>ENA-ORXM01002450-ORXM01002450.1-marine-metagenome-genome-assembly--contig:-NODE-2450-length-21520-cov-3.593154_pt1 | contig 21520 bp, 23 predicted proteins | sample MGYA00237867_ERZ511480 | MGnify/ENA primary metagenome ERZ511480 (study PRJEB26309, sample SAMN06266103) | marine metagenome | isolation source: Algal blade | place: United Kingdom:Sidmouth, United...
GGGTTTGTCGCGTCATTGACGAAGGCCTTTCGCGGGCTGCACCGCCGCGACGATATTGTGATCGCAGGGCGCTATGAAGGCACCGACTGGGTTGCCACGCATGGCAATTACGTTGGCCATTTTGGCGCGCCGTTGTTTGGTCTGACGCCAAGCGACCGTCTGGAATACCTGCGCTTTGGCGAATTCCACCGCTTTGACGGGGACCGGATCGTCGAAAGCCACATCTATCTTGATTTGCCACAACTGATGATCGCGACAGATCAGTGGCCCGCTGAATTCATCAGCCCCGCGACGCAAAAGGGCTATACCGGTTTCATTCCCGGCCCCGCGACCCAAGACGGTTTGCAACTGGTCGAAAACGACCCCGATCACAGCCACAGCACCTATCAACTTGTGACCGATATGCTGTCTGGCCTCGCCACCAAGGACGAGGCTTGGCGCCCATACTGGCACGATAATATGATGTGGTATGGCCCCGCGGCCTTTGGCAGCTTTGTTGGCGTCGATGATTTCGCAGCCTTTCAAGTGCCGTTCGAGGGCGCGTTTTCGTTCTGGGGGGGCGGGTCGTCGAACAATGGTGTGACCAAGCACTTTGCCCGCTTCGGCGATGGCGATTACGCCGCGTTGGGGGGCTGGCCGTCACTGATGGTTGTGCGTGCCCACGATTTTCTGGGCCAGCCCAGCCAAGGCGAAACCCTGCTGATGCGGGTTTGCGATTGGTACCGCCGCACCGACGATCTTTTGATCGAAAACTGGGTGATGGTCGATATTCCCGACGTGCTTTTGCAGATGGGCGTCGATATTTTTGCCGGGCACCATGATGTGACCCCCGGTCCACGCATGACAAAAGGAACAGCGTCATGACAATCCGTCATTTGAAAACCGCCCGCTCTGCGGCAGACCGCGCCGACGACGACACCAAGGTCCGCGCCATCGTCGAGGCAGGTCTGAAAGATATTGAAAACCGTGGTGACGCTGCCGTGCGCGATATGTCGGAAAAATTCGACAATTATTCCCCGCCGTCCTACCGTCTAACGCTGGACCAGATCGAGGCCTTGATGGCGCGCGTATCCGACCGCGATATGGCCGATCTGAAATTCGCGCAAACGCAGGTGCGCAATTTTGCCCAAGCACAGCGCGACAGCATGCTGGATATCGAGGTCGAACCGATGCCCGGCGTGATCTTGGGCCACAAAAACATCCCCGTGCAGTCCGTAGGTTGCTATGTCCCTGCTGGCAAATTTCCGATGGTCGCCTCTGCGCATATGTCGGTGGCGACAGCCTCTGTGGCCAAGGTCCCGCGCATCATCGCCTGCACGCCCCCATTCCAAGGGGAGCCGAACCCCGCCGTGATCGCGGCAATGCATCTGGGTGGCGCGCATGAAATCTATGTCATGGGCGGCATCCAAGCGATCGGCGCCATGGCCATCGGCACCGAGACGATTGACCCCGTGCACATGCTTGTCGGTCCGGGCAACGCATTCGTGGCCGAGGCCAAGCGGCAGCTGTTTGGCCGCGTAGGCATCGACCTGTTCGCAGGTCCCACAGAGACCATGGTGATCGCGGATGAAACCGCCGCCGACGCCGAGTTGTGCGCGACCGACCTGCTGGGCCAAGCCGAACACGGCTATAATTCCCCCGCCGTGCTGCTGACGAACTCTGAAAAACTAGCGCGCGATACAATGGCCGAGATTGACCGCCTGCTGACGATCTTGCCTACTGCCGACACCGCTGGCGTGTCATGGGCCGACTACGGCGAGGTGATCGTGTGCGACACATATGACGAAATGCTCGCCGTCGCGGATGACGTCGCGTCAGAGCATGTGCAGGTCATGACGGACCGCGACGACTGGTTCTTGGAACACATGACTTGCTACGGCGCGTTGTTCCTCGGGCCGCGCACCAATGTGTCTAACGGCGACAAGGTGATCGGCACCAACCACACGCTGCCCACGAAAAAGGCGGGGCGTTATACGGGTGGCCTTTGGGTCGGCAAATATCTGAAAACCCACAGCTATCAGAAAATCACAACCGACGAGGCCGCCGCCGAGATTGGCGCCTACGGCTCGCGTCTGTGCCTTCTCGAAGGGTTCGTGGGTCACGCCGAGCAATGTAATGTCCGCGTGCGTCGCTACGGCGGCATCAACGTGCCTTATGGCGGTCCGGCCCCGTACAAGGATGCCGCCGAGTGACAGATCACGCCGCCCACCGCGCCCTGATCGCGCCACTACGGGCGGCGATGTACGACGGTATTGGTGTGCGTGACGCACTCGCGGCGGTGCTGGCCGATGACGCTGTCGTGCATATGTGTGCGCCCTTCGGCGAAATTATAGGCGCGGAGTATTTCGACACCGTCTATGCGCCGCTGACCGCCGCCATGCCCGATGTGGAACGCCGCGACTGGATTGTCATGGCGGGCGCGGATGACCACGGCAACGACTGGGTCGGCTGCGGCGGGCATTATGTCGGCCTGTTCGCGCGTCCGTTCCGCGACATCCCGCCAACACAGCGTATCGCGCATATGCGGTTCCACGAATATTACCGGATCAAGGAGGGCAAGATCGTCGAGATCCAAGCGATCTGGGACATCCCCGAGCTGATGATCCAAGCAGGCGTCTGGCCGATGTCACCCAGCACGGGGCGCGAATTCTGTGTGCCTGGACCTGCGACCTGCGACGGGCTTGCTGCGCATGATCCATCCTTGTCGGCTGGGGCGAAACAACATGTCGTCGATATGCTTGCAGCTCTCGTGCGCCATCCGCGCGAACCCGTGGAGGCAATGGAGCTTCCGCAGTTCTGGTCGGACAAAATGAGCTGGTACGGCCCCGCTGGCATCGGCACCGCCCGTGGCATCGACGGGTTCCGCCAACACCACCAAATCCCGTTCCTCAATGCGATGCCCGACCGCGGCCAAGCGGACGCAGACCTTACATTCCACTTTTTTGGTGACGGGAATTATGTGGCCGTCACAGGTTGGCCCAATATGGTGCAAACCATCACCCATGACGGCTGGCTTGGCATCGCGCCGTCAGGCCAAAAGGTCACCATGCGCAGCCTTGATTTCTGGCGCATTGAAAACGGGAAAATCCGCGAAAACTGGGTTCTTCTGGACCTGATCGATATCTATGCGCAAATTGGCGTCGACGTTTTCGCGCGCATGCGGCAGATGTTGTGATGCTTCTTTTAAGCCCAAATATGCCCGCCAGCGGCTGCGCCCTCTTGCCAAGCAGAAAGCCCGACTTATGACCTTGCCAGTGACACCCTCCTTTCGCCTTGATGGTAAACGCGCATTGGTTGCAGGCGCATCCAGCGGCATCGGACTGGCTTGTGCTGTGGCCTTGGCGCAGGCCGGCGCTGCTGTCACTTTGGCGGCACGGTCGCGAGGTAAGCTGGACGACGCCGTGGGCCAGATGCAGGCTGCGGGTCTGAATGCCACCGCGCTCGCGATGGATGTGTCCGACGTTGCAGGCACCGCCAAACTGGTGGCCGACCACGGCCCGTTTGATGTGCTGGTTAACTCGGCCGGACTGGCGCGCCACGGTCCGTCCGTCGACACCACACCAGAAGATTTCGACGCTGTGCAAAACCTTAATTTCAAGGGGGCGTATTTCCTGACCCAAGCGGTGGCCAAGGGGTTGATTGCCGCAGGTAAACCCGGCAGCCTGATCAACATCACCAGCCAGATGGCCCATGTCGGCGGCATTGAACGTGCTGTTTACTGCGGGACCAAACATGCGGTCGAGGGCTTCACCAAAGGTATGGCAATCGAGTGGGGCCCGCTTGGCATCCGCGTCAATACTATCGCGCCGACGTTCATCCGCACCGCACTCACCGAGGCGACATTCGACAACCCCGAGCGGCTTGCGTGGATTATGGATAAAATCAAACTTGGCCGCGTCGGCGAGGTTACCGATATGATGGGGCCAGTTGTTTATCTGGCCTCCGATGCATCTGCGCTGATGACCGGCACCTCCATGTTGATCGACGCAGGTTGGACAGCCGACTGATGGGTGTTGTCACATCATTGCAGGTGGCCGAACGTGCCGGTGTCAGCCAGTCGGCTGTCAGCCGCGTGTTCACGCCCGGTGCATCGGCAAGCGCCAAGACCGTCGAAAAGGTCAAGCGCGCTGCTGATGAACTGGGCTACCGTCCCAATATGATGGCACGTGCGATGATCACGGGCAAAAGCCGGATCATCGGACTGGTCGTGGCCTACCTCGACAATCAATTCTACCCTTTGGCGCTAGAGCGGTTGTCGAACGCGCTTCAGGCCAAGGGCTACCGCATTCTGGTCTTCACGGCATCCAACGACAAAGCCCACGTCGCCCGTGTCGTCCAAGAACTGATGGATTATCAGGTCGAAGGTATCATCACCGCAAGCGTCGGCATGTCGTCGGACCTGACCCAGCGCTGCGAGGATGCGGGCATCCCGATTGTCATGTTCAACCGCGGTCAGGATGGTGGGCGTGTATCATCGGTGACCTCCGCCAATTTTGAAGGTGGTCGCAAGGTCGCTGATTTTATGATCGAATGCGAGCATAAGCACATCGCACATATCAGCGGCTGGCAGGGGTCATCCACGGGGCGCGACCGCCAGCTGGGCTTTGTCGCGGGGCTGGACGAGGCAGGTATTGTGCCGCGTGTGATCGACGGGATGTACGGGCGCATAACCGCCGCTGCTGCAACCCGCGACCTGATGGACAGGCGCACCCCGCCTGATGCGATTTTTGTGGGTAATGATCACATGGCCTTTGCCGTGATGGACTGCTTGCGCGCTGATCTGGGCGTGTCGGTGCCGGATGATGTGGCTGTGATCGGCTATGACGATGTGCCAATGGCTGCGTGGCCTGCCTACGGGCTGACCACTGTGCGCCAGCCGCTCAACCGGATGGTCGACGCCACGATCGACACGTTGATCGCGCAAATCGACAACAAATCCGTCACCCCCAAAGCAATCGAAATCGACGGTGACCTGATTTTACGCACCTCGACCAGACGACCAACAAAAGGACACGACCAATGAAGGGCTTTAGCAACCGCTGGAAAGACTTCCCCGATTACATCATCGGCATCACCAAAGAGATTTGGGAAGACCGCGGGCTTGCCACGCTGCACCATTATTATTCCGACGACATCATCGTGCGGTCCCCCGCATCGCTGGTTGTCGGCAACAAGGACGTGATTGGTGCGACCATGTCCACTTTGGCTGAATTTCCCGACCGGACCCTGCTCGGCGAGGATGTCATCTGGTCGGGCACGCCAGAGGAGGGGATGCTATCATCCCACCGCTTGCTGTCTACCGCGACCCATACAGGTGACGGGGTGTACGGTAAGGCCACGGGCAAGAAACTGGTGTACCGCATCATCGCCGATTGCCACGCGATCAACGACCAGATCAACGACGAATGGCTGATCCGCGACCAAGGCGCGATTGTCCGGCAGCTTGGCTGGGAACCCCGCGATTTTGCTGCGGCCCAGATTGCCGCCGAAGGCGCGGATGCCAAGATGCCGTTCACGCCTGCCGTCGACCAAGACGGCCCCTATATGGGGCGCGGCAACGACAATGAATGGGGCCATGCGTATGGCGACATCCTGACCCGTATTATGGGGGCCGACCTTGCTGTGATCCCCGAGAAATACGACCGTGCGTGCAACCTGTATTACCCCGGTGGTGTCATGGGCCAATCGCACGGCGACGCGGACCGGTTCTGGGCGGGTTTGCGCGCGTCGTTCCCGCATGCAAAATTCAAGATCGACCACCAGATTGGCCGCGACGACCCGATGATGCCGCCACGCGCCGCGATCCGCTGGTCGTTGCAAGGCAAGCACACCGGATGGGGTGCCTTTGGCGCACCAACGGGGGCTGACGTCTATATCATGGGTGCTGCCCACGCAGAGTTCGGCCCATGGGGCCTGCGCCGCGAATATGTGCTGTTTGACGAACCTTACGTGTGGAAACAGATTTTGCTGCAATCTGCCTAAGTGGCTTTTTGAGTATTTAGAACAAAGCGAGGCGGGGCGTCCCTGCCAAGGAGAAGATGATGACACCTGCCCAAATGGAAGCCCGTATCGTCCGCTATGGCGATCTGATGCCATGCAAAACCGCGTTCATCGACGCGCATACGCCGGGATCGGACCAAAAGGAAAACTTTACCATTATCGGTGGTGGCGTGTCCGAAAGTCCGGATCAGCATGTGCATATCGGCATTCCACACGGGTTCAATATCGGCGCTGCTGGCCAGCCGCCCAAGTGTCGTAATTCGTTGCATGACCACCATACAGCCGAGGTGTTTTTCGTGCTCAAAGGCCGCTGGCGGTTTTTCTGGGGTCGTTACGGCGACGCCGGCGAAGTGACGCTTGAGGAAGGCGATATCATCAACATCCCAACAGGAATTTTTCGCGGGTTCGAGAATATCGGCACGGATTACGGCATGATCACAGCCGTGCTTGGCGGGGATGACGCTGGTGGTGGGGTCATGTGGGCGCCGCAGGTGATCGAGGATGCCGCTGATCATGGCCTCGTGCTGGGCGATGACGGCAAGCTGTATGATACCAAGCGCCAGCAAAAATTGCCCGAGGGTGTGGGACCGATGCCAGTGATGTCCGATGCGGAGCTTGCAAAGCGCCCCGAGATGACAACCGCGCAAGTATTGCCCAACCACGTCGCGCGCTATTATGACATGATGGCGCTTGCTGACCGCAAGCCTGTGACTGTCGTGGGTGAACATGGCTTGCTGCGCGACCGCCCGGGGTTCGAGATTGATTTCATCACGCGAGGATCGGCAACCGAGGCCAAGGCGGCCAATAAATACCCAACCGTGTTGATGCCAATGCGCGGATATTGGCGTGTGACTTGGGATGGCGGCAGTGCCACTCTTGCTGCCGGTGACACAATGTCCGTCCCCGAAGGATTGGCGCATAGTGCGGTGCCATCCATGACTGGCGAGGCGTCATTGTACCGCGTTATTGCCACTGCCGATCCGGCTGGGCATACGTGGACCGGTAATTAATACTGAGAAAAGGATCAATCCATGACCAAGATTTTGACAAGCCACGTAGGATCACTGCCGCGCAGCCAAGAGGCTGTGGATTTCATCTTTGCCCGCGAAAACAAGACAGCCTTTGTGCAGGCAGATTTCGACGCCTGTATGACAGCAGCCGTGTCTGACACCGTGGCCAAGCAGGTCGCGGCAGGCGTGGACATCGTATCAGACGGCGAGACGTCCAAGATTTCCTACGCCACCTACGTTAAGGACCGCTACACCGGTTTTGACGGGGACAGCCCGCGCAACGCGCCGGCGGACCTTAAGCAATTCCCGTCGTTCCTCAAACGGCTTGCGGATGATGGCGGTAGCCCGCAATACGCCCGTCCGATGTGCGTAGGCGAGGTGAAATCAAAAGGCCAAGGCGAGCTGGAAAAGGACATTGCCAACCTCAAGGCTGCGATGGCGACCCACGGTGTTGATCGCGGGTTCATGAATGCCGCATCGCCTGGCGTGATCTCGCTTTTCCTCCAGAATGATTATTATAAAACCCGCGAGGCATATCTTGCGGCACTCGCCGATGCGATGAAGGCAGAGTACGAAACAATCGTGGCGTCCGGCCTTGACCTGCAACTTGATTGTCCCGATCTGGCGCTGTCGCGGCACATGTTATTCAACGATTTGTCCGACCATGAATTTCTGAAAATTGCGGCAACCCATGTCGATGCGCTGAACCATGCGTTGTCGGATATTCCTGCGGAAAAGGTGCGTGTTCACATTTGCTGGGGCAACTATGAGGGGCCGCATACCTGCGATATCTCGATGGACAAGATGTTCAACACCCTGATGTCGACCAAGGCGCAATCCGTTCTGTTTGAAACGTCCAATCCACGCCATGGCCACGAATGGACAGTATTCCGTGACCGCAAATCGGAAATCCCCGACAACAAGATTCTGGTGCCCGGCGTTGTGGATACAACAACCAATTTTGTCGAGCACCCTGATTTGGTCGCGCAACGCATTGACCGTTTCACAGATATCGTCGGGCGCGCACGGGTGATCGCCGGATCCGATTGCGGCTTTGGGACATTCGCGGGCTTTGGTGCCGTGGACCCTGATATTGCCTATGCAAAACTGGGTGCATTGTCCGAAGGTGCCAAGCGCGCCAAGTAGGGTTGGACCCACCGCCGGTTCGGTCCATATGTAGGTTGACCGTACCGGAGGCCACCATGCTGAACCCAGTCACCCCAGATTTCGAGGCGCAGTTGCGCGGCTTGTTGCCCGCCGCTGCATTCAAGGACCCGACACCCTATGTGACAGAGCCGCGTGGCCGTTGGACAGGGCAGGGGTTCGTCGTGGCCCCTGCATCGACGGACGAGGTCGCGAAGGCGGTAAAATCCTGCGCCGACGCGCGTATCGGGATCGTTCCTTACGGTGGTGGCACCGGACTGGTCGGAGGGCAAGTGATGCCCGACGGACCCGCGCCCGTCGTTCTGACGCTGGACCGCATGACGCGTATCCGCGATATTTACCCGTCCGAGAAAGTGCTGGTTTGCGATGCGGGCGTGATCCTTGCCGATGTGCACAAGGCGGCAGATGACATTGGCCAGATGTTCGCGCTGTCGCTTGCGTCCGAAGGGTCCGCGCGGATTGGCGGGCTTTTGTCCACAAATGCAGGCGGGGTGAATGTTTTGCGCTACGGCAATGCGCGCGCACAATGTCTTGGCCTCGAAGTGGTGCGGCCTGACGGGTCCATCTGGCATGGCCTTAGCCGCTTGCGCAAAGACAATACCGGATACGATCTGCGCGATTTGTTCATCGGCGCCGAGGGGACGCTGGGCATCATCACTGGTGCTGCGCTGCGTCTTGTGCCACGCCCTGCATCGACGGGGGCCGCGATCCTGTCGGTCCCATCACCGGAGGCCGCACTCAGCCTTTTGGGGTTAGCGGGTGACATCATCGGCGACGGGTTAAGCGCCTTCGAATTGATTCACCGCCAAGGCTTCGATTTCTTGGCGCAAGTTGGACCTGTGGTAAAAACACCTTTTGCACAGCCACCTGAATGGTGCGTTTTGATTGACGTGGGCCTATCGGCTGCTGCCGATCCGCAAGCAATGCTCGAGGCGCTTTTCGTTGCAGGGCAAGATGCAGGTTTTGTGACTGACGGTTATATTGCCCAATCCGGCGCCCAGCGAGATGCGTTCTGGCACATAAGAGAGAGCATTCCAGAGGCGAACCGCCGCGTTGGTTCGATCAGCAGTCATGACATTTCCGTCCCTCTCAGTGCTATTCCCGACTTCATCCGCGAAACAGGCAATGGCCTTGCCAAACTGGGCGATTTTCGGATCAACTGCTTTGGGCATTTGGGTGATGGCAACCTACATTACAACGTGTTTCCCAAGCCCGACAAAACGCGGGCTGATCATTTGAAAGACCGAGACACGGTCAAGTCCTTCGTCCATGACATGGCACATCGTATGGCGGGTTCCGTAAGTGCAGAACACGGCGTAGGGCGGCTCAAGGTCGCTGATCTGGACACATACGGTGATCCGGAAAAGTTAGCGATGATGCGTGCGATCAAATCCGGCCTAGACCCATTGGGAATAATGAACCCGGGCGCCGTCATTGCAAAGGTTTGATCCAATTGCGCGGGACAAGCCCGCACGACATTTTTAGTAACCCGGATAACGGCTGTTCGGCATTGCGCCAATGACACTTCCGGTGGGCATGTTCGGGGGCCTGCGACTTGTCAGATTTCCATTTGCCGAAAATACCTCGGGGGTTTGGGGGCTGGTGGTGGGGGGGGGATCGGAGTTATTTACAATGATAGAACACTTTATTTTACAATGACCTGCAATAGGTGGAAATGGTAAAAGGCCCGTGCAGCTTGGCCTAATTGCCGATCTGGGTGCCAACTCCGGCTGTATTTTGAGGTTCATCAGAAATCAGAGCATTTCTACCGTTTCTTGCCAAAAATAGCCAAACTCGGAAAAATGTAACATTTTGTGATGAATGGCTGGAGAGGTCATTTGCGGCATCTCCATGTCCGGTAAGTCGCATCAATCGTAAGCGTCCTGCCTTGCTGCTCTGACGTGCCATAGAGTGTGTTGATAGTGTCCAGCAGCGATAGTGGACATCTTGAGGGCAGATATGGCGGGTAAGAAGGGTCAGAAGAAGCGGTTTTGGTCGGATGAGGAGAAGGTTTCGATCTGCGCGCAAACATGCGCGCCGGGTGTATCGGTAGCGCAGGTCGCGCGGCGGTACGCTATGAACACCAATTCGATCCACAAATGGCTACGTGATCCCAAGTTTGCGCCGGATCGAGAGATCGTTGAAGTCGAGGTTGCTGAGACGCCATGCTTTCTCCCGGTTGAGATTGTGGACCGTCCCCAGACCAAAGACCCGGCCCCAACGGCTGACGCCACGCCTGCACAAAGTGCGATTGAGGTCGATATTGTAGGAGGTCACCGCCTGAGGATTATCGGTGGTGACGACCCCGAGGCTTTGGCCCGGTTGATCCGAGGTCTTTCCGAATGATCCCTGTTCCGGCGAACACACGGGTCTGGCTTGCGGCTGGCGTGACCGACATGCGGCGTGGGTTCACGACGCTGGCAGCGCAAGCCGGGCAAACGCTGAAGCAAGACCCGTTCGCGGGGCATCTGTTCGTCTTCCGTGGAGATCGCGGTGACCTGATCAAGATCATCTGGTGGGATGGTCAAGGCGCGTGCCTGTTCAGCAAGCGCCTAGAGAAGGGTCGGTTTGTGTGGCCATCAGCCAAAGAAGGTAAGATCGCCCTGACCGCCGCCCAGTTGGCGATGCTGTTGGAAGGGATCGATTGGCGTCTGCCGCAACGCAGCTGGACGCCACTTAAGGCGGGATAAATCAGCAATACACGCACGTGCGGGATTCCCGTCGGGCCGCTGTTTTGATATGCTTTGACCATGCTGAATGTCGAAAAACCCTGCCGAAAGACCCCGACGAGCTGAGGCAGTTCACGGCGCTTTTGCTGGCCGAAGTGAAGTCACAGGCTGTCCTGATCGGGAAGCTACGGCATCAATTGGCCGGTCAACGCCATCACCGTTTTGGATCGTCATCAGAGAGCATCGAGCAGCTTCAGCTGGCACTGGAGACCGGCGAGATAGCCGTCGCCAAGATGACCGCGAAGCTGCGCCTTCCCGATGAGGAGCCGAAGGACAAACCAAAGCGACGTCCGATCCCCGATCACATCCCGCGCATGGAAGTTGAGCTGACCACCGGCGACGATGATTGCGCCCAGTGCGGCGGCGGCCTGCGCCGTCTGGGTGAGGATGTGACCGAAGAATTGGAATACGTTCCCGGACGCTTCATCGTGAACCGCATTGTGCGACCGCGCTTTGCCTGTTCGGGTTGCGAGGCCTTCATTTACCGTCGCGCCCTATCGAACGGGGCCGCCCTGGTCCGGGCTTGCTGGCGCATGTGTTGGTCAATAAATACGCTGATCACCTGCCGCTCTACCGCCAAAGCGGCATCTTCGAGCGCGATGGGATCGACATTGACCGCTCGACGCTGGCCGATTGGGTCGGCAAGTCCACGGCGCTACTGGAACCGCTGGCAGATGCCATTGGCCGTCATGTTCTGGCCGGGCAGGCTATCTTTGCAGATGACACGCCAGTGAAGATGTTAGTACCCGGCACCGGCAAGACTGCGACAGCAAGGTTGTGGGCCTATGGCCGGGATGAACGGCCCTGGGGCAGCGACGTCCCACCCGCCAGCTGGTATCAGTTCTCTCCAGACCGTAAAGGGCAGCATCCAAAGGATCATCTCTCAAAATATCAGGGCTGGATGCACGCCCCCTCTCGGCAGATTGCTGTGCAATCGCCTGCCGGGCAGTGGACGGCTATGCCGGGTTCGAAGACCTCTACAACTCTGGTGATATCCGCGAGGTGGCCTGCATGGCGCATGTCAGGTGCAAGTTCGTCGACATCCATCGCGCCCAAGGCTCAGCTATCGCCGAAGAGGCAATCCAACGCCACATCGATCTTCAACAATCTGGAAACATGGCTGAACGCCCAACTGCCCAGTATCTCCGGTAAATCGCCGCTGGCAGGTGCAATCCGCTATGCCCTGACACGCATGGCGCGGCTGCGGCCCTACCTCGATCACGGCATTCTGGAACTGGACAACAGCACAGCCGAACGGGCCATGCGATCCATCGCAATCGGACGCAAAAAATACCTGTTTGTCGGTTCACAAACCGGCGGCAAGGCCGCTGCCATCGCATACACCCTGATCGAAACCGCCAAGCTGAACGGTATCGATCCGCAGGCATGGTTGGCCGATACCCTTGCCCACATTCCAGACTACAAGATCAACCGTGTCGATGATCTGCTGCCATGGAAAACCACACCGTAGGGCGGTCTGAGGTGCCCTCAGATTTGTAGACGTTTTGCTTGGTAATTTTGGAACCAAGGAGAGACGGATATGAACAAGGGAATACGGTTTACAGACGAGTTCAAACAGGACGCTGTGGCGCAGGTTGTTGAGCGCGGCTATGCGGTCAGCGAGGTGGCTGGGCGACTGGGGATCAGCACCAAGTCGCTGTGCACGTGGAAGTCGCAGTTTGCGAAGTCGCCACGCGCCAGATCAGAGGTGGCCGATCAGGCTGCCGGGATCAAGCGGTTGAAGCGGGAGCTGGCCCGCGTGACCGAGGAGCGGACCATTTTAAAAAAGGCGACCGCGTACTTCGCGCGCGAGTCTCAGTGAAGTACGCGTTTATCGAGGCTCACCGTGCTGAGTTTTCTGTCCGCTCGATGTGCCGCGTGCTTTGCGTTCATTTCAGCGGCTTCTATGCATGGCTTAAAGAACCGTTAAGCCAGCGTGCGCTGGAAGATGCGCGGCAGACAGAGCTGATCCAGCAAGCTTGGGCTGACAGCGGCAAGGTCTATGGATATCGCAAACTGACAGATGATCTGCGCCCCTCTCGGCAGATTGCTGCGCAATCGCCTGCCGGGCAATGGATGCTGGTGAGACGTGTTCAGAGAACCGTGTAGCACGTCTGGCCAGCATCGCAGGCATTGCAGCACAGATTGGGTGCAAGCGTCGCCCTGGTCGATATGGTGGCAAACCTTCGGTTGTCGCTGGCAACACGCTGGACCGACAGTTTCAAGTAAGTGCGCCTGATCGGATCTGGGTGACCGACATCACTTACATCAGAACCCATGAAGGTTGGTCGTATTTGGCTGTCGTCATTGATCTGTTCTCTAGGCGGGTCGTTGGATGGTCAATGCAATCCCGAATGACCACAGGTCTCGCTTTGCAGGCGTTGCTTGCTGCGGTTTGGCGGCGAAAGCCAAAGAACAAGGTCATGATCCATTCTGATCAGGGTTCCCAATTTACCGGTGGGGAGTGGCAATCGTTCCTCGGCAAACACAATTTGATCGCCAGCATGAGCAGGCGTGGGAATTGCCATGACAATGCGGTGGCAGAAAGCGTCTTCCACCTGTTGAAACGTGAACGGATCAGGCGGCAGACGTACCTCACGCGCGACGCAGCAAGGCAGGACGTGTTCGACTACATTGAGATGTTCTACAACCCGACACGCAAGCACACAAACAATGACATGCTGTCGCCGGTTGACTATGAAATGAAACAGAAGAAAATGAACGAAGCAGGCGTCTAGGAAACTAGGGGCACCTCAGACTGCATATCAGTTTGTTGATCAGCTTTTGGATCACATGGGTCCCTTATAACGGGATATCCGGCGCAGTTTTTATTTGAGAAACGAATTGACGGCCGAGACATAGATATCAGGCCACTCGATATGAGGTGTATGACCGCATCGCTGAATAGGGTGAATGGTGCAATTCGGCATTTTCGTTCGTAACATCGCAGCATGTGAAAATGGTGCAAAATAATCTTCGGTTCCCCAGATCGCGAAGGTCGGCGTCCTTATTTCCGGCAATTTGCACAGCAATTCATCGCGAGGTTTTGCCAAATATCCCGACGGACCAATAATGCTGCGCAGCTGTCTTAAAAACACATTCCGTGCAGCCCTGTCTGTCACGAGCATCACACGCCTCGCGGAGAACCTTGCAAGACGTTTGGCTCCACCGCTCCTGAGCGCATTTCTCACTATGCGATTGGCAGAATTAGCTGGACGTGAAATACCTTGGCGCAACAGCACATTCCACGGTGCCGTCAGGTCTAGTAATGTGTCTGCCCCGATACCGGCCGGTGCCGTAAGAACGAGGCAACGCACGCGATCAGGTGTCAAATGGGCGATATCCAGCGCGATCCGCCCGCCGAGGCTCCAGCCGTTAAGATCGACGACATCCAACTCCAATGCATCGAGCACCTTGAGGACGTGATCGCGCATTGCCTCAAGCGAATATATGCAGTTCTCGGGCTTGTCGGTTCTACCGCACCCAAGCAGGTCGATTGCAATAACCCGTCGATACTGCGCCAGCGGCCCCATGGTGCCAGCCCAATCTTCGACAGTCCCGCCGAGCCCGTGCAAAAGAACCAGAGGAACACCGCCACGGCCAACACTCCAATATCGCGTTCGTATATCGTTATTCGTCACAAAGCTGTCTTCTCTCATTGGCTCGGGGCATTCCTTCCGTCAACGGTGACTATTGCAGTTCTCATATCCTCGCCTCTCTGGTTTGCGGCGGAATTTTCTTTTCTAATGGAACCTCAGCGAACAAGGAGCGGAAAGCGCAACGATTATGCACTTCTGCCGCAGGTCGATGCCGGACCCTGACCTGCCCGACAGATCAGTGCTTCGCGTTCTTGTCAGATGAAGATTTCCAACGCTTCCACAACTGCCAGCCTAATACGGCAAGCAGCCCCGCCCCGCCAGCAGCAGCGAGGTGACGAGGGCGAACACCTTCGCCAGTCGATGTCGCCTCCCCTCGTAAGTATCGAGGGTCCATCATACGGGTATCAGCAAGAAATTTTCCTATTTTACCTTCTGGTTGTTGCTCGATTTGGCGTAACCTGCGCCCGTTGTCAGGGTTCAACTGTTCTATAGTAGCGATCAGAGATTGATGTTTGTCCAGTGTGGTTTCAACAACAGAAGGCTGCACGTTAAGATGTTCGCTCAGTAAACGCGTCCGCACCTTCGCTATGATGTCGTTGTGGTCTGCAATTGCGACGTCGCACTCGGTATCAAACCCCATTGAGCGATCATTCATATTGCTTGATCCGATTTTTAGGATTTGATCGTCCACAATCACGACCTTAGCGTGCACGTAAATAGCCTCGTCGGCATCATTGACAGGGTAGTATATCCGAAATCGGTCTTGGTGATCGCTCTGCTTCAAGTCATTTATTACACGCCCGCGTAAGACGTGCATTGCCTGGTCTTCGAATTGCGACAGCGCGGACTCGGGGTTTATAACGATAATCTCAGGGCCGTCATGCTCTTCTAATCTGCTTTTAAGCGCCTCGGAGACTTTTTGTGCAGCAAAGTATTGCGACTCAATATAGATTGATTTCTCAGCTGCTGCGATACTCGCCAACGTCAGATTTTCAATTTCGTTAACCAAGGGTTCACCATCATATGGCGGTTCCGTTCGGGCGATAGCAACATCGATGTGTTCACCATCAACCCGGAGATCATCAGGCCAGTCAATGGCAGCGACATTCGTCGGCCTCGCGATCGTATCGCCAGTTGCGCGGCTCCATCTTGTACGGGACAAATCGCCCAAAGCAGCCGCAACAGGTCCGGTCAAAACCGACGTAGCGTCGTGCCACGGTTCGGATATCGTTCCGTCCTTGCGCTTGCGCCGTGGGTCTTGGGGAAGGTGTTCAGAGGTATCCCACCGGCTTTCTGTAACGTCGATCCCGCCGCAAAATGCAAATGACCCGTCGGCAACAACTATCTTTTGATGGTGGCAAGCTCCGAACGGGTGATGGCCATCAAGCGCGAAGTGAATACGTTCGTTGCCAAAAGCATATAGCGCCAAGGTCGGGAGTAACCTACCAGGCGCGATTAATGCGGCTCCGTTCCACTTCAACATATATATATCTAAGTTTGGTGCGTGCTCGACAATAGCCTCTAGAAAGGGGCCAAGTTGATTTGGCCACCCATCCGAAGCGATGCCGCCCTCATCGCTTTCGCCCGGCAACATATCGATCTCAAAGTCAAAGTCCCAACCGATCAGTAACACTTCACGTTTCGATCTTATCAAGATTGACCGCAACGTCCGAAAGTAGTCATCAGCATCTACAATAAATGAAATTTTGTCCGCACGACGCACTTTCCATCGGTTGCGATGGGTCGCAAAAATTGTACGAGCCTCTTGAAGGTCTATCTTGTCGGCAGTCATATTTGCTATCCTTACGTCTTCACTGATCACCCAAAGACCTATTTTATGTTAGTGTATAGTTAGAGGTGGTTCTAGATTTTAGACCAGTTTACAGCCTTGTTAAGATGGATCAGGGTTTCATTTCAGGCTGCCAATCTCATTGGTTTTGTTTTGCTTTCATAAGCTTCATCGGGGGTCAATATGCCATGAGTCGAGTGCGGGCGTTCAGCGTTGTAGTAGGTCAGCCATTTGCCGATCCCAGCCCGCATTTCTGAACCTGTCTCAAAGGCATTCAGATAGACGCATTCATACTTCAGCGACCGTCAGAGCCGCTCAATCATCCGGTTGTCGCGCCACGCGCCTTTGCCGTCCATGCTGATTTTGATCTTTGCGTCGGTCAGCACGTCGATCCAAGCGCCACTGGTAAACTGGCTGCCTTGATCTGTATTGAATATCTCTGGCTTGCCGTACTTGGCCAAAGCGTCTTTCAATGCCCCAACGCAGAAGTCCGCGTCCATGCTGTTTGATAACCGCCAAGCCAGGACCTTGCGACTGTGCCAATCCATGATCGCTACGAGATACAGGAAGCCGCGCCGCATTGGGATGTAGGTAATGTCGGCACACCAGACTTGGTTTGGGCGGTCGATCACGACATTCCTGAGCAAATACGGCCAGATCTTATGCTGTGGGTGCTTCTTGTTGGTATTTGGTTCCTGATAGATTGGCACCAAGCGCATGAGCCGCATTAGGCGGCGCACGCGATGGCGACCGCATTTGTGGTTGTTGCGCTTCATACTCCGGGCCATTTGGCGGGACCCGTACCATGGCGTTTCGAGGAATTGCTTATCAATGATCTCCATGAACCGCAGGTTCTCGGCGCTCTCGCCGACAGGCTGATAATAAAGTCGCGACCGGGACAACTGCAACAGTTCGCACTGTTTACGAATGCTTAACTTCTGATCCCGGCTCACCATTTTTTGCCTCGCGTCACGAGCAACTGATGCGAGGCGCCCGCTAAAAAATCCCGTTCGACCACCAGCTGGCCTATCTTGGAATGCAGTTTGTCGACGTCAGCGGCGCTCACCTGCTCGGGCGTTGAACCTTTGCGCGTAAAGGCCGTCGCCATGTTCTCTATCGCCGCCCGTTTCCAAGTGCCGATCTGGGTCGGATGGACGCCATACTTCTTGGATAACTCCGCCAGCGTCATCTCCTCGCGGATCGCTTCAACCGCAACCTTGGCTTTAAACTCCCCCTCCCATCGATACTGCGTATCGACTGCCGGGCAGCGGGACGAATGGTTCTTTCGTTTCTTCATTTTGGATCGTCTCTTTCATCATGCGATCCACCTTAACGACTGGTCCAAAATTCCGCGACCACCTCTCTGCGCAGCCCCAACACCACGACCATTCCCAACAAAACAGAAGCAGAGCGCCAATTTGTTATAACGCTGCTAGAGCGCTGGAAGCTGATCGCGCCGCCCCCAAATCCCTTTGATGTGATCGAGGCCTCATAATTGAACGCGGTCGACCTCTTTGCCACGCTATTGGCCCAGGGCAGCAACGTTCGCAAATCAGAGTATTCGGCCTTGCCAGCTTATGGCCATCTTATTAAAGCCGACCTTGTCAAAGACGCTGGCGTGGTGTCTTCCACCTTTTGCAGTGAGTGCGATTATCCCCACGATGCTGAAATTGTCTTTAAGAATAATGGCTACGGATACTACTGTCCCGCCTTTGGCTTTATCCCTATACCACGGTCAGACCTGATCGCGACGCGACCAAACATCTTGGCATTTATCACGCAAATTGCAGATCAACTGAATTGCAAAAGGCGCAAATCAACGGCCCTTCATGGTGACATTTGGCGGATCGGGGCGATTAATACCCCTGCGGGCGACGTAGCGCTATATCTATCCCCAAATATGCAGAAAAGCGATGACGTCAGGGACGTCCAGTCAGTCCTGATCGGTGAAGTGAAATTCGCCTACGGCATCATATTTACGGCCACGGGCGGGTTGTCTGTGCCCCCCTATGTGACCGTCCAGCTACAGGACATTCTAAGCGTCGATCCGAATACTGGGAAACTCACCGTCACCGCCAACCTTGAAACCATTGCAGGTGTTCCTCAACAACGCGGAGGCGGGCGGCCAAATGACTACAAAGAGCCTCTAACAAAACTCGCAGCAATTCGGGCTAGCCAAGGTCGCACTTTGATAGGTCGCAACGAAGAGGCAAAAGCGTTGCAGGCCGAATACACGGCGCAATTTCCCAACAAGAAAACCCCATCAATACAGACAGTTAAAAAATTTGTGACCACTTTAAGAAGTGGCTCATAACTGGCTCAAAACTCACGAACTGTTTTGAACCACCCAGCGTCCGCCAAGGTTCATCCATCGTCAAATGATGGAGTATGAACGATGACACATTCAAACCAACCAACACCCCCAATCGCCGTATCACCCGACGAGGCCGCACGTCTGGCGGGCATAGGGCGCACCAGCCTTTATGCCGCCTTGGCAAAGGGCGATCTGAAAAGCATCAAGATCGGCACGCGCCGTTTGATTAAGATTGAAGCCATCCATGAATGGCTGGCGTCCTACCAAACGGATGCGGAGTAACGCGCCGTGCCCAAGAAAGCCCGCCTGAACGGGATCAAATCTCTTCATTGCTACACACCATCGGAGGCGGCGGCACTTGTCGGCGTTTCCATTCGCACGATCCGAAGCTGGACAAAGGATGGGTTGCGTCTTTTGGACACGTCACACCCACCGCTGATCCGTGGCGATGATCTGCGCGATCATATCGCTGCCCAGCGCAAAAGCCGAAAGGTCAAAACAGGACTGTGCGACTTTTATTGCATGAGCTGCAGAACACGACGCCCAGCCGCAGGAAACATGGCGGACTGCAAGATTGACGGCAACAAAGCCATGCTGACGGCACTGTGCGAGGCCTGCCAAACAGTGGTGTGCAAGCCCATATCGCTAGCGCGCTTGTCTGACATCGGCGCGAGACTCGACCTTACAATAGAACGGTCGGAGGGGACATTATAATGGTGGACATATGCCCCCCTGTATTTCCACTTGGGCCACCCCTGCGCACGGGCGTCTCAGACCCGTTGCCCAGCGCATATTTGAACCTTCTAAGCAGACCGCCCGTGGCTGCGCGGGTGTTGCATGAAGGGCGGGCCTTATCTGGTTATCAAAAATTCAGAAATTGCCTGCCTGTTGCGCCAATGCCCGCAAACAACAGCCGACTTTCCAACTCATCATCCTAAGGAAAAAACATGACCAAACGACCCAATGAAAAGAACGAACGCCTGAAACGCCGCTTTCTGGAATACCGCAAATTCGCCCGCCAGCTTTCTGAAAAAACGCTTGATCGCGAAGTTGCCGCGCTGGAACGCTTCGACGTCTGGAATGGCCGCAAAGACTTTTCCAGCTTTCATATCGAACAGGCGATGGGTTTTCGCACACACTTGGAACAGAGCAAGACGAACGCTGGAAAGCCTTTAGGCAAGTCAACGATGCGGTCTGTTTTGTCGACATTGCGTGAATTCATTCTGTGGCTTTCTCAGCAAGACGGTTTTCGCAGCCGTATCAGGGCGTCAGATGCGGACTACTTTAACCTTTCGCGGCGTGACGAAGCGGAGGCCCGCGCGGCACCACCCCGCCCAGCGCCCAGTATTAACCAAGCCAAACGCGCCCTTGGTCTTATGCCAAGCGCCACACCGCAACAAAAACGTGACAAAGCAGTCTTTGCCTTGCTTTGCCTCACAGGCGTTCGTGTCGCGGCCTTGGTATCGCTCAAGATCAAACATGTAGACCTGCAAGAACAATCCGTCACCCAAAACCCGCGCGAGGTGGCGACCAAGTTTGGCAAAGCGATTGATACCTTCTTTGCAAAAGGCTTTGAGGATGCAGAGACAGCGCTTGCCGACTGGATGACCTTTTGTGATGAGGTAGCGTTTTATGGCCCAGATGACCCGCTATTCCCATCAACGGCCATCACGGCCACCTCCAATGCAGGTTTTGCATCAAACGGCTTCACCCGCAAAAATTGGAAAACCACAGAACCCGTACGCAAAATTGTGCGGCTGGCGTTTGAAGCTGCTAGCATCCCCAACTACGGGCCGCACGCCTTTCGGCACATGCTCGCCCGCCATGCGGCAAGACACTGCACGTCGGTGGCAGAACTGGTGGCCAATTCTCAAAACCTTGGGCACACGGATGTTTTGACCACGCTGCGCAGCTACGGACAAATCAGTCGCGATGAACAACGCAAACTGATCACGGGCAACACGTCGGATTAGGCTTGATCGGTCAAATCAAGCAGGCGTTTAGCGTGGGAATGGCTGTGGGAACGAAAAACCAACTTTGGGATATTTGTTATAAATATCAGTTACTTAAAAAGGGTAAATGGCGGAGGCTCAGGGATTCGAACCCTGGGAGGACTTTCACCCTCGTCGGTTTTCAAGACCGGTGCATTCGACCACTCTGCCAAACCTCCGCAGCACGCACTCTTTAACTGCGCAATAATGATTCGGAAAGGCCGTTCACGCTTTGGGGAAATCCGCCGACGATTGGCCTGTTGCCCTTCCAAATAGGCCCGTTGGACGCTAGTGTCCTTCTTAAGCGGATGTGCGGACGATCTGGAACGGTCAAATCCCCGCCATTAAGGCAGTAAATGATGTTAAAATGGACCAGCTTAAGGTCCTTGTCCGCGCAACGCGGAACACAACGATGAATGAGGCAAATTATGACAGGTCCAACTTTTCATAAATCAACACAGTGGCGCATGTCGCTCGGATTTATTTCCATTCTGGCGCTGACGGCTTGTGATGAAAACGGTGCGTTTTCTTTTCCCACGCTTGGGGATGGTGAAACAGCAACAAGCACAACGGCACCCGCATCCAGCAGCACACAACTGGTCGAACGCGATGTTGAGGCACCCGATGTATTTCAGGTAACAGGACAAGGGCTTTGGGACGGCCGCCCGTCATTGGGTGGTGTCTGGGTGGCACACCCTGATGCAACCGATCCCGAGCGCGTGATCATCCGCAACAGTGCAAACGGAAAGTTTGTAATCGGCGCATTGTTCCGCCGTGAACGCGCAAACCCCGGCCCTGAATTGCAAGTGAGCTCTGACGCTGCCGAGGCGCTCGGGCTTTTGGCGGGTGCACAGATCGGAAGAGCACACGTCTGAACTCCAGTCACACAGTGATCTCGTATGCCGTCTTCTGCTTGAAAAAAAA
>ENA-ORXM01002451-ORXM01002451.1-marine-metagenome-genome-assembly--contig:-NODE-2451-length-21499-cov-6.712212_pt1 | contig 21499 bp, 18 predicted proteins | sample MGYA00237867_ERZ511480 | MGnify/ENA primary metagenome ERZ511480 (study PRJEB26309, sample SAMN06266103) | marine metagenome | isolation source: Algal blade | place: United Kingdom:Sidmouth, United...
TATGAATTCACATTTAGGGTCGGCATTTTCAGTTGAACCTATATTGACGCAATCGGCTTGGTTCCGTCCGCATAACCGTGATGATGTTATCGGTAACATGTATATCACAGGCGCAGGCACCCATCCCGGCGCAGGCGTTCCGGGGGTTGTAGGCGCGGCCAAAGCGACTGCGGGCGTTATTGAAGGTGACTTTGCGGGCGCTTTATCTAAACTCAAGGCCACAGGCTGGCCGAGCAATACATAAATAAGGAAAATATTATGTCTGAACTGTCTATGTCTAATGCGGTTTCCGCCTTGCCGAATATGCTCGCTAATTTAGAGCATGTGCTGCGCAAAGCTGAAGCTAATGCCAAAGAACGCGGAATTGACGCTGAGGTGTTTCTGAATGCTCGCCTTGCGCCGGATATGTGGCCGCTAAAAAAGCAGGTTCAGACCGTGGCTGAACTCGCTAAAAATGCGCCTTATCGCATCGCAGGAACAGAGGCTCCAAGCTATGAGGGTCAGCCCGAGTCTTTTGCAGACTGTTATGAGGTCATTGCAAAAGCTAAAGCTGATATCGCAAAAGTATCAGCGTCAGATCTAGACGGCAAAGAAAGCCGCGAGTTCTCCCTCAAAATGGGTCCCCGCGAAATGGACTTTACGGGGATTAGTTATCTCTCAGGCTTTACCATCCCGAACACCTATTTTCACATGACAACAGTATATAACATTCTGCGTCACAACGGCGTTGTCTTAGGCAAAATAGACTTCTTCGGCGGCGCGCCAAAATAATTCATGGATGACGTCACTCAATTTGGCCACGCCTCCATCAAAAAAGGCTCCAAGTCTTTTGCATTAGCGTCCCGTGTCCTTCCGCCTGAACTGCGTGATGATGCCTCCATGCTCTATGCATGGTGCCGTTATTGCGATGATGTTATTGATGGCCAAGAAATGGGCCACGGCCAAATCGCAGATTACAAAATCGGGCAGGGCGAACGGCTCGAACAGCTTCGAAAAGATACCTCAGACGCATTAGACGGTAAGCCCACAGATAATCCCGTTTTTGCAGGATTGGCACGCGTCGTAAAAACTCACCAAATTGATCACAAACACCCCTTTGATTTGCTTAAAGGCTTTGAGATGGACGCTGAAGACCGCGTCTATGAAACGGTGGATGATATTCTGGATTACTCTTATCACGTGGCAGGCGTTGTCGGGGTCATGATGGCTAATATTATGGGCGTGCGAGATGAGGCGACATTGGACAGAGCTTCTGATTTAGGCCTAGCGTTTCAACTCACAAACATTGCGCGGGACGTTATTGATGATGCTAAAGCGGATCGGGTATTTGTGCCGAAAGACCTGCTGCTTAAACACGGCGCGCCCATAGATGCGGCACAGCTCGCCAAGCGCGATAACTGGCCTGCCGCCCATAAAGCCGCTTACGAACAACTCGACATAGCCGAACAATATTACGCCAGTGCCAAAGTCGGCATCAAAGAACTCCCATTCCGCTGCGCTTGGGCGATTAGCGCGGCATTAGCTGTCTATCGCGAGATTGGAGAGCGCTTAAGGGAAGGCGGCTATGAGGCTTGGGAAGGCCGCGTCAGTGCGAGCAAAACGCGAAAGCTGGCTTTGGCGTTAGGCGCTGTGGGACCTGCTACGAGGCGGAAGAGTGTGAGCGTTACGCCGAGAGCTGGGTTTTATGAGCGGCCTTGATTTGAGAGCGGATCGAAGTCAGCACTATTTTAAGAAATTATGGCTAGAAACTTTCATGGCGAAATATCCAAATGAAGTTTTTATCGTGAATTATTCCAAAGTTAGGCTCGGTTTATCAATCCTGTCTATGTCTGCAATAGGTCTATTGAGCTTGGGTCTTGGGCTCGTCATTCTCGGAATATTGCTGGATATTAAGGCACTCAACTGGGACACAATAATGTGCTTTTTTGGTATGTTAGTGGCCTTTGTAGGAGCCTTATATACATTCAAAATTTCGTGGAAACACCTGATTATTTTATTTAAAAACGCTCCTATGAGTGTCTTAAATCACCACGGTTATGGAGGTGTTGGCTTTACCGCTTGGCATAACTACCATTGGGCTCGTGAAACAAAGTTCACATCTGTGAACGATTTGTGGGCATGTGCAGTCTCAATTTACACTGTTAAGCATGCCGTAAGATCTGTCAAAAAAATACAAAGTGGGAGTAAGTATGTTTCCATACAGTTGCACCTATCGGACAAATCCTTAAAAGAGGTTCAAAGAGCTTTTGAGTACTTTAACCCATTTCATCAAGAAACCTAGTCCTGCTCCTCCAACCACTTCTCTAGCCAGTGAATATTGTAATCACCTTTTTGGAAATCCTCATTTTCGAGTAGGGCTTCGTGTAGCGGTATCGTCGTTTGCACGCCTTCAATAACCATTTCGCCGAGGGCGCGGCGTAGGCGTAGTATTGCGCCTTCGCGGGTATTGCCCCAAACGATGAGCTTACCAATCAGGCTGTCATAATAAGGCGGGATGGAATAGCCGCTATAAAGGGCGGAGTCCAAACGCGTATTCATGCCTCCCGGTGCGTGGAATTCTGTGACTTTTCCCGGACTAGGCGCGAAGGTTTTGGGATGTTCAGCATTGATGCGGCACTCAATGGCGTGGCCGTTAAAGGTCACATCTTTTTGCGTGTAGTTCAGTTTCAGGCCTGACGCGACGCGGATTTGTTCGCGCACCAAATCAATCCCCGTGATTTCTTCCGTTACGGGATGTTCGACTTGAAGGCGGGTGTTCATCTCAATGAAAAAGAACTCGCCATTCTCATAAAGAAACTCAATCGTGCCTGCGCCGCGATAGCCAATCTTCTTGACGGCTTTGGAGACGATATTACCGATTTTTGTGCGCTCTTTAGCGGTGAGTGTCGGCGAGGGGGCTTCTTCGAGAACCTTCTGATTGCGGCGCTGAAGCGAACAATCGCGCTCGCCTAAATGCACAACATTGCCATGCGTATCGGCGAGGACTTGAATTTCGATATGACGGCCGCCCGTCAGGTAGCGCTCAAGATACACTTCACCATTGCCAAAGGCCGCTATCGCTTCCTGCTGCGCCGCTGAGAGCGCTTCTTCGAGCTTTTCAGCTGTTTCCGCGAGGCGCATCCCGCGTCCGCCGCCGCCCGCAGCTGCTTTGACGAGGAGCGGGAAGCCAACTTTCTTGGCGACTTCTCTGGCCTCTTCATAGGTGGAGACAGAGCCGTCAGATCCGGGAACTACGGGAATACCCGCCGCCATCACCGTGTCTTTAGCCGAAATTTTATCGCCCATGATGCGGATATGTTCCGCTGTTGGGCCAATAAAGGCCATGCCATGCGCTTCGACGATTTCCGCAAAGCGCGCATTTTCAGACAGAAACCCATAACCGGGATGTACCGCGTCAGCATCAGTGATTTCACAGGCCGAAATGATGGCGGGAATATTGAGGTAGCTATCGGTCGCGCTATTGGGACCAATACAGACGCTCTCGTCAGCGAGGCGTACATGCATAGCAGAACGGTCCGCTTCGGAATAAACGGCTACTGTGTTTATGCCCATTTCTTTACAAGCCCGGTGAATACGCAAGGCAATCTCGCCGCGATTGGCAATCAGAATTTTCTTAAATTTTACGGGACTAGGCATTAGGCGATAATAAAGAGAACTTCGCCGAACTCGACGGGTTGAGCATCTTCGACCAATATCTCTTCAATCTTACCGGATTTAGTTGCCGTGATTGGGTTAAAGGTTTTCATGGCCTCAATCAGGACAATAGTGTCACCTTCTTTGACTTTGTCGCCGACTTTCACGAAAGAGTCGGCATCGGGTGACGGACGCGTATAGACGGTACCGACCATGGGAGATTTCGCTGCGCCGGGATGTGCCGCGGCATCTTTTTTGGTTGTTGGCGCTGCCACAGGCTGGCTTTGCGCGGCCGGTGCAGCAGGCGCCGCAACAGGCGCAGGGGCGGCTGCCATAGCTTGAACAATCTGGCCTCCACCCTTGGCCACTCTAATTTTCAGGCTGCCCTTTTCCATTTCGATTTCGGTCAGCCCTGTATCGTTTAGGATTTTAGCTAATTCGCGCACAAGTTTGGTATCTGTACTTGCCGTCTTTTTTGGTGTGCTCGCCATGAAGTGTTCTCTCTTTTGTCCGAGTCAGGAAATTATGTCTTTAACAGCTTTATCGCCGCTTGCAGCCCTAATTCGTAAGAATTTGCGCCAAATCCGCTAATTGTGCCTGTCACCGCTTCAGCCACATAGGAGCGGCGGCGAAAACTTTCGCGTTTCGCGGGTTGCGACAGGTGAATTTCTATCGAGGGTATATCTAAAGTCTTTAAGGCATCATGCATGGCCACAGATGTATGTGTGTAAGCTGCAGGATTTATTATGAGCGCTGAAGCTTTGTCGCGCGCTTCCTGGATCACATCTACTAACTCGCCTTCGATGTTGGATTGCTTGAAGATAATTTCATAACCCAGATCTTTCGCGGTCTTGGAACAAGCCAGTTCAATATCCTCAAGCGTATCCGCGCCGTAAATCTCAGGCTCACGGGTGCCCAGAAGGTTTAAGTTTGGGCCATTGATGATATAAATGGGTTTAGGTCGCATATTCACAGTTAGGCTTTATCAAGACGGAGACGATTTTTCCCGCTGTTAGGAGAAAAGCGCAAGGAACTGCAAGTAATTTCGAGCATTTTTGACGACGCAGCGGGGTAAAAGCGTCCCGCCGGGGAGCGGTATAGCCAAATTCATCTATTTCGTTGTCAAAAAACCTCACCTTGCGGCCGCAAGCTTTCGGTATTTTTCCTAGAACTAAATGAATTTGACTCATATCTTGATGAAATCTAACTGTGAATATGCGACCTTAGCCATTGAATCTCTCTTTTGAGACATGGTAACGACCTGCTGAACAGGCGGCAAGCCTCTATATTATCAAGGTTTCTCCATGAATTTGGTCATAAACGGCGAAGATCATTATGATTTGCCCGAACCTCTGACGGTTCAGGGGTTGATTGCGCATTTGGGCTTGCCCGAAAAGAAGATTGCGATAGAGCGCAACCGCGAGATTGTGTCAAAATCCACCTTTGATAAGACTCAGCTCGCCGAGGGAGACATCCTCGAAATCATACATTTTATCGGAGGCGGATAATGTCCACAGATAAGAAAGTTTGTCCTGAATGCGGACACAAATTTCTCGGTAATGACTTACAAGGTAATACTTGGGGTGGAATAGATGCTCACTGGCGGGCACATCATGAGAATATAATGCCCTATAAGGATGCATGGCCATTGATAAAGTCGGGGAAATATGTCTCCAATGACACGCTCACAGTCGCAGGTCATACGTTTAATTCGCGGCTTATCATCGGGACAGGCAAGTATAAGGACTATGCCGAAAACGCGGCTGCGCTAGAAGCGTCGGGCGCAGATATGGTCACAGTCGCTGTGCGCCGTGTGAATATCAGCAAACCTGATGAACCCATGTTGATGGACTTCATCGACCCAAAAAAATTCACTTATTTGCCCAATACAGCGGGATGTTTTACGGGCGAAGATGCCGTGCGCACTTTACGCCTCGCGAAAGAAGCCGGCGGATGGAACCTCGTCAAACTCGAAGTGCTGTCCGATCCCAAACATCTTTATCCTGATATGGAGGAAACCCTTCGCGCGGCAGAGCTGCTAATTAAAGACGGCTTTGACGTTATGGTCTATTGTTCGGATGACCCTGTTTTCGCTCGCAAGCTCGAAGATATGGGCTGTGCTGCTATCATGCCGCTTGGCGCGCCGATTGGCTCGGGTCTCGGCATTCAAAATCCTGTCAACATTCGCCTAATAGTCGAGCAAACCAAAGTGCCCGTCATTGTTGATGCGGGTGTGGGGACAGCCTCTGATGCAACAGTCGCTATGGAACTTGGTTGTGACGGCGTGCTGATGAATACAGCCATAGCCGAGGCCAAAGACCCGATACGTATGGCGCGCGCGATGAAGCATGCTGTTATTGCGGGCAGGGAAGCTTATCTGGCTGGCCGTATGCCGCGTAAGAAATATGCCGACCCCAGTTCACCCCTGGCAGGATTGATTTAAATCTAAAAACATGGCCATGCCTTAAGATGGTCACAGCCTCAGCACGGTTTTGCCCCACAAGCGCCCAGAATCACCTTACACATCATAAGCATTCTTAAAACGATGTCTGTGAGGGGCTATTATGAAGCGCAATATTTTATTGGCAGTGGCGATAATTGGGGCTTTCTTTTTTGCCTCGTGGTTTGGCTATACGTTTTATGAAAAAGACAGCTCATCGCAACGGTCGTCCACTCCAGCAGTTATAAACGCAAAAAACCAGACAACTCCACCGTCATCCAGATCGACATCCTCCACTGACCAAGTCATTCAAGAACGACAAGCGGAATACGCTAAAACCTTACGCTATTTGGGGTGGGAAACTGATACATCCGGAACTGCGCCCAAAGCCTGCTTTAACTTCTCTCAAAGATTGAAAGCTGGTTCTGAAACTGCTCTCAGAGACTACATCGTTACCCAGCCTAAAATTCCAGTCAATGTTAGCCTGAACGGCTCCCAGCTTTGCGTAACAGGTTTCGGCTTTGAAAAAGATTACAGCCTGACTCTGCGCGAAGGTCTACCATCCGCCGAGGACGATGTGAAACTGACAGCGGCTCAGACTGTCGAGATTAGCTTTGGTGATAAGCCAGGCTTTGTCGGTTTTGCGGGGCAAGGTATAATTCTGCCGCGCAGCAACGCTCAAGGCTTGGCGATTGAAACCGTGAATGTCGATGAGCTAGACATTGTCGTTTATCGAGTCACAGATCGTATTCTCTCGCAACTTTCGCCAGAGGAAGGGCAAGCCTCAATGGAGGGCCAGTATAGTTATGACTACGCCGCAGACGGAAAACGGGTCAAAGTTTGGGGCGATAAAATTGCGGTTGAAAAGAAACGCAATGAAAAAGTCACAACCGTCCTCCCGATGAAGGACATTATCGGAGAGCTCGACCCAGGCGCTTTTGTCGTGACAGCCAGAGACACAGCTAACAAAGACCGTCCTGCCAATGCCTATCGTTGGATTATGTCCACCGATATGGCGCTGACAAGCTATCGCGGTAAAGATGGATTAACGGTTTCTGTGCGCTCTATTGAGACCGCAAAATTACAGCGCGGTGTGAAACTTGCTTTGATTGCATCTAACAATGACATTCTCTCTGAGCAAACAACAGACGCTTCAGGCCGCGTGAAATTTGACGCGCCTATGATAAAAGGCATAGGGGCGTCTAGTCCAAAAATGGTCATGGCATATGGCAAAGATAATGATTATGCCATTTTGGATTTGCAACGCTCACCCTTGGATGTGTCGGATTTTGACGTTGGCGGGCGCTACCTCTCAGGAGAGATTGATGCCTATGGTTTCGCCGAACGCGGTGTTTATCGCCCAGGCGAGACAGCCCATCTAACCGTGATGCTGCGCGACACTCAAGTCCACGCCATTAAAGACCGTGCTATAACCTTGAAAGTGCAAAAGCCAAATAAAGCCGTTGTCTTTACCAAACGATTTGAAAGCGCACCCAAGGGCGGTGTATTGACGTGGGATTACGAGGTTCCGGCCTCTGCACCGCGCGGCATTTGGACAGTTCTTATGGCCGCTGAAGGCAGCGGCGGGCTTGGTAAAATCGAATTTTCAGTCGAAGACTTCGTGCCGCAAAAATTACGTCTCGGAATAGATGTTGACCCGGCACCCATTCGCGCGGGAGAAATCCGTGATGTCGTCCTTGACGCTCAGTTTCTTTATGGCGCGCCTGGCGGTGCCTTAGAAGGCGAAGCTGAAGCGCGGTTAGAGTTAGACCCCAAACCCTTCAAAGACTATGCCGATTATCGTTTTGGACCCACCTCACAAGGCTTTCGCGAGCGCCTCATCGATATGGGCGGCGGCATTACGGATGCTGACGGTAAATTGTCTCTGGCTTTGGATTTCAAAAATAATTCTGTCAAAGCAGGCTATCCTCTACGGGTTCAAATCACAGGCGGCGTGGCAGAACCGGGCGGGCGATATGTGAGAGACAGTGTGCGTATGCCTGTCCGAACCGAAGATAGTTATATCGGTGTAAAACCTGACTTTCTTTATGGATATGCCAGCTCTAAGAAACCCGTGAGTCTCGACATCGTTAAGCTCAGCTATACAGGGGAAACTCTCTCTGGCGATGTGTCCTGGCGTTTGGTTGAAGAAGACTATGATTGGTATTGGTATCGTGAACGCAGTACATGGCGCTACCGCCGGGATGTGCGCGATGTCGATGTCGTCAAAGGCGATTTAAACATCACAGCGGGTGAGCCCTTTCGGTGGACGCAACGCTTGCCGCGCGGGCGTTACCGTCTTGACCTAGAAGCCGCTGACGGCACGATTGCGGAATATCGTTTTGGTGTTGGCTGGGGTAGTGGCTCCCGCGGAAGTGACGCGCCCGACAAAATTACCATGGGAGCACCAGAACGCCCTATGAACCCTGGTGATAATTTCACCCTCGCTATCAACGCCCCTTATGCGGGACAAGGCGATCTCGTTATCGCCAATAGCGAGCTTCGTCTTATCCAATCCATCACATTAGAAGAAGGCGAAAGCGAAATCACTTTGCCCTTTGATGAAAGTTGGGGAGATGGCGTCTATGCAATGCTGACCCTCTACACGCCGCGCGATAAAGCCGGACAGCCCGTCCCAAGGCGCGCCGTAGGTGTCAGCTATGTTGGCTTGGATCGCTCCAAGCAAAGTCTGGAGGTCACGATTAATAATCCTGAGGTGATCAGACCGCGTAAGGAACATATATTTACGGTCAATGTGGATAATGCGCCTAGAGGTGAAAGCGTTTGGGTGAATTTTGCTGCCGTTGATGAAGGCATCCTACAACTCACAAAGTTTAAATCTCCCGACGCCCCCGCGCATTTCTTTGCTAAAAAGGCGTTAGGCGTAACATTACGAGATGACTATGCCCGCATCCTCAATCCGAATTTGGGGCAACCTGTTAATGTCAGAACGGGCGGTGATAGTCTTGGCGGGGAAGGCCTCACCGTGGTGCCAACGCGAACCGTTTCGCTCTTTGAAGGCATGGTTATTGTCAAAAATGGACAAGCCAAAATTCCGCTCGATATTCCAGATTTTAACGGCGAGCTGCGCCTCTTGGCAACGGCCTGGTCGGAAACCGCCATTGGGAGTGCGTCCGAGCCTGTAAAAGTGCGTGATAAAGTGCCTGCCATCGTAGGTCTGCCGCGTTTCCTTGCGCCTGGTGATAAGGCCTTAGCAACGGTATCTTTAGATAATGTTGAAGGGAGGCCCGGCACATATGCTGCGAAACTCTCCTCAGACTCCATCATAAAATCAGGCGGTAAAACATCGTTTAAACTGGCCGTAGGACAGCGCGAGCAAGATAAGCTCGACATTCGCGCGACAGACGTCGGAACAGATGTGCTGACACTTGATGTTAGTGGCCCTGGTCGTTATGCCGTGCAGTCCACATTCCCTATACAGGTGCGTGCGCCCTATATGGATGAAACTGTTTCCACGACAAAGTCTTTGGCCGCAGGTGAAACTCTGACATTGACCAAAGCGCTTATAAGTCAATATCTCCCAAAAAGCGCTGAGATAACAGTTTCGGCCAGTCAGCTCGCAGGTATTGATCCTGCGCGATATATCATGTCGCTACGAAAATATCCTTATGGTTGTACCGAGCAGACAGTGAGTGGCGCTATGCCTATGCTCTATGTTGAAGATTTGGGCGGCTTTAATGATATGGCTGACACGAAACGCCGCCGCGAAATCCAGAAATCCGTGAACCGTCTAGTCTCTCGTCAAAGTCTGGATGGCGCCTTTGGTCTTTGGCGAACCGGTGACCGATATGCCTCTCCATGGCTTGGTATATATGCGACTGACTTTCTGCAGCGTGCAGATGAGCAAGGCGCCTATGTTTCTGAAGATGTCATGACGCGCGCTTATAAAGCTGCACGGGAAATCTCTCAAATGCCGCGCTATTCCTCGCTGCGCTATAATTTTGATTATGGATGGCGTCGCAATAATGAAAAATGGCGTATGGCCTATCAGGCCCAAGGCGCGAGCTATGCGCATTATGTTCTCGCAAAAGGCGGAAAGGGCGATCTGTCTGCTATGCGCTATCATTTTGATAATCACCGCAAGAAAATGAGATCGCCTATTGGCTATGCTTATCTTGGCAAGGCGCTTTTCCTCATGGGTGATAAATCCCGCGCGGTTCAAGCTTTTGAAGAAGGCATCGCAATAAAAGACTATGATAATATCTATGACTATTATCAGTCACCATTGCGGGATACTGCAGGCTTTGTGGCACTCGGCGCGGAGCATTTGGACGAGGACATGCTGTCTTCATTGGTTGAAGATTTGCGCACACGTGTCGTCGCAGAGGAATACGCAAATACCAATCAGAAGGCTCATGTTATTCTGGCGTTGAAGGCTTTATTGGCGACATCTTCAGAACCGTCTGTAACGGTTAAAGGTATGACGCTCAAAGGGCCTGACAAACGCCCATCCGCAGACCTTCTTGCGGCTGACTTAAATTCAAGACCAACATTGAAGAACACTGGCGATAAGCAAGTTTGGGTCACCACCACCATCAATGGTTTCCCTAAAGAAAATCCAGAGCCAAAGGCAACGGCTTTTACAATCGCCAAAACGCTCTACCGGATGGACGGGTCAAAGTTTGAAGGCGGGGACATTAAGCAAGGCGAGCGCCTTATCGTCAAACTTCACTACACGTCGAAGATACAAGCTGCGCGTATGGTCGTTATTGCCGATATGCTACCTGCAGGTTTTGAAATCGAAACGATACTCGGCCCCAAAGATGCCTTACTCCAAAATGGCAAAAAGGGTGTATATGACTGGCTCGGGAAGATTGCAGAATTTGATATCACAGAAGCTCGCGATGACCGCTTTATTGCGTCTAAACGCCATCAACGTTGGTACAAATATGATAAAGGCGAGAATGCCGCTTACATCGTCCGCGCAGTCACGCCGGGTGAGTTTGCTATGCCAGGCGCTCTAATCGAGGATATGTACCGCGCCCAAGATTTAGCGCGAACTGCCATAGGTAAAATCACTATCTCTTCAGATAACGCGCTCTAGTGAAAAGGATTGTCACATATCCTAAATGGCTGACACGGGGATTGGCGGGAATTCTAACGCTCTTCCTTGCGCTGAACATACTCTTTCCACCGCCGCTCGCGGCTGTGAGGCATAACTCAGCGATTGTCACAGATCGTGATGGTCATTGGCTCGCAGGATTTACAGTCGATGATGGCATTTGGCGGATTCCGGCCCGGCTTGAAGAGATTGATCCGCGGTTTGTTGAGGCGCTTATCGCCGTAGAGGATAAACGATTTTATCAGCATAGCGGTGTTGACGTGCCCGCCATTGGACGCGCCATGCGGTCTTGGCGGCGAGAAGGCAAACCTGTCTCAGGAGCTTCAACACTAACGATGCAACTTGTCCGTCAATACGAACCCAGAGAACGCGTCTTACTTTCCAAAACAATAGAGAGCTTTCGCGCGTTGCAATTAGAGCTCTTCATGAGCAAAGACGAAATTCTTGAAAGTTATCTGACGCGCGTCTCTTATGGCGGCAATCTTGAAGGCGTCACGGCAGCCTCTTTGGCTTATTTCGGAAAGCCGCCACATTATCTGACAGACGCAGAAATCGCGTTGCTGATTGCGCTTCCGCAAGCGCCGGATTCGCGCCGTCCTGACCTCAAGCCTAGAATGGCTGAGAAAGGAAGAGACTACATTCTCGAAAAATTAGTGGAAAGAAATGTGATGGATCTTCGCCGGGCGGCTGAAGCCAAAGCGGTACAGGTCCAATCTAGCCGCCACAATATTCCTGAAATGGCTTGGATTACGGCTTACGGCCTCTCTGAAGCTGACAGTACAGTTCACACAACAATAGATCGCCATATCCAAGAAAGATTGGAAAAGCAGACGGCTGAATTTATGGGTTCATTAGATGATGTTGTGAACATGGCTGTGACGGTCGTTGATAATCGCACGATGGAAGTCCGTGCTCATATTGCGTCTGCTGACCGAAACCGGCCGGGCGGCTGGATTGATATGACAGACCGCGCTCGTAGTCCGGGGTCAACGCTCAAACCTTTTATCTACGCCTTAGCCATAGATGATGGCGTCACAAGTTCAGGGAGCTTTATCAAAGACGCGCCCACACGTTTTGGAACCTATCAGCCTGAGAACTTCAATCGCCGCTATTATGGCGATGTCCGCATATACGAAGCCTTGCGCCATTCGCTCAACGTTCCCGCCGTAGCAATGCTCGACCATATTGGCGGTCAGCGTTTTGAAATGGCTTTGGAGGACGCGGGTGCAGAGATAACGCATTTAGGCGGCGGCGGTGAGGGTGCAGGACTGGCGCTCGCTTTGGGCGGGGCAGGGCTTAGCGTGAATGATTTGGCGGTCCTTTATGCTTCGCTCGCAAATGGCGGCACGGCAAAGCCGCTAAAATGGACGGACAAAAAACAAGCCGAGAAAACTTATCAACTCGTTTCCGAAAAAGCGGCCGCTGATATCACGCAAATCCTGCGGCAGGCCCCGACACCCTCGGGCCGAGTTCCCGCTTGGCTTAGCCTAAACGCGCCGCCTATCGCCTATAAAACAGGAACATCCTATGGGTTTAGAGATGCTTGGGCGGCTGGATATACGGATGATTGGACGGTCATTGTTTGGGTCGGGCGTCCTGATGGAGCCCCAAGAACAGGAAAGACAGGCCGTCTGGCCGCTGCGCCAGCGCTCTTTGATATATTCGGGCAATTGCCGCATAAAGGACAAAGCAGTCCTTACAGGCATGATGAGGCTGCACCTGACGGGCTTTCACATGTAGCGGATGCCACAGATAAGGGCCCGCAAATTCTATTTCCGCCAGATGGGGCTGAAATCCTTGCACCGACATTTGGCAATGAGGCGCGAGGCTTTAGCTTGGCCGCACGTATAGACAGCGGAGAGCCCGATTTTTACATCGACGGACAGCCGCTTAAACGCGAAAATGGGAAAGCCGTTTGGTATCCTAAATCTTCAGGATTTTATAAAGTTACGGCTGTGGATGAGGCGGGACGAGAGAGCGTATCGAACGTCAAAGTTCTAACCCCCGATCAACTCGCGAACACGTCGTTTTAGCTCAATCAACTCTTCGGCAAACCAATCATGGCGTTTAATCCAGCCATTATTGCGCCAGCTTGGATGCGGCATGGGCATAATATCAGGTCCGTAATCGCGCCAATGCCGAACTGTTTCTGTCAAGTTTCGCTTAGCCGTGCCGCCCAGATAGGCTTTGACGGCATACATACCCACGAGCAGCGTGAGATCGACGCCTTTCATGGCTTCCGTTAACGGTTCTTGCCATAACGGCGCACATTCTTTGCGAGGCGGCAAGTCACCGCCATGTTTATCTTGCCCAGGAAAACAAAACCCCATCGGGGTAATGGCAAAGTTATCTTCATTGTAAAATTCGTCTTCATTGACTCCGAGCCAATCACGCAAGCGCACCCCGCTAGGGTCCTTGAAAGGGATTGAGCTAGCATGAGCGAGCGTTCCCGGCGCTTGGCTGATAATCCGGATTTTAGATCGTGCAGTTCCCCGAACGATTGGGTTAGGCTCAACGGGCAGGGGCGGCTTAGAATGAGCGCAGACATCACATCGGCGAATTTTAGCTATTAAGAGCTCTATATCAGCTGGCTTTGAAATGAATATTCTCCGTAGCGCATAATAAACGCATGATTTTTGATAATTAGGCGCGTATGTCTGTCAAAGGCAAAGGAAAAAATATGAGCACCTCTTTCTATACGGATATTAGCGCAGAGCTTGAGAACATTGAAAAGCAGGGTCTGTATAAACGCGAACGTCTTATCACAAGTAAACAAGCCGCGGACATCATTGTGACGGAAAACGGCGAAACCCGCGAGGTCATAAACTTCTGCGCCAATAACTATTTGGGCTTGGCCGATCATCCAGAACTTATCAAAGCCTCTGAGAAAGCTGTTGAAGAGCATGGTTTTGGCATGGCCTCTGTGCGCTTTATTTGCGGGACACAGGCGCAGCACCGCGAACTTGAACAGAAGATTGCCGATTGGCTAGGCTTTGAAGACAGTATTCTCTATGCGGCCTGCTTTGATGCCAATGGCGGTGTCTTTGAGCCGCTTTTGGGTCCTGAGGATGCCATCATATCAGACGCGCTTAATCACGCCTCTATCATTGACGGCATACGTTTATGTAAAGCGAAGCGATATCGCTATAAAACCAGCGATATGAATGACTTAGAAGCGCAGCTTAAACAAGCCCGCGCAGATGGGGCTCGCCATATCATTATTGCAACGGACGGTGTGTTCTCTATGGACGGCACAATCGCGAAACTAGATGAAATCGTTGCGCTTAAGAAACAATATGATGCGCTGCTGATGGTGGATGATTGTCACTCGACAGGATTTCTGGGTGACGGCGGACGCGGCACAGCGGCATTTTGCGGCGTCGAAGGCGAGATAGATGTCCTCACGGGAACGCTTGGCAAAGCCTTGGGCGGCGCCATGGGCGGCTTCACCTGTGCCAAGCAATCTGTCGTAGATATGCTCAGGCAACGCTCACGACCTTATCTATTTTCCAATAGCTTGGCCCCATCATTAGTAGGAGCGAGCCTAAAAGCCATTGATCTAGCGAAAGAGGGCGATGATATGCGCACGCAAATCTTCGCTAACGCAAAACAATTTCGAGACGGCATGACTAAAGCAGGTTTCACAATACCAGATGGGGAGCACCCCATTATCCCAGTCATGTTAGGCGATGCCGTCATTGCGCAGGAGATGGCGGCAAAATTATTGGATGAAGGCATCTATGTGATTGGTTTTTTCTTCCCCGTCGTGCCCAAGGGCCAAGCCCGTATTCGCACGCAAATGAGCGCGGCGCACACCTCAGATCATATTGAAAAAGCCATTGCCGCTTTCACCAAGGTCGGCAAAGAATTGGGCGTGATATGAGCACCTCAACGATGAAAGCCCTCGTTAAATCCAAAGGCGAAAAAGGCCTTTGGCTGGAAGACGTTCCTGTTCCTGTCATTGAGCCTGATGAAGTTCTTATCAAGATTGAGCGCACAGCCATTTGCGGCACGGATATGCATATTTATCGTTGGGATGAATGGGCTCAGAAGAACGTTCCTGTCGGTCTTGTCGTCGGGCATGAATATGGCGGTACAGTTGCGGCCATCGGTTCAACGGTTCGCCGGGTGAAAGTCGGTGATCGTGTTACGGGCGAAGGCCATGTTGTTGGTACGCGCTCTCGCAATGCCCGCGCCGGAAAGTTTCACCTAGACCCCGACACAAAAGGCATAGGCGTCAACTTGCCGGGGGCCTTTGCGCAATATCTCGCGCTGCCGGAATTTAACGTCATCCCGCTCAAAGATGATTTCCCTCTGGAGATCGCTTCAATCATGGACCCGCTCGGTAATGCTGTTCATACAGCGCTCGCCTTTGACCTTGTCGGCGAGGATGTTTTGATAACCGGGGCAGGGCCCATTGGTATTATGGCTGCAGCCGTCGCTGAAAAGTCGGGCGCAAGGCGCATTGTCCTGACAGATATTAATGATTGGCGTCTGGAGTTTGGCAAAAAACTCGCGCCCCGCACACGGATGGTCAATACGCTCAATGAAGATTTGAAATCGGTAATGGACGAGATTGGCATGACCGAAGGCTTCGATGTAGGCCTTGAGATGAGCGGGGCTGAACCCGCCTTTAATCAGATGCTGGACGTTATGCTAATGGGCGGCAATATCGCCATGCTAGGCATTCCCGCCAAACCGTTCCCAGTTGATTTTGGAAAACTAGTCGGCAAAGCCCTTACTCTAAAAGGCATTTATGGACGCCAGATGTATGAGACCTGGTATAAAATGCTTGCGCTACTAGATAGCGGTTTGGATATGTCCCCCATGATTACCCACCGTTTCGCTGCGCGTGATTTTCAAAAAGCCTTTGATCTTATGGAAACGGGACAAAGCGGAAAAGTCATTCTCGATTGGAATGAGATATGAGCGCTGATTATGTCCCGCTCGAAGGTTATGAACAGCTAAGCGAAACCGAAATGCGAGCGAGAGCCAAGGGTGTTCTCGAGACTTTACGCAAACGCCGCACAATACGGGACTTCTCAGATAGGGCAGTGCCGCAAGACATCATTGAAAGCTGTATCAAAGCGGCCGGAACGGCCCCTAGCGGAGCCAATCACCAACCTTGGCACTTCGTAGCAATTTCTAATCCAGAGATGAAACGTAAAATCCGCATCGCGGCTGAGGCTGAGGAGGCTGAATTTTACGGCAGTAAAGCGCCGGATGAGTGGCTAGATGCCTTAGCGCCTTTAGGCACAGATGCCAGCAAGCCTTTTCTTGAAACCGCGCCTTGGCTGATAGCGGTCTTTGCGCAGCGTAAAGGCGGCGAACAAGTGGGACAAAATAAAAAGAATTACTATGTGATGGAGTCAGTTGGCTTGGCAACGGGTATGTTGATAACGGCTCTTCACAGCGCAGGCCTCGGCACACTCACACATACGCCTGCGCCTATGGGGTTCTTGAGAGAGATTTGCGAACGGCCAAAAGATGAAAAGCCATTTGTCTTGATGGTCGTAGGTTATCCAGCTGATAACGCCCAAGTGCCCAAACACGCTCTTGTGAAAAAGAGCCTGAGCGATATTTCTACCTTTATCCCATAAAAAAACCCGCCTGAGGCGGGCTAGTTTTAATAAAGCGAATACTCTATTCTTCAAGAGCGTCTTTAACATCGCCGATTTTGTCTTGCGCTTTACCTTTAAGTTCTTGCGCCTTACCTTTGGCTTGCATTTCTTTATTATCTAATGCGTCGCCTGCAGCTTGTTTAGCTTTACCAGCCAATTTGTTCGCTGCGCCTTTAATGTGTTCGGATTCCATAGTCGTTCTCCTGTAATAGTTATAGTTAATAAACCCTTTCAGATAGAAATGGTTCCATTAAATTTCTTTGCTGAGGATTTTTTCAATATCTTCAATAGGAGAATTGATCAGGGTTTTATCAATCTCGCAACGGATTTTGTCTGTAACTTCTTTGTGTAAAAGAGGACGCATTTCCCCTAAGGTATCGGGGTCTGCTACAAGAATTAACTGATCATACTTTCCTTTATGCGCCATAAGGTAGAGCTTCTCTGCCATAATTTTCGAGAAGGTAGCTTCGTTCAATTCTTGGTCAGACATGTCTGGTGCAGATTTGCCCGAGGGTCCTTGATCAGCCAGATCACCAGGCGACCAATTTTCTCTGGATGATAACTTACCACCTTTAACTCTGAATGTTTTTGCTTCTTCACCTGTTGCAATGAGAACAAATGTATTTTCAGGAAGTTTAAGTTGCGTCATTATTAAGCCTTTCAGTTTGGTGTATTAAAAATACGTCTGAAACTGCGTATCGTTGCAATAATGCATATTTCTTCTGACTTGCACGTTAACGGTTGCAGGCGCATAGCCATTCAAGATTTATAAATAGGTTCCGATGTCATCTAATCCAAAAGTCAATACTATCGCAAAAGCGAACTTGCCCATGCCTTTATGGGAGTTTGTTTGTATGGTTGCAGCGCTTATGGCGCTTAATGCTTTTGCCATTGATATCATGTTGCCAGCCATGGGCGTTATCGCAGATTACTACCAAATAGAAGGTAACCAACAGCAATGGTTGCTCTACAGCTATATGGTTGGCTTTGGCGTGCCACAGCTCTTTTTCGGTCCTATCACCGACAGATTTGGCCGTAAAAATTTATTGCGGCTCTGTATAGCGGCCTATGTCGTCTTTGCCTTTATGTGCATGGCGACAACATCTTTCATGTTGCTGCTAACAGTACGGTTTCTTCAAGGCATTTTTGCTTCAGGCATTAGGGTGATTGCTGTGTCTATTGTGCGCGATTTAACAGCAGGGCGCGCTATGGCACGTATCATGTCACTGGTAATGACCGTCTTTATGATAATTCCCATCATCGCACCTGCCATTGGACAAGGCGTGATGATGATAGCGGGCTGGAAATGGATGTTTGGTGTCTTGGGTGTTGCTGGCTTGATGATCTTGTTGTGGGTTCAATTTCGGCTGCCGGAAACACTTCCTGAGGAGAACCGCCAAGACCTAAGCGCGAGGAAAGCTTTAAGTGGATTTGGACAAGTCCTTTCGTCGCGAATAACATTAGGTTATATGGCCGCAAGCGGTGTTATATTCGGTGCGCTCTTTGCCTTTATCGCCTCTGCAGAACAAATTTTTGATGAAACATTTGGTGTCGGCGAGCAATTTGCTATTTGGTTTGCACTTATTGCTGGAACTTTGGCAATTGCGAATTTCGTTAATAGCCGCGTTGTCGAGAAATATGGGATGCGCCGCATCAGCCATGGCATATTATTCGTCTTCATTATCTTAGCTCTACTGAACTTTTTCGTAATGACTTTCGCGGGTGAGAAGATGGTATATTTCTTACCGTTATTTGCTCTGACATTTGGATGTTTTGGTATGCTGGGCGCAAACTTCTCAGCTATTGCTATGGAACCGCAAGGCAAGATAGCCGGAACAGCCAGCGCACTTTATGGATTTGCCACGACAACCGTCGCCAGCGGGTTTGGTTATCTGGTGTCCAGTCGTTTCGATGGAACCGTTGCGCCCATTTTGCTAGGCTTCGTCGGTTTGGGTGTTCTATCACTTATCCTCGTTCTGATCACAGAACGAGGCAAGCTATTTGAATTGGGAGAAGGGAAGAGCTAATTTAACCTGCCTTAGTATATTGGTCTTTATAAACCACCTTTAATTCACGCTTAAGAATTTTCCCTGTCGCGCCGAGCGGCAGCTCATCCTGAAAGACGATTTCATCGGGGAGCCACCATTTTGCACATTTGGCTGTGATGCAGTCTTTAATTTCTTCTATATTAGGCGATTTTCCTGGAACAGGTTGCACGATGAGGAAGGGGCGCTCTTGCCATTTTTCATGGCGAATCCCGATACAGGCCGCCATAGCCACATCTGGATGGTCAGACGCCGCGTTTTCAACATCAATAGAGCTGACCCATTCGCCGCCGGATTTAATAACGTCTTTGGACCGGTCAGTGATTTCCATAAACCCTGTTGGATGCAGCTTACTGACGTCACCAGTTGCGAACCAGCCATCATCTGTAAAACTATCAGAGCCTGCGCCTTTGAAATAACCGCTAGCCACCCAAGGGCCTCTAACTTGTAAGTGACCTTCTGCTTCGCCGTCAGTCGCCAAGATATTACCTTCATCGTCAACGATACGCATATCAACGCCAAATATACGGCGGCCCGCCATCAGCTTATCGCTAACCGTTCCGTCATAGTCGCTCAGATCTGTATCAGGATGCGCGGCATAAGTTGAACCAAGAGGCGACGTCTCCGTCATGCCCCAGCCTTGCTGCATGGGAATGCCAAGGTCTTGCTCATATGCGCGAAGTAAGGATTCAGGCAAAGCTGAGCCGCCAACAAGAGCTTTCTTAACTGTTGGAAGATCAATATTATTAGCTTTGGCGTGATTATAAATGCCAAGCCAAACCGTCGGTACACCTGCCATAAGCGTGACCTTTTCTTGCGTAATCATCTTGCACATATTTGCGCCGTCCAAACCTGGCCCTGGCATCACCAGTTTAGCACCGACCATGGCGGCGGAGTAAACCAAGCCCCATGCGGAGACATGGAACATCGGCACAACGGCCAAAATGACATCGCGTGAGCCTGCGCCGATAACATCGTTAAATGATCCCGCCATCGCGTGGAGGATTGTTGAACGGTGAGAGTATAGAACACCCTTTGGATCACCTGTTGTTCCAGACGTATAGCAAAGCGTACAAGCTGTATTTTCATCAAACCGTTCCCATTCGATAGTTTCAGAGGCATCGCCAATGAAGCTTTCATAATCGACGGTTTCAACTTTCATTTCGGGCAGGTTGTCAGCATCAGTTAGGCAAATCCATTTCTTGACCGAAGGGCACATAGCCCCGACGCCGTTAATGATAGGCGCAAATGTTGTATCGAAAACCAACATCGTATCTTCGGCATGATTGACCATCCAGGCAACCTGTTCAGGCTTAAGACGCGGATTTATGGTATGAACGATAGCGCCGATGGATGACACGGCGTAGTAAATCTCGATATGGCGATAGCTATTCCAAGCAATTGTCGCCACGCGGTCACCTTTTTTTATACCTGCATTTATCAAAGCATTGGCGAGCTTACGTGTTCGCACAGCGCAATCCGCCCAGCTATAGCGATGCTCCGTCATGTCTGCATTGAGTGTGTAAATTTCACGATTGGAATGAACCGTCGCAGCGTGTTCGATCAGATCGCTGATCATCAACTCTTGCCGCATCATTAAGCCCTGCATGGACATCTCCCGAATAGTTATTTTTCTTGCTCCCGTTTTCCCATTGATTAGAGTGAGGGTCAACGACCTTATGCAAAGAGTTTCATATGAATTCACTGCCAACGTTTGATGACGTTATAGCTGCAGCGGCCCGCATAAATGGTCATGCGATGAAGACTCCGTTGCTACGCTCGGATGTAATTGACTTAATGACCGGCAAAACGGTCTGGTTCAAACCTGAATGTGATCAAAAAGTCGGCGCCTTTAAATATCGGGGGGCCTTTAACCGCCTGTCGGCCATGAGTGCTGATGAGCGTAAAAAAGGCGTGGTCGCTACTAGCTCGGGTAATCATGCTCAAGGCGTCTCCCGCGCGGCAAAAGAGCTTGGCATAGACGCTGTCATCGTCATGCCGACCGATGCGCCTAAGGTGAAGACAAATGGCGTGCTCAATGACGGCGCAACAATTGTCAGCTATAACCGCTTGACAGAAAGCCGTGAAGACATAGCGGATGATATTTCAAAGCGGGACGGGCGCATTTACGTCCCAAGCTATGATGACCCTTACATTATTTCAGGGCAGGGCACGGTTGGGCTTGAGGTCGCCGAAAGTGACATCGCCTTTGACGCCCTCATTACCTGTATGGGCGGCGGCGGATTATGCGCCGGTATAAGCTTGGCCATGCAAAAATTGTCTCCAAACACTGAAATTTATGGCGCAGAGCCTGAGGATTATAATGACCATCAACGCTCTTACGCCTCTGGCAGACGAGAAAAGCTTACATCCATGCCGCCGACATTATGTGATGCTCTTATGACCCCGGAACCCGGCGAACTGACATGGCCCATTAACAGTAAGTCTCTTTCAGGAGTCTTTGACGTATCCGACTTGGATTGTCTTATGACGATGGCTATCGCTAAAAAAGAATTGGGCGTGCAATTGGAACCCGGCGGGGCAGTGGCTATGGCCGCGCTTTTAAAAGGTAACTTATCGGATAAGTCCGAGCTAAAAACCATATGTGTCGTGCTGACGGGCGGAAATGTAGACCCAGATCTAGCGCTTCGGGCGGATAAGCTTTTAGAAAACAAAA
>ENA-ORXM01002453-ORXM01002453.1-marine-metagenome-genome-assembly--contig:-NODE-2453-length-21495-cov-4.375945_pt1 | contig 21495 bp, 17 predicted proteins | sample MGYA00237867_ERZ511480 | MGnify/ENA primary metagenome ERZ511480 (study PRJEB26309, sample SAMN06266103) | marine metagenome | isolation source: Algal blade | place: United Kingdom:Sidmouth, United...
GGGAGCTACCGGGCAGGTTTTATCTTTCTAGCTGTCATGGCGCTCATTGGGTCGGCTTGTTTTGCTTCTGCGACCAAACCGAACAAAGCGCGCGGTCACTTGTAGCGTTAAATCCAGCTAAGCCGACGTTTGCGATAGATACGCTGTGAGCAATTCAACGGTAGCTTGCGCATCTTCCTTATCAATCATTTCTGCGGAAGTGTGTACGTAGCGGCAAGGAATCGACAGGGTAATACTCGGCACACCGCTCCGGCTTAGTTGAATTTGAGCGGCGTCGGTGCCGCCTGCGGTGAGTATCTCGAGCTGATGCTCAATCTCATTTTTTTCGGCTACTTCAACAAATTCGTCGACAAGCCAGCGTGTGCTGATCGAGTTGCCATCTAAAACTTTTATAGCGACGCCTTTACCCAGTTCGCTTATATAGTCTTGAGCTTCCGCGCCAGGAATATCCATTGCCAGGGTTACGTCCAGGGCAATACCAATATCGGGCTCTAAACTAAAAGCACTGGTGGTTGCGCCGCGCAAGCCGACCTCTTCTTGAACGCTAAAGACGCCATAAACGTCGTTCTCTGGGGTTTGCAGGTTTTTGAGGGTATTCATAAGAACCCAGCAGCCTACGCGGTCATCCATCGCTTTGCTGCTGACGCGTTTCCCCATATCCTGAAACGTCGGTTTAAGCGTGACCATATCGCCAATGCGTACGCGCTCTTTGACCGCTTCTGCGTTCAAGCCTAAGTCGACGAATAGATTACCGACCGTAGGCATTTTTTGCGCGTCAGCTTTGTTCAGGGTATGCGGAGGTTTAAGGTTGGCCATCAGAACGCCGACCAAATCATCCCCATGTGAGGTGGTGACGGTAACGTGTTTTGATAAGAGCTGCCTCACATCAAACCCACCTACATTGTGAATACGCAGGAAACCGTCATCATCAATATGCTTGACGTAAAAACCAATTTCATCCATATGCGCGATAATCATGACGCGTTTGGGATTGGTCCCTGAGCCCTTTTTTAAGGCAATCAGGTTGCCAAGTGCGTCGGTGCTGAGGTCGTCAACGACGCCCCCCAACTGTGATTCGATAAAGCTGCGGACGCGCTCTTCGCGACCTGGTATACCAGGCAGGTCGCAGAGGTGTTTTAGTAAGTCCATTAAATTTCCTCTCCTCGCAACCATAGCAAATGCACTGCCCAAAAACTAGGTCGAATAGGGGTTTCATGCTGCGCAAGAAACGAGGTTTTGCGAGAGGTCGTTTGAATGCACAATAGGGTGTCATTCCAACTGCAACGTCAGTCTAAAGAGAAATCTACTTTTGACACGCTGCATAAAGATTCCTCACATGCGTTCGGAATGACAATTTTTAGTGTTTATCCAACCCTTTTTACTGGAATGACTGTTCGTAATGACTTCAAAATCGGCATTTTAAACGCTGACGATTTCGTTATTTATCATCCAGCGCACTGATTCTTGAACGGCCTCTAAAGAGCTGTAGCGTGGCTGATAGTTGATAAGCCGCTGCGCCTTGGCGATACTACAGTTGGGGCTGTGGGCAATATGGTCCCAGGTCGTTTGGGCTTCCTGTTCAGATATGGTTGCTTTAAACGCTTCCCAGGGAAGGAACTCGAGCTTAGCCTCCTGCCCGAACCAGAGCGCCATCTGCTCGGCGAAGCCTCTTAACGTGAGTGCCCCTGCCGATACGGTGTGAAAACTCTCCCCAACGGCAGTGCTCCAGTTGAGCATGGCGTTTATGAAATTTTGGGCCACATCATCCGCATGGACGTGGTGAACGGTCTCGAGGCCAAAATTAGGCAGGGCGAGCGTTTCACCCCTAGCCAGGGTTTCAAAAACTTTTTCGTTGAAATGTCCCGCGGGGTTTAGGGGCGTCCAACCGGGACCGACGATGTGCCCAGGGTGAATGATGGCAGCGGGAAAGCCTGTTTGCCGCGCCGCTTTGAGCAGACTCTTTTCTATAGCAGCTTTGTTGACACCGTAGTCACCAAAGGGTCGCCGCGCGGCAGCCTCGGTCGTGGGCACTTCTACGCTCGGGCCGTGAACCCAAATCGTGCCGCAGTGTAAAAACTGCTGAACCTGACCCTGTAAAGCGTCGACAAGGTGCCTATTACTTTCGGGGGTAAAGCAGATGAGGTCGATGACAACGTCTGGCTCGAGCGCGCGAATACGCTCAGCAAACTCACCCGCCCCCTCGAGCTTTTCCCTGTCAAGGTTGACGTGCTTAACCCGTTTCCAGGCTCCGTGCTGTACATACGGCTCACGCTGTTGCCGACTCACCACCGTCACGCTTGCACCCATCTCGACAAGTCTAGGAACAAGAAACGTACCGATATGACCTGTACCACCAATAACAACTACATTCATGTTGACCCCTCTAAACTGTGAAATCAAATAAGCCTAAAAAGCTTAGGCTCAACCGAACCGCGATATTACCCATAACCAGGTGGGTAGCGTGAACAAATACAACAGACTGGACAAAAGAATAACCGAACTGACCGTCGCCACGCCCTTGTTATCGTTCGAAGCAAGAATATAGGCGTTGATTCCCGTGGGGCCGCTCGAGAGAATGAGGAGGACGGTTATGGCCTCGAGACTCAAACGAAACATAAAAGAAGCTGTCAGTACGAGCGCGGGCAATACGAGCAGTTTTGCGACCACTACCCCGAAAGATTGGAGTGTATAGCCAAGCTTGAACTGCGCCAGTGACGCGCCCAGGACCAGTAGGGCGCAAGGTAGCGACGCGTCAGCTAGCATCTCGAGCGGCAGTTGCAACCACTGGGGCAGCGTGACGTTTAGAAAGTTCAGTGCCAGCCCTAAAAGCAAGCTAAAAACAAGAGGATTGCGGAGTGTTTTGGTTAGGGCGGGTAAGAGTCTCGAGCTGCCCCCAGGCGACAATTCAGTTAATGAATCTGTCAAATAGTACAGCGAAAACCCGACAAGGCTGTGGAAGGCAATTATCGGAAACACATACTCCAAACTCGCCTCCCCAAGTACCTGAATTACCACGGGAATGCCGATAAATACCGTATTCGAGTAAAGCGTCGCCAGACTGAGCTGCGCCCGAATGGTGGTGTGCCGAAACAGAAAGGCCACTAGCATAAAGAGCAAGATAAACGGTAGATAAAACGCGAGTAAGAGAGAAACGGGCGCATCATCAGGCAAACCGTTTTTATACGTGCCGAGTAAAAGCAGAGCTGGAATAAGTACCCTTGTTGCTAAATCATTTGCCCCCGCAACCCAACCAGAACGAATAAGGTTGAACCTGACAAGCGCCCAGCCTAAACCCGAGAGTAAAAACAGTGGCAGCAAAAGAAAGACAAGGGTCACGCTTGCACGTCTAGCTTTGTCCCGCCGAATTTATTCGTTTTAGCAGTAATGATAATTCTCCGCGTAAGCACGCACTAATCAAACCAAATAGGATTCGACCAGGCGCGCCCGCCCGTCGTGTCTCGCACCGTGACGCGGCAATAGGAATCTGTAAATTTGCTAATATCTAGCTCCGCTTCAACCAGGCCGTAGCCCGCGACCCTTTCCGCCTTGGCACCCTTACCCGTGACAAAAATACGCTCAGCTGCGGAGCAACGGACATAGAGGGTCGTGTCTGAAACTTCTATGTGGTGAATGTCTGGGCCTGTGCTCGAGTAATACGCCCCCGCTTTTAACGCGCTGAGTAAAGCCTCGGGTTCGTTCTTCTCAGCCTTAACCTGCACCCAGCCTCGGCACAAGTCGTACCTGTCAGGAATCGCGTGGTAATCGTCGGTAGCGCAGGCGGTGTAGCGGTGTCCTTTGGCAAAAAGCGTGTCGGCAATATGCCAGCTTTCAGGCCGGTCGTTGTAGTCTGCCGAAACGGCGTTATAAATTTCAATGGCGTGAATGTTTCCGAGCGACAAAATGTCGTTTTCGCTGAGGCTGTACCAGCTGGGGTGGGCGGCTGCGACATAGGCGCCTGCGGCGAGGGCACGTGCTGCAAGCTCTGGCCCTGTTTCCTCTTTAGGGCCAGGCTCAAAGTCGAGCGGCAGGCCCACCGCTAAAATATGCCAGAGTTCGCCTATCTCTGTTTGACCTGAGTGCAGTTCTGCCCCGATAATGGTGGTGAAGTCTTGAGTTCTAAAGGTTCTTGTATCTGTTAATGGGTAATCGTAGCGCTCTAAAAAATGATCAGTCATAGAAATGAAGTCGTAGCCCACCTCTTTGTAGCGGCGGCAAACCTCTTTGGGTGATTGTCTCCCGTCTGAGGCGGTTGAGTGCGTATGCAAATTACCTCTATAAAAAGTTCCTGGCAAAGAAAAAGGTAAGGCTTTCATAAAAGAGCCTTACCGTGACTTAAAGCGATGAACAATGATGGATTATGTTTCATAGGCTTCTCCCTCGAGATTCAACTGCTCTGATGATAACGGATGCTCAAAATAATATCTTGAGGATGATTGCCGAACTTCGCGCCGAACAGGTTGACGCCGCCCACGTGCTCGGCATTCTCTTTTACACCGATACGTACTTTTGTTAGAGGGGACTCGGTCAGGTGCAAATCGTTCAATGTCACATCAGAGATGATATGCCCGTCTACCTGGCTGCCTTTATGGGTTACCCGCCAGGTCTTTAATAGGCCATACTGTGTCGCGTGCGTGGGCTGCCACGCAGGGGTCAATTTTCCCCGTACACCACCAAAATCTGCCGGACTCGTCCAGGTTCCCAAGTCAACACCATTGATCCAAACGCTAATATCAGAAGGCCAATCTTCATGATAGGTGGGCGCTTCCGAGCAAAGCTCCATACTCAAGCTGAGGCTCTCGAGAGAAGTGTTTGCAGCGAGGCGTTGGGGAACCTGGTATTCGACAAAACCACTCGTAAACCAGAGCAGTTGGGCGTGAATTCTACCTGTTTCGTAAAAAGAAAGAGGGTCATCATAGTGACCGATTTGCTCTGTTTCGCTGAACAAACCACATGTGGGGCTAACCTGAAAATCTGTGTAAGAGCCTATCGGAATACTGTGCTCGAGCACTTTGCCTGCATCTGATGCAGGCTGAGGAGACATGTGTAGGTTGATCCAGTCAACAAAGCAGCCGCAGACGCGCTGGGTACCGCGCTCGCCCGGTATATGTTCGCATAAAATAAGACCTGCTTCTTCAAGAATGTTTATGTGCATCGTGACCGTTGCTAAGTTCATACTAAGGGCCTGGGCTATCTCGCTCAGGTTAGAGAGTTTACTGGGTTGCTTGAGATACTTGAGAATCCGCAGACGAGGTTCAGAGGCAAGTGCTTTAAAGGTTGTTAGCGCCCCGTCACCCTCTTCATGAATGCTGAGTTCGGTTGTTCTGTTTTGGTGCTGTCCACCCAAACTTTGAAGGCTTTGGACCAGTAACTTATGATTTTTCTTTCCCATATCATTCACTTTAGCAATTCCTGATGCTTTATGGGTGTTTGCCGTTGCTAATGTTGTGTATTTCACAAAAACATGTCGTTAGCTGGTCTGAATCCATTATTATTTAAGCTCTGGCATTGACAGAATGCGTTTACTATAGTAATTTATAAAGTAATTATCAAGCAGGTCAAATTTCTATAGACGTTAGTTGGGGAGTTAAACGTATGGACTATCCGCGCCCACAGTTTCAAAGAGATAGCTGGCAAAGCCTGAACGGATCCTGGGACTATAGTTTCAATCAAACGCAGGATTCTAGCGATTTGTCTTGGGATGGCAAAATCACTGTGCCCTATCCACCTGAAGCCAAACTTTCGGGTGTACATGATGAGAGCTATCACTCTGTCATCTGGTATCAGCGTTCGTTCAGCGTGCCCAAGGACTGGCAGGGTAAGCGCGTCCTGCTACATTTCGGCGCAGTCGATTACCGCGCCCGCGTCTGGGTAAACGGTCAACTGGTCGTAACCCACGAAGGCGGTCATACCCCCTTTCACGCGGATATTACTGGTGTGCTGGTGGACGGTGAGCAAACCGTCACCGTGCGCGCTGAAGATGACCCACATGACCTAAGTCAACCACGTGGTAAGCAGGAGTGGCAGGAAAAGCCGCACGGCATCTGGTACCCGCGCACCACCGGCATCTGGCAAACGGTCTGGCTCGAGCCCGTCTCAGATACCCACCTAAAAAGTATTCGCATGACACCGCAGTTTAGTGACCACGGGAACAGTATCAGCTGCCGTTTCGACATCAACCGCTACCCAGCTACGGGTGAAGACTTAACGCTTGAGGTCACGTTCACGTCAGGTGAGCTGACACTGGCAAACGACACATTCAAACTCAGCCTGCCCAAACTCGAGCGCAACATCGGTCTCGCTATGAACGGCTTTGAAGAGTGGCGGCAGTTTATGTGGTCGCCCGAGCACCCCAACCTGATAGATGTCAAGCTGACCCTTAAACAGGGAGACGAGGTTTTAGACGAAGTCTCGAGCTACACCGCGTTGCGCGTGGTCGAAGCGCGTGAGGGTAAGTTCTTTTTAAATCGCCGTCCCTATTATTTACGACTTGCGCTAGACCAGGGTTACTGGGAAGAGAGCTTACTTGCCGCACCGGACAGCGAAGCACTCAAAAAAGATGTTGAACTCGCTAAGGCGATGGGCTTTAACGGCGTTCGCAAACACCAGAAAATCGAAGACCCACGCTTTCTTTACTGGGCCGACAAGCTGGGTCTACTTGTCTGGGAAGAGATGCCGAGCGCTTATCACTTTACACCGGAAAGCATCGGGCGTTTAACTAGAGAATGGTTAGAAGTTATCGAACGCGACTACAACCACCCGTGCATTGTTACCTGGGTTTGCTTTAACGAGTCCTGGGGGGTGTCTGACCTGGCGCATTCAGGGATGCAGCGCGACCTGGTCGCTGGGCTTTACCACCTGACCAAGTCACTCGACTCGAGCCGCCCCGTAGTAGGTAACGACGGCTGGGAGCATGTGCTTAGTGACCTATTAACCCTGCATGATTATCAGCGTGACGCTGACGTGCTGGCAGAGCGTTACGGTTCAGAAGAGGCTAGCGAAGATACCAGCTTTAACGTGCTGCTTCACCACGGGCGCGTCAATATTTTAGACAGCTCACCCATTGCCGAAGAACCTGTGATTCTCTCTGAGTTTGGCGGTATCCGCTACAACCCCGAGCCGGGTGAGGCGGGTTGGGGCTATCAGGAGGCTGACAGTCCCGAAAAACTTTTAGAGGTTTATGCCGCTATGATTAAAGCCATATCGGGCGGTCTAGCAGGCTTTTGTTACACGCAACTTACCGATACTTTTCAGGAGCAAAACGGTCTGCTCTATATGGACCGCAGCCCCAAAGTTCTACTTGAAGATCTTGCCAAAGCGACGCGTGAGGGGAGGTGAAGTAGCTCGTATACAAACCAGTTACTCAAGTAAATCAATCCAACCACAACTTCCTTAAGGAGGAAGACATGTTTAAGAAACTCAGTATAACCTTAGCGCTACTATTAATAGGCGGCGCGCTTGCTCAAACCACAGTTACCTGGTGGGACTTTTTAGGCGGCGGCGACGGCGTTCGCATGAAGTCACTCATTGATGATTTTAACGCCAGTCATGATGATATTCAAATTGAGGCGACAACGCTCGAGTGGGGACCACCCTTTTACACCAAGGTGCAAACCTCGGCTGCTGTAGGTGAGTCACCCGACATTATCACTTACCACGTATCACGCTTTCCGCTGGCGGTATCGCAAAACGTACTACGCCCCATCACCGAAGATGAGCTTGCTTCGGTAGGGCTATCAACCAGCGACTTCAACCCTAACCTGGTCGAGGCAATGACCTACGATGGGCAGCTTTACGGCGTGCCCTTTGACATTCACTCGCTGGTGCTGTATTACAACCGGGATATCTTAGAGCCATTAGGACTGCTTGATGAAAACGGACAGCCAAACTTTCAAGACGGGCTCGAGTCCTTTAACGCTGCGCTGGCAACCATCGCAGAGAGTGGCACGACACCGCTGGCACTCGGCAACGCTGACAACGGCACAACCTACCGCATCTTTTACTCGCTGCTAAACCAGCAGGAAGGCGCTAGCCTTATTACCGATGGCGAAGTCACGATGGGCGAAGCTGGTGAAGTCGCCCTGCAAACTATCCGCGACTGGGTAGAAAACGGCCACGCACCCGAAAACACCGAGTACGGCGCGTCGATTGCGCTCTTTACCAGTGGCGAAGCAGCCATGACCATCAACGGTGTCTGGGAAGTACCTACCATGGTTGACCTGGCCGCCAAGGGTGAGCTGTTCGACTGGGGTGCTATTCGTGTGCCTGTGCTGTTTGACCAGCCTGCCACCTGGGCAGATTCACACGCCTTTGCGATTCCTAACGACCAGCGTGAACCCATTAGTGATGAGCAAGCTGCTGCTGTGTTAGAGGTCATTTCCTGGATGAATCAGAACAGCCTCTTCTGGGCAACGGCTGGTCACATCCCTGCTTATAACCCCATTACCGACAGCGCCGACTACAGCGAGATGGAGCCCAACGCGACCTACGCCGTGTTGGCGGACACGGCTGTTTTCGAACCGCAGTCAACCGCGACGGGCGTCGCCTCGCCCACTTACGACGCGGTACTCAACTACCTGGTTCCGGCAGTAAACGGTCAGTTACCTGTTGACCAGGCGATTCAAATGATGACGCAAGACCTCAACTCACAACTGAGGTAACGCTTCCAAACGAGTTACGGGTAACCCCGTAACTCGTTTTATTTTTAAGGATTACTATGGCGCAAAAACGGCAAAAACGGCAGGCTGCGCGAACATTCAGCAGCGCGATGCCGACGCCCCGTTCACGCAGGCGTCGCTTGCTTATGTGGCGTGATGCGCTCTTGCTCGTCGCGCCTTTTATGCTGCTCTACCTGCTCTTTTTTATCTTTCCCACTTTCCGTGTGGTTCAGCTCAGCTTTATGGACGCGCCCCTTATCGGCGATGGTCCTTTTGTCGGTCTGGAGAATTACAAGCGGCTACTAGGCGACTTTTTATTTTGGAAATCACTTAGAAATACTGGCTATTTCGTTCTGCTCACGGTTATTCCCAACACGCTGCTCGGTCTGATGTTTGCCCTTATGGTCATTCGCTTAAATCGCTTAAAAAGCTGGGTCATGGCGGCGTTCTTTTTACCAAACATGCTCACCGTTAGCGTGGTGACACTTATCTGGCAGTGGATGCTCGACTCACAGTTCGGCGTTTTCAACTTAACGCTCGGCACAAACTTTGCGCCCTTTAGAGACCCGACCTGGGCTATGCCAATGGTTGCACTCGTTACCATCTGGTGGACGGTGGGCTTTAACATGCTGCTCTTCATCGCTGGCTTGCAGGGCATCCCTAAAGAGTATTACGAAGCTGCTGCGATTGACGGCGCGAACGATTGGCAAGTGTTTGGACGTATCACTTGGCCGCTGCTCTGGCCTGTCACCGCGCTGGTACTGACCCTACAACTTATAGCTCAGCTAAAAATCTTTGACCAGGTCTACCTGCTCACCGGGGGTGGCCCCTTTAACTCAACGATTGTGATGTTGCAATTTGTTTACCGGGAGGCTTTTCAGAACTTTAAGAGTGGTTACGCCTCAGCCATTTCGGTGATATTGTTCATAATCATTCTGGTAGCGTCACTGGTTCAGTACCGCGTCCTGCGGGTAGGAGGGGGACGATGAGAAAAGGTGTCAACGTACCCGGCGTGGTCGGCACTATTTTTACTGTTTTTATGGCGCTGGTCTGGTTGTTTCCTCTTTACTGGGCAGTGGTCACCTCGCTCAAATTAGAAGAACAAACGATTACCAAACCACCGCAACTACTGCCCAACCCCGTAAGCTTCGCGTCCTATGCTCGGGTCTTAGGCGAAAGCAATATCTGGCGCTGGTACTTAAACAGCGCCATCACAAGTATTATCATTACTTTTTTGGTCATAGTGCTTTGTGCGCTTTGCGCCTACGCCCTGTCACAACTTAGCTTTCCAGGTAAAAATATCCTTTACTGGACGCTGCTGGCAGGCTTTATGATTCCAGGTCAGGCGCTCATCGTGCCGCAGTTTCAACTCCTTGCTGACTTCAGAGCTATCAATAGCTATCAGGGCATCATCCTGCCGCAGGTCATTGCCGTTGTTACAATCATCATCTATAAACAATTTTTCGACGCCGTTCCCACTGAGCTGCGCGACTCTGCCGTTATTGACGGAGCGAGCAGTTTGCGAATCTTTTACAGCATTTACTTGCCGTTGAACTTAGGAATTACGTGGGCGCTGGCGATTGTCACCTTTATCGGTGCCTGGAACGCATTCTTCTGGCCCTTCCTCGTCACCACCTCGGAAAGTATGATGACGATACCCGTCGGAATCACCCAGGTATCAGACGCCTTTGGCGTGCAGTATGCCCGCACGATGGCAGTAGCTGTCCTGGCAGGCTTACCTGTGGCGACAGTCTATTTGATATTCCAGAAGCGCGTCACCGAAGGCATTATGATGACGGCTGGCTTAAAGGGGTAAGTAACGTTTCCGGTAGGGGCGAACCTTATGTTCGCCCTAACCGCAAGAAAATGTTTCCTGCGAAATAAGGGCGAACGTGAAGTTTGCCCCTACAGCCATCACATATGAAATCCACAGTTATCACATTAGAACGCGGTTGTCGAAAACCTTAAAAAGAATCTATTATGACCTCAAGAAAACCAAAAGCTCGAGCCATCCTCATCACTTCTCTTACTCTATTCGTGGCAGCGCTCTGGGTTGCACCTATTCTGTATATTTTTAATCCTGTCGAGATTGTCAGCACGATTTTCAGCTCGTTCGGCGATATTCTGGGCTTTCTTCGCTCCGAGGATTTTTTGACAAGCCTCGAGTTCAGGTGGTATTTGAACAGCATCGGCATTTCCACCTTCGTAACCATCCTGACGATTATTCTTTGTGCGCCTTGCGCTTACGCGGTGTCACGGCTTGACTTTCCTGGTAAAAACGTTTTGTTCTGGTTACTCATCGCGGGCATTATCGTGCCGAAAGAAATTTTGTTTGTGCCGCTGTTCGTTGATCTTGCTCGAGTCGACCTCGCCAACGAATACGCGGGTATCGCGCTGCCGCAGGTGGTCGCGCCGCTCATCATCCTGGCGTTCAAGTATTACTTCGACAGAGTGCCTACCGAACTGCGCGAGGCAGCCTTTTTAGACGGCGCGAGTGAGTGGCGCATCCTCTGGACTATTTATATTCCCATCAACCGCCTTATTACCCTTGTGCTGGTGATTTACACCTTTATTACCGCCTGGAACAATTTTTTCTGGCCTTTTATCATCACTTATTCCGAAGAATTGATGACCCTACCTGTTGCGCTGGGAACGCAAGGTTTTGGTGCCCTTGGGTTTACGGGACTCGCCTTTACCGTCATTTTCTTTTTGTTTGTCGGCTTTACCATGCAGCTTCTGTTTGTTAGAACGGGGATTATTCAGGTCGGGGTCGATAAGCGCAGCGCCCGTGTGCAGTTGCGTCCGCTGCTGATTCTGCTGGCGTCCGTAACGACATTTGTAGCAGTTGCTTGGGGAGCTTACCGCGTCAATCAAACTATTCAGATGCGACAACCTGTACCGACGCCCCTTAAAACGCGCTGGGCAACAGAGGTGACGCCCGACGCTGTCCACCCAGAATACCCACGACCTCAATTCGTTAGAGAAGACTGGTTAAATTTAAACGGAAACTGGAATTATGCTTTAACGGGTAAACATAGTAGAGAACCTAAAGAATTTAACGGTGAGATTCTGGTGCCTTTTCCCATCGAATCTGCTCTGTCGGGCGTAGCGTTGCGGGCAGATGAGCGCAAGCTCTGGTACAGGCGAACCTTTACCGTGCCGGACGCCTGGCAAGGTCAGCGCATCATCCTGAACTTTGGCGCGGTGGACTGGGAGGCGACGGTCTGGGTAAATGACACCGAAATCGGCTCCCATAAAGGCGGTTATGATAGCTTCTCGTTTGACATTACCGACGCACTTACTGGGGGTGAACAGAAACTCGTCGTGAGCGTGACCGACCCGAGTGACACGGGCACGCAGCCGAGGGGCAAACAGGTTCGCCAGCCTGGGGGCATCTGGTACACCTCGACAACGGGCATCTGGCAAACGGTGTGGCTCGAGCCCGTTCCAGACGTCAGCATCACCAACCTCAAAATGACGCCTGATATCGACACAAATGTTTTATCCCTAGAGCTTGACACCTCTAACGAAGCAAGCAACTTAAGTATTAAAGCTACCGTTTTGGATAACGGAGAAATCATAAAAGAAGAAACAGGCGATCTCGGTGAAGCCCTCGAGCTACGCCTTTTTAATGCCAAACGCTGGTCACCGGATGACCCCTTTTTGTACGACCTCGAGGTCTCACTCCTAGACGGTGATAGGGTGGTCGACACGGTCTCGAGCTACTTCGGCATGCGGAAGATAAGCTTTGAAAAAGACGCGACGGGCGTAAACCGTTTATTTTTAAACAACGAACCGCTGTTCCAACTCGGTTTACTCGACCAGGGTTACTGGCCCGACGGGCTGTACACCGCACCGACAGACGAGGCGCTGCGTTACGACATAGAAGTAACCAAACAGCTCGGCTTCAATATGATTCGCAAACACGTCAAGGTCGAACCTGCCCGCTGGTATTACTGGGCGGATAAACTCGGCGTGCTCGTCTGGCAGGACATGCCTAACGGCGGCGACCATGTGGGGAACGGCGAGGGAGAAATAGAGCGCGACGCCGCCTCGGCAGCGCAGTTTGAAAAAGAGTTGCAAGCGATGGTCGATGAACGCTATAACCATCCGTCGGTTGTTATGTGGGTTTTGTTTAACGAGGGCTGGGGACAGTATGACACGGCGCGGTTAACCGATTGGCTAAAGACTTACGACCCTTCACGTCTCGTCAACAGTGCCAGCGGCTGGAACGACATGAACGTGGGCGACGTGCGCGACATTCACAGCTATCCCGGCCCGAATGCCCCACAACTTTACGAAGATAGAGCCTCGGTACTGGGTGAGTTTGGCGGTTTGGGCTTAGCCATTGCCGGGCTCACCTGGCAAGCAGAGGATAACTGGGGCTATCAGGAGTACGGCGACCCGCTCGTTTTGCTCGAGGCTTACGACAAACTCATTCGCCGCCTGCGTTACCTGAGTATCGAGGAAGGTTTAGCGGCGGCAGTCTATACCCAAACCACCGACGTAGAAGTCGAAGTCAACGGCCTAATGACCTATGACCGCAGCCTGATAAAAATGAACCCTGCTCAGGTCAAGTGGTCGACCCGCATCGTCTACCGCGAACCGCCTATCATCACCAGCTTTGTACCGACCTCGCAAAAGGAGGGCGTGACCTGGCGCTACACCTCCCAAGAACCTGAAGGCAACTGGACACTACCTGGCTTTGATGATTCGGATTGGCAAGAAGGTGAGGGCGGCTTCGGTTCAGAAGATAGTCGCGGTGGTGTGGTGCGTACCGACTGGTCTAGCCCTGATATTTGGATGCGCCACAGCTTTAAGCTCACCTCGACCTACGCGCTTTACCCTTACTTACGCGCCCACCACAACGAAGCGATGGAGGTTTACTTGAACGGTCAATTGATTAAAACTCTGCCGAATTATACGTTTGACTATGTGCAGGTCCCACTCGAGCCCGACATCCGAAACCTGTTAAAGGAGGGAACCAACACGCTCAGCATCCACTGTAAACGGGTCGCCTTCGGGCAGTACTGCGACGCAGGATTGTTCGACACGAATGAGCGACTGGACAGTAGTCGGTGAGGCAATCTAAAACTTGTGACCCGCAAAGGGGAAAGCGAAAAAAATTTGTAATTTTCAATTTTTCAATTTTCTAATTTCTCTAGGGAGAAACCATGCCCAACCAAATATCCATCAACCTAGATCGCACCCTAGCCCCCATCAACCGGGATATTTTCGGTGGTTTTGCCGAACACCTCGGGCGCTGTATTTACGGCGGTATTTACGAACCTGACTCGCCCTTAGCAGGTGAGGACGGGCTACGCACTGACGTGCTGGACGCATTGCGCCGTTTAAAGATGCCCGTTATGCGCTACCCCGGTGGTAACTTTGTTTCCGGCTACCGCTGGCGCGACGCGGTAGGCCCCGCCGACGAACGCAAGGCGCGGATGGACCTAGCCTGGCACGACGTAGAGCCTAATACCTTCGGCACCAATGAATTTGTCGATTTCTGCCGCAAACTAGGCAGCGAGCCTTACATGGCGGTGAACTGTGGTGACGGGGATATGCGCGAGGCTCGAGACTGGCTCGAGTACTGCAACGGCACCAAAGACACTGCACTGGTCAAGCTGCGCAAAGAGCACGGCTACGAGTCCCCGCACGACATCAAATATTGGAGTATCGGTAACGAGGTTGATGGCCCCTGGCAAATCGGTATGAAGACACCCGAGGAATATGCTCGAGCTTACGCTGAGTACGCCAAGGTGATGAAGTGGACCGACCCGAGCATCAAACTGTTTGCGGCGGCGGTCTCACTGTGGGATACCGAGTGGGTCGAGCGGATTCAACTCGTGATGGAACACGCCCACTCGTTCAAGCGCTTCACCCAACAAGACTTGATTGATTACATTGCGATTCACTGGTACGTCGGCAATGACATGAAACGCGGCTTTGCCGACGATGACTTTGCCAGCTACATGGCGATTTCCGAGCGGTTTGAAGACCATCTGAGTTCCACCGAGGGTGTCATTCGCGCCATGAGTTCGGCACTGAAACTCGAGCACGACATTCCCATCGCCGTCGATGAGTGGAACGTCTGGTACCGCACAGGTAACGACGAGAAGCTGGAAGAAATTTATAACCTCGAGGACGCGCTCGTCGTCGCTATGCACTTTAACGCCTTCATCCGCCACGCTAAAACCGTAAAGATGGCAAACATCGCGCAGATTGTCAATGTGATTGCGCCGATTATGACCCAGCCCGACGGCATGTTCTTACAAACCATTTTTCATCCCTTCGAGGTCTACGCCAAAACCTGTGGGGATACCGCGCTGGACGTTCACTGGTCGGGTGATACGTTTTCGGCTGAGGGAAAAAATGGCAACCGCAGTTTGAACGGTATCCGCACCCTCGACGTGTCAGCGACCTTAGATGCAAAGAAAAAACAGCTTGCTGTTTACGTGGTCAACCGCACGAAAGATAGAGCTAGCGACGTCACAATTAGCTTGCGAGACGGCAGCTTCAAGGGTAGCGGTAGACAGTATCTTGTGAACGGTTCAGACATTAAAACGACCAATAGTTTTGAAACGCCCCATAACGTGGTAAGCAAAGTATCTTCGGTGAGTGCCTCGGGGAACCGTTTTAGTACCACGCTCGAGCCGCACTCTTTCACAGCACTCGTCTTTGATATCAACTAAGGGGGAATAATGAAGCACCTTTTACTACTGGCAATACTTCTAATAAGCATTTCTTACGCCCAAGACTCGAGCCCTCTATTTACAAACGTAAGTGCCGAGGCTGGCATAGGCGCAGCGCACCGCGCCGTCTGGGACCCGGACGGTTCAAAAGAGGGTTACTTAGCTGTCGGGCAAGCCTGGGCTGACTACAACAATGATGGCTGGCTCGACCTTTACGTCACAGGTAATCTCGAGCCCAACACCCTTTACCTCAATAATGGTGATAGCACGTTTAGTTTGTCAGACCTAAATGGTCAAGTTAGTCTTCCTGATGCCGTTAGCGGCGGTGCTCTCTGGGCAGATTATGACAACGATGGTTGGCGTGACCTCTATGTCCTCAACTACGGCTCCAATGCCCTTTTTCGCAACAATGAAGGTCAGGGCTTCACCGAGGTCGCTGTGGAGGCTGGCGTGGCAGATACTGGCAAAGGCAGCTCGGCTACCTGGGGCGACTTCGACAGGGACGGCTTTCTAGACCTTTACGTCGTGAACTGGTCATGTTTGCCTGAGTGTCAGCCTGAAACCCTCGAGCTTAACAGGGACAGGCTCTACCGCAACAACGGCGACGGCAGCTTTACGGATGTGACGGATTGGCTCGAGACGTCTAAAACATTAGGTGCAGGATTTGCTGCTAGCTTTTTCGACGCAGACAGTGACGGCGACAGTGACCTTTACGTGGTCAACGACAAGATGACCAACCCTATCGGTAATGTCTTGTGGCGCAATGACGGTGCAGGCTGTGAGGGTTGGTGTTTTACCGACATTTCAGCCGAGGCAGGGGTTGACGAAAAAATGCACGCGATGGGCTTGGCGGTGGCTGACTACGACAACGACAGCCACCTGGACCTGTACGCCACCAATATGATGAACCCAATGATGCTAAGGAAAAACCTGGGTGACGGCACCTTTGAAGATATGAGTGAAAGCGCTGGCGTGATGGTGATGGATACTGACCGCCGCGCGGTGGGTTGGGGTACAGGTTTTTTTGACGTGGATAACGACGGCTACCTTGACCTTTATTTGGCAACGACGGGCATGAGAGACGCTGCCCCAGGCTTTTACAGCGGCTCCGCGCCAGCGATGGAGGACTTTCACCATCCGTATCCTGACCTGCTCTACAAAAATAATGGCGACGGCACCTTTAGTGCCCTGTCCAACTCGAGCCTTAACGAAGCTGCCACGATGGGCTTTGCTTACGCTGACTACAACAACGACGGCCGCCTGGATTTTGTGCAGGGCAACTGGAATAGTGGTTACGCCCTTTATAAAAATACGGGTAGCGCGGGGGCAGCTAATAACTGGCTAACCGTTAGACTCATAGGCGCGGGGGAGGTAAATCGTGACGCGGTTGGCTCGAGGGTTTACGTCATCATGAGCGACGGGCGCGAGCAAATGCGAGAAGTCATTAGCGGTCAAGGGCTAGGTGCCGGTAGTGACCTGGCGCTGCATTTCGGCTGTGGCGAGACGACCATTGAATCATTAACTGTGGTCTGGCCCAACGGTGAACGCCGGACCTTTGAAGACGTTCCCAGCAATCAAGTTTGGGAACTGAGTTACTTAGGCTCGTAGTACAGAAAGCATAAAGGATGGTTAGAGTGATAGCAAACAACGACCTTGTACATCTACGTTTCACCAAGGGGGTGCAATGCTTTGTTGCTGCAAGTGTGCTTTACCTACTACCTTTTCTGACATCAGGCTTTGCCCAGACACTGCCCGTCTCTGGGTCTATCAACGGGGTACACGACCCGGTCATCGCAGAAGAAAACGGCAGGTACTACCTGTTCAGCACCGATCCGGGCATATCAATCCGTTGCTCAAGCGACCTGCTCGAGTGGCAACTTTGCAGCGCCGTATTCTTCGGCCTACCCGACTGGATAAAAGAGGAAGTTCCAGCTGTAGGTGAACTATGGGCACCCGACATTTCTTTTTACAACGGTAAGTATCAACTCTATTACTCCGCCTCAACCTTCGGTGACAATACGTCTGCCATCGGCCTGGCAACCAACGTCACACTCGACCCTAATCATCCCGACTACGCCTGGCAAGACCAGGGACTTGTCATAAGGTCGGGGGAGAATGATAATTGGAATGCACTTGACCCCAGTTTCGTACTGGACACCGAAGGTCAAGCCTGGCTGACGTTCGGGAGTTTCTGGAGCGGCATCAAACTCGTAAAGCTCGACCCGGAAACGAGAAAGTCAGTAGAAAATGCAGAGCTTTATCCGCTAGCGAACCGACCAGGCTCGACAGCGGTTGAAGCACCATACATTCATCACCATAACGGCTTTTATTATCTGTTCGTATCTTTCGACCAGTGCTGTGAAGGTATTGACAGTACCTACAACATTCGTGTGGGTCGCTCGGAAAGCATTACCGGACCTTATCTGGACAAAGAGGGTGTCGCTATGCTCGAGGGCGGCGGAACCCTTCTTAAAGAGGGCGGTGAGCGCTACAAAGGTCCTGGGCATAACGTGGTCTTTCAGCATAATGGGCAAGATTACCTGGTTTACCACGCCTATGACGCCGAGGATTTTGGAACTTCTAAACTTAGAATTGAACGTTTGCAGTGGCAAGATGGCTGGCCTATTCTTTCGCGCTTACAAGACTAATTTTGAATTTACCTGCCTTTGTAGAAAAGTTTCCCTACGAGTTTACCTGTCCATTTTGTTTTGCACCCTATAAAAAGAGTTTCGCTAAACAAATTGTAAGGTAGCCGATTTGGATTAAAACGTTCCCACCTTAAGCTCGAGACCATAAGAAAGCGGAGGGGGAACTATGAGCAACGAACATAAAGTAGCCCAACTAAACGAGCTAGACGAAGGGCAAATGAAACCTGTCGAGATAGATGACACGAGTGTCCTGCTATCTAAAATCGACGGTGAGGTCTACGCAGTAAGCGGTACATGTACCCACTACGGCGCACCTCTAGAAGATGGTGCTCTCCACAACGGACAAGTCATCTGCCCCTGGCACCACGCCTGCTTCGACGTGAAAACGGGCGCACATTTAGAGCCTCCTGGCCTGAACGCTCTAGCGAGATTTGAGGTGCGGGTTGACGGTGACGATATTTTCGTAACGCTCCCCGACGCCGCCGAGACGGAGCGCAAACCTGAGGCGACCTCTCAAAAAGATGATTCGCAAACCTTTGTCATTTTAGGTGGCGGGATCGCTGGGGAAAACGCGGCTGAGGTGTTGCGTGATGAAGGGTTTACAGGACGCCTGGTCATGATTACCAAAGAAGCTGTTTGGCCCTATGACCGCACCAAATTGAGTAAAGGCTTGGACGCTGCGACGAAGGAAAATGAGATTCAACTGCGTGATGAAGCGTTTTATAAAGAGCGTGATATCGAGCGGATGGTCAAAGAGGTGACGAAGGTTTCTGCGGATGACAAAATGGTTGCTTTTGCAGATGGTGAGACCCTCGGTTATGACGCGCTGCTTGTTGCTACAGGTAGTACCCCGAAGAAACTCGAGATTCCCGGCACTGACCTGAATGGCGTTTACACCTTGCGCTCTATTGAAGATGCGCAGCGTATTTTAGAGGCTGCTAAAATAGGGGATAAGGCTGTGCTCATTGGCTCGAGCTTTATCGCATTAGAACTTGCCAGCGCCTTACAAGATCAGGATGTCAAGGTCTCTATCGTTGCGCCTGAAAGCGTGCCATTTGAAAAAATCCTTGGTGAGAAAGTCGGCAAAAAAGTTCAAGCCAATCATGAAAAACAGGGAACGACGTTCTATTTAGAGCGTAAGCCGCAGGCTCTCGAGGGTAGTTCAAAAGTAGAGCGCGTCAAGCTGGATGATGGCACAGTTTTAGACGCGGACTTTGTGATTATCGGTATTGGCGTTACCCCTGTGACCGACATCGTGCAAGGGGTCGACAAAGCGGATGATGGTGGCATTGAAGTTGACGAAACCTTAAAAGCAGCCGATGCCCTTTATGCAGCGGGTGACATTGCGCAGTTTCCCATGCCGCGTTCCGGTGAGCAGGTACGCATTGAACACTGGCGGCTCGCCGCACAGCATGGACGCACGGCAGCGCGGAACATGTTAGGTAAGGGGGAGACGTTTACAGGCGTTCCCTATTTCTGGACTGCTCAACCCGACCTCAAACTGCGCTATGTCGGACACGCTGAGGACTTTGATGACATTGTCTATGACGGTGACGTTGAGGGGGGCGAGTTTATTGCTTACTACGTAAAAGACGGTAGTTTGCTGGCAGCGGCGGGGTCGGGGCGCGATAAAGAATTAGCGGCGCTTGAGCATCTAATGAAAACTAATAATCCACCAAGCGCTGATGAGCTGAAAAAGGGTGTGGACTTACTCGAGCGCCTTCAGAACATTTAAAGATTTTCACACGGGGGATGTGGTCAGGCTAATGGCAGCTAGGCTAATAAAGCAGTGTTAGCTCAAGATGATTTAAGTACAAAGGTGTTGCTCGTACATGAGCGCCTTTGTAAAGCTTATGACTGTCCCTTCTCTTACTTCCACGATACGGACCCACTGAGTGAACTTGTAAGTTCGTTACTGTCCCACCGCACCAAAAACCGCGACTCGGGTCGGGCATTTAAATCGCTCAAAAAAGCTTTTCCAAGTTGGCAGGAGGTCATGGACGCGCCGACTGAGGAGGTAACTCAGGCTATCGCTGCGGCGACTTGGCCCGAACAAAAAGCGCCGCGCATCCAGGCTGCGTTGCGGCAGATTTTTGAAGAGTGCGGTGACTTGAGCCTCGAGTTCCTAAAAGAGATGTCGGTGGACGAAGCGCGTGCGTGGCTCGAGCGCATACCTGGCGTCGGCCCCAAAACGAGTGCTGCGGTTCTAGCATTTAGCACTTTGCGAATGCCCGCTCTACCCGTAGACTCTCACCATCACCGCGTCGCGCAGCGGCTGGGTTTATTACCTGAAAAAATGGGTCCAGGTCCGGCGCATCCGATTTTGCGGGCACAGCTTCCGGACGACTGGACTGCGCAACAGCTTTACGACAATCATGAAGCGCTAATGACGCACGGGCAGCGCTGCTGCTTTTTTAGCAAGCCTGCCTGTGAGCGCTGCGCTGTTTTGGATTTGTGTCCGTATGGTCAAGTGCAGGTTGCCACGTGAGAGAAGAATCGCAAGCCCAGCTAAAAGCACGGGCACTCGAGGTCTACGAACGGCTGAATAAAACCTACGGTGAGCGCACTCTAAAACCGAGGGCTAACCCCTTGCGCGTGCTCATATCGACCGTCTTATCGCAGCGCACAACGGCGAGGGGTGAGCGTAAGGCTTTCGAGGCCATGTGGTCGCGCTACGGCTCATGGCCCGCGATTAGGAACGCCGATACAATGGAGCTGGCTGAAATTTTAAAACCAGCCAATTACAGCACGACTAAGGCAAAACGAATTCAGGCTATTTTAGAGACGCTTCTCAGCGACAAAGGCAAGGCTAATCTGCGCTTTCTCCGTGATCTACCGGCTGATGAAGGCTTAGACTTTCTGACCGCTCTGCCAGGTGTAGGGTTAAAAACAGCCTCTGTTGTTCTCCTATTTAACTTTGCCAAACCTGTGCAACCTGTTGATACGCACGTTCACCGCATCAGTCGGCGGCTCGGTTTCGTGGGCGCGAACGCTGATAAGGCGCACCGCACCTTGCGAGACATTTATCCAAATAACGCAAATTTGCACTACAGCCTGCACGTCGCCATGATTCGCCACGGGCGTAGGGTGTGCAAAAGTCAAACGCCACGGTGTGCGCGTTGTCCTCTACTAGACCTCTGCCCTCACGGGCTAAAAGAAAGTGCTCAGATATGAAAAAAGGCTCGGATAAATCATGATTGTCACCCTAACAGATAGCGGCTACGACGTTATTTTTCAGCCTGCTCACGGAATGCTTGCAGCCAAGATCTTGCGGCACTGGCGCTTCGAGGAGCGCCCACGCTACTGGCTTGATTTACTCGTCGCCAGCGCGCAACATGACAACAACCAGCGGGACTTTCGCGGACGGGCAAATTTGACAGAGGTGGGTGCGCCCAAGGGCTTTACAGTCTCGAGCGGTGAATCAGATTTAAGCGATTTGGATCAGCCCCGTGAAACGCTCAAAGACACCTTTTTTCAGGGTCGCTACGCCGCGCTTAT
>ENA-ORXM01002456-ORXM01002456.1-marine-metagenome-genome-assembly--contig:-NODE-2456-length-21478-cov-45.030559_pt1 | contig 21478 bp, 16 predicted proteins | sample MGYA00237867_ERZ511480 | MGnify/ENA primary metagenome ERZ511480 (study PRJEB26309, sample SAMN06266103) | marine metagenome | isolation source: Algal blade | place: United Kingdom:Sidmouth, United...
TTGGGCGTATTTTTCCACAAATAGTAAAGGCCCATCAAGCTGCCGCCCATATAGGTTCGATAAAACTGTTCGCTCGGTTCTTCGATCTCGGTGGTCAAGTCAGTCAGGTTCACGTGGAGGATCTTGCCGGTAAATCCGTTCATTTGCTGGCTCCTTTGGTTGTGTTGATAGTGGTTGGTTGTGGGGGGTGAGAAGTTTGTGGGGATATTATCGCATAGGGGTGGGGATATGGGAAAGGGCGGAGAATTTGTTAGAAGGGGGAATGAGGACTAATTCGAAAGTGGTCAGTTCTCTTGTTCAAATTTTTACCAAAGCGGCCACAATTCTTCAAAGATCAATAGCTCATCAGAAGGTGGATCGGCTTCGATGGTGGCAAGAAGCTCATCGACTATTTTGGTGGCTGGCGTTATCAAGCTGGGGTTTGGTGGGATTGACTGGATTTGGGAAAAGATGTCGCTAAATGATGGAAGCTCATCTTGGGCTAGCGAATCAGGTTCATCGATTGGCGTAATAGGTAAAGCATCTTCCAGCAGTTTTTCTACAAGCGCATCTAGCGGCAGGTCTGATTTACAGGCATATTCTAATAGGCGTTTCAAGTCGGTCAAATTTAAGTGTAGAACCTTCCCAGTAAATCTGTTCATTTGCTGGCTCCTTGGTTGTGCAGTCCGAGTTGTTGATAGTGGGGGAAAGGTTTGTGAGTATAACCGCATAAGGGGTATTTACTCAAGGTATAGATTTGTTCCCACCAAACACAAAAGTTGGCTGGTGCATATCTTCGCTCAGCAAAACCTTGCAATACATGATACACTAACTCCAATTCTAATAATTAATAGAGATGTTTATGTTGTACTTCCATACAAGCCTCATTATGAGGACAGAAATAAAGTATAGTCGATCACTTGATGCCAAAGTCTCCTAACACCTTTCAGGTAAGCCAATACAGCAATGAATATCATTACAAACTTTTTTGACATAGTATTATCTAAAAATGAGATAACTACTCCTTACGTAGATTTCAAAGATAGAGAGCAATTAACAGAACTTGAGAACAGTAATTCTGAGGCAATATTCATGCGCTATAGAGACAGGATTTTATTCTGGGGAGCCAATTCTGTTTCCGAAAATGGCGATCATAATGTTACGGGTTCCGATCACAACATGTTTTCGAATATATTGGCATACAGTCTGTTAAAACAATTTTATCAAGATGAAGCAAAAATAAGAATCAGCAAAAAACATCATGTTTATAAGATTGTCTTTTTTGATAAGGATATCTCAAACGGCAAATATCAAGGCTTAGAGCTTTACAAAACTTTTCACTTACACTTTGCACCTTTGTTTACAAGTTCCGAAGTATCCCTAGGATTTACAATTTCAACATCAGTAACAGTGGGGGTGAGTTGGGAAGTAGGTAACTTTGAGTCTGAGGGTATAGAGTATCGTGATTTACGGCATGATATGGAAACAGGGGAAGTTTTCGCAACCAATAAGGCACGATATAGACTTGCAAATTATTTCACTTACGCATCACAGTTAAAAAACGAATTGGATAGATTGAATTCAATCCAAAATGAATTTAGTAAGGTTAATGACTTTGTAGAAAATTACTTCAATAAAAGTCTTCGTTTCTTTACTTTACCTGATAATTTGCAAATAAAAAAAATTAAGTGTGTTTCCTGCAGCGGTACGACTGGCAAGAAAGAAATCGATGTTAACATACTGCCAGAACCCGAGTCCTATTTTTACAACGGTACATATCCTAGCTTAAAAAACAATTTTCATAAACGACAGAAGACAAAATTCAATAAACCCTTCACGTATGATGAATTCGAAAACCGAACAATCGACATTTCAATCGTTTATCCAAAAGATCTCTATCAAGATGTAAGACGTTTCTTTGGATATGTCCAGAACGAATTGATCGACATCTACAGGCTAAACAAAAATAACTTTAGCTACAGCACATATGAGATAGAAAACTTTTCATTACGGTCATATCAGAATTCGCTCTCATTAATAGGAAATGCAGATCTTGTTATGGTGGTTGTTGAGAAAGCTCATGAAGCTTTAACGCCTAGTGAATCACCATATTACTTTTGCAAAGCTGAATTTATAAAACGGGGCATCAACACCCAAGAAGTTCAAATAGAGCAAATACAAAAACTTTTGTCTGATAAAAAACAGAAAAGTGCAAATTATACAGATCACAATATTGCATTAAACATTTATGCCAAGCTAGGCGGCATGGCATGGACAGTAAAACCAAACTATAGGAGGAATGAGCTAGTAATTGGTATTGGAGCAACTACAGACAGACAGGGACAGCCAGTCCTAGGATTGACATCAATTTTCCGAGGAGATGGGAAATATATTTTGGGAAAAACATCTTCTGTGACTAACATGGTGGATTACAGAGACAAATTGGAGCAGGTAGTTTCATCAGCCATAGAGAGAAGTATTAGAGATGGCACATTAGACACAGAGCAGACGTTTTATCTAATTTTTCATATATTTAAACCCGCTGGCAGGAACACTGAAATTTCAGCATTAAAATCGGTATTCACTAAATTCAAAAATTACTCGTTTGAGCATGCGTTTGTCCATTTAGGCACAGGTCACAATTATCGATTTTTCACCTATGCAAAAGATGGTGATGGGGTCCAGCCTACCGAAAGAAATAGTTTAGGCAAGAACTTAAGAGGGACTCTTATTGAGGTCAACCGTAGACGAGGATTTTTAGGACTGCGTTCTGGAAGCTCAATATTTCACAAAATTGATATTCATAAAGAATCTAGTTTTGTTGACATAGAATACATTGCTGAACAAATATATCAATTCAGTGAAATGTCACACACGAGTTTCAACAAGCAAGGATCACCTATTACGATAAAGTATTCCAATTTGATGGCTAAGTTCGCCGAGAAATTTAAGGAAGGAAACCTTACATATCTCGATGAAACTACGATGCCAGATCAATCACTCTGGTTCATTTGATGCTTGATGACATAATACAAGCTCTAAAACTCAAGCTATTTCAACATGTGGCACTGGACGTAATTTGCTACTATTACATTAATAACTTGCAGAACGAAATCCACAATCTTGATCAGGCTCAATTTACAGGAGAAGTAGAGCAGATTGCTCTTTCTAGCTTTGCTGATGAACTTGCTGATAGAAACGAATTGGCAAAAATAGCGCAAAAACTGAAGTCTCCCATTTATAGAAAACATTTGAGCATATATCATTTTTTGGGCCTTGCACGTCAGGATAGTTTAGCGCGTACTGACAATTTTGGAAATCACCTTCAAGAGCGATTTGATATTCAATCTATTCGATACAAGTATCTCATAACCAAAGTCTTTGAAGATTTCGAAAATTCTCTAAAAAAATGTTTGTCGGCCCAAATTGAAACAAACGAACATTCCACTCAAATCTTAAGACATTTATATTTTGAGTCAGATTTAAATCGCAACCACATATTGAGGAATTTCAAAGAAAAATTTGAGGACTTGGATATAATTGATTTGCTGTTGCTTGAGGATTTGAGGGATGTGCAATCCATTGGGTATGATCGTCTGCAGGAAAAACTCTTCAACGATATTTTGTGGTGTGCTACTGAGATTCAGAGTAAGCACAAAGTATTGAATAACAATGAAGACCAATACAATAGCCTTTTTCAATCTTTACTTTCTGCAAAGAAGTATAGAGCTCTAGACCAGGCTCAACGCGGCGTGTCAACTAGTGGTTCTCAATACGGTGAATTAGATATAGCTATATTCTCTGAGGAGAATAGACCGCTTTCCATTCTTGAAGGCTTTATCATCAGTTCAGTGAACTCTGACTATATAGAGAAACACCTAAAAAAGCTATCAGAAAATTACGATCCAAATGGATTACAAAACAATTATGCTGTTATTTATGCAAAAAGCGACAATTTCGTTGACTTTTGGAAAAGGTACAAAGTATTTGTCTCCACAATCGATTACAAGTATGAGATGCGAGATGGATCAGTTAGAGATGTTACAAGTAGCTACCCCCAGATTGCAGGAATAAAAATCGGTGTAACGAAGCATCAAAACAGAGGCATATGTGTAAAGGTATATCACATTTTTATGGACATGCAGTTTTAGGTGATAGCAGCAGGTGGGCACTTTCATCAACTGTATAATTTGTCCCTTTTTTATGTAGTTTGGATAGAACAACAGGTTTAAAGACAGCATTTACCCACTAAAGCCTGTATTTGACGACATTCGCCACAGCTATCTGCTGCTCGACACAAATTGGCACGAGCGTCGCTACATTCACCATACGCCGATCCACGTTGACATCATCAACGGCAGGATCTGGATCCAGTATGACGACACCGAAGAAGGCATCGCAACGGATCTGCTAGAGGCAGGTGTCCCCGCGCAGGATATTGTACTCGGGTTTCGCCCACCAGAGGTGCGATCCCATACTGAGTTTGCTGTTGCATAGCCGACGGCATTTCTTTCTTCTCTCGTGCAAACTAGCTGCCTTTCATTCTTCATCCTGCCTGCAACGAGATGCCTAGTCAACAACAGTAGAATTTGCATCGTTGTTCTGCTATAATGAGCATAGAAACGTGTATTCGTCATGATGAAAAAGAGGATAATGACATGACAATGGAACAGATTGAAAATGAGCTACTCGTACTATGCCCAGCGGAAAGGCTAAAAGTCGCTCGTTGGCTACTTGATACATTACTAGAACCAGTCAAAACCGAGCAACCTACAGCCCATAATCCGCTTCTCAGCATTGCAGGCCGATTCTCTGGTGGTCCAGGTGACACAGCTGAAAAGGCAGAAGAAATTCTTGCAAGCGAAGTGAACTCAGCTTGTGGGTTAGGCAGCCGATAGCCTGCGCAAGCCGGGCAATCCCCCCCCCCGCTCAAATCCCCGCATTTTCGCGCCAATTGCGCATATTGACTTCCAACGCTGGATCAGAGTCATTCTGTTCGGCCATTTTGATCATGTCGGCGCACAGTGCATCCAAACTTCTCAACGAGGCCTGCACCTCTTCTTCCGTCGCCAATCCCTTCGATTGGATAAATCGACTCCAAGCGGGCAGCATCTCGAAGCAGATAATTGCTTCGTGCGGTCTGCTTCCCATAAAGCTGAAGAAGCGCGCTAAGAACCGATCCATTGTTGCAGGGTCGGGCAGCAATCGGTGCACAATCTTTTTCTGTGCTTGCTTCTTTTTAGAAACTTTGCGCGACTTATTTTTCGCGCGATTGTTCCCACCAGTCAAAAAACCAAACGGCTCATCATCCGCAAGTTCAAGCTCGCCCTCATGCCTTTCACGGATGTAATCAACAATGCTTGAACGCGCCAAATCGCTCTTATCGAAGGGCAGATCCTCAACCGTGCGTGCATAGTGTAGAAACTCACAACTCAAGTCACGCAGATTCTCCACAGCAGGATCCACCTTCACTTTTTTCGTCTCATCCTCTTCATCCCACATGCTCTCTTTGCGTTTCGGCATTTTACGAAAGGCAAAGTCATCCATCGTCCAATCCCTGGTGCTCTTCCTGCCAACCAAACCTAGAAAATTCACCAAGCCATCTTTTCTAAAATCCTCTGGTTTCTCGATATACTTTTGTAACCTATCGCACAGCGCGTCGATACTTTTCTCTTCGAACAGAGTGCTTGGCTCATGTGTATCCAGATAGTCAAAGATGACGAGATCGATCAACTTTTGATTGAGTTCAAACTCAACGTGTGGAAAATACTCACGCGCGCTCAGGTCCATCGTATGCTTGTCTAGCGCGCGCAACAACACATCGCGGCGGTCATGATAAAGTAGCATATGAGAAACTTTATAGAATTGCTCGATCTCTTGACCACCATCTTTCACCAGCTCATCGGTAGCAGCTTGTAGCGCCTCATCATCTTGCAATACGAGCGCGTTCGAAACAGCCCAAGACCAAAACCACTGGCTTTCTTCTGCATAAACGTCGGGTTGATGTGTCTTTAGCAACGCAACCAGTTCGGTAAATTCTTTACGATCGTTCTGCTCAACCATAATCGGGTACAGCTCGTTGAAAAGTTCGAAGGCCGACTCACTATCCAACACATTCGTCTCGATTGATTTTCGCAATAGAGCAATTGTTTCATCATAGTCAGCATCTTCAAGCTCCTCGTAAAGTTTGTTCAGCCGCTCAACTTCTGGATCGATCTCTTCTGGTTCCACATCTGTTTGCAAGTCATTTTTCTCTTCAAAAATTGACTCAATTACTCTGTCAGTCTCCTTGTTCTGAAGATCACCGAACGTCGGACCAGATGTGTGCAAATGTACTGCCTCTTCCTCGGCTGCCAACTCCGCTTCTCGATCTGCTTTCATGTGACAATGTTTATACTTTTTGCCGCTGCCGCAGTGGCAGGGATCGTTACGCTTGGGTGCCATGTGGATTCTCCTCGATATACTTACCCAGAAAAGTTCTGTACCACATCTCTAAAAGACGAGATGGGACAAAATCTTTTGGAGAGCTATACAGTTTGACTCAGGGTGGTGATTGGTTAGATCGTAGCATAATCCGCTGATTTTGATCAAACTCATTCCGTATCTTTTCAATATTTTGGGGTAAATAAGTCGCTTGGTTTCGATACACTGCATACTGCCCTAGCATTCAACCAACGCTACCGCTACTTATTGAGAAGATATCTCATCACTGGAAAAGAAGGCGGGGAGCTCGCAGCCACGTACCATCCGAGTTCCCCCACGGCTGGCCAACGCAGCGCGCCAGCGGGTGGGAGCAGACAATCATGTTCGCACAAAAGTCCCCCGCCATTTTTCTATCATCTAGTAAACCCTCTCCGCATTCTCGCGAAAAACCGAATTATATTCCGAGTCCGACAGTTGACCCGCGCACCCCAACATTAAGTCATATGCATCGCAGTAGGTGCCACCGATCAGTTCGGGCGGCCAGTTGCTGCCCCACAGCAAGCGCTCTACGCCAAAACTCTCAAAGAGCAGATCCGCGGCTTTTTGCAGCAGATTACGATCACAATTTAGTGACATTCTTCCAAAAAAATTCTGTCCCATCTCGGCTATTTGAGATGTAGTATGGGATTTTTCTGGTAATACATAAGAGTGCAGAAAGAATGACGAATATTTGACCACCACATTTGGCACCGCGGCTAGCGCAGTCATGTTCTTACTCCACATCGTTAGATCCCCATCGCAGAATGGCGGCAGACCACAGTGATTCACGATAAATGGTACATCGTCATACCGCGCGGCAAACGTTGCCACCGCAGGCAGCAATTGGTGATCAACCAACACATCCAGCGTCAATCCTCGCGCCCGCAATTCGGCCATGCCCACCTTGGCGTTGACATCGTCCAGCCACAGATCAGGTGGTGCCGCCGGTCGAGTGCGGATCCCGACGAACGCAGATCGATCCGCAAATGCATCGAGACACGCAGCCAGTTGCTGATTCTCGAACGTGTAGCTGCCCACCACTGCGCAAATCGTCTCATTTTGCTCGGCTAGATCGACGTACCAAAGATTCTGCTCGTGCGAATCGGGTGCCGCCCCAACGATGATGGCACTTTCCACATCGCACGCCGCCAAGTGTGGGTTAAGATCCGTGGGCAGGTAATCTTGATCGAGAAAAGTTTTGTCGCCAAACCAGCCTTTGAAGGGAGCATAGTCCGCAATTTTCCAAAAGTGAACGTGCGTATCGATTGCTTTTTTGCGATTCATCAATAGTGGTTCTCCAATTTTAGTTATGGGGTAATCACATTATCCTCAAACTAGTAGAGAAAAGCAACCGCGCTGCGAAATTTGCAGTGCGGTTGCTTTTATTGGGAGTTACTCGTTGAGGGAGTACTTGGTAATTAAATGGTAATTAGATGAGAAGTAGCGAGTAATCTGCTTGCGCTATGCTAGAACAAGGCAAAACGCCAACAACATTACACTCGCTATCGTCACATACATAAGGATAAATACCATGCTCAACCGAGCCAATATCAAACACACGCTAAGAACAGCACTATTGTTGCTAATGTCCGCATTATTAATATTGAATAGACCATCAACAGCCAATGCTTCACCTGGAGCCACCGCACACCCCGAAAATACATGGGGCCAATTCGTTGTTAAATCGGTACACAATATCAGCTCAACCGACATGAAGTCGGTACACAATGCAAGCTCAACTGACCCCGACAGCCGCCTATTTCCAGATAGCATCTCACTCGGCGCCACACTGTTAAGCAAACACGGTGTAGACAAGATTAATCATACTTATCTTGGCTACTTTTGGCAAGGCGAGTCAAAACATTACAGCGATTGGGTATTGGCCGAAGTGCCGCTTGATGATGTAAGCGATTTTGCCAGAGTTACACTCTCGCTCGTAGAGGTTGATCTAGGCGGGAGGAAGCAAATTTTAACAGAGATAGCTGAGGAAGAGAACCGAATTGCACGCGAAAATATGCTCGTGACAGCGCAGGAGAAGATCAATGAAATGGTAACACAATCTCTACACGCGGCAGGGTTCGAATCAAAGTCGTTGGAAGAAGATCTAATCGTTCTTTCTGCTGCTATAGTTTTCGCTGTATCCATTATGGTGACAATTTCTTTTGTCAGTACATTCTGGTCGGGAATTACGTCGCTATTAGGCGACGATGCCTTTGCGCTTAAGTACGTAGAGATCCCCGCTGATCATTTACCAGAGTCTGGCACGGTCGTATTTATCGATCATGGTGGGGAATATCGACTCGATTATGAATGGCGTTGGGTTGAAAAAAGTGTACTCTCGGCAGCGCAAGCAGACAGCACACCAGCCAGTAATTATGCGCCAACCCACTCCTTTGCCGATCTCAATGAGCAAATCCGCAAGATGTGGGAAGGCGCACAGAATCAAGCGGCGTCACAAACCAATAAATTGTTCGTTCCAATGATAGCAAATTAACTGCTTCTGTTAGATTTGGTGGGTAAGAAAATTTCTGGCTAAATTTTCTTACCCACCAAATTCGACAGACTAGCAAATTAAAATGCAAGATTCGACAAATCAAAGAAGTTATCAATTGCTTTTTTGCGACTCATCAATCAGAATTCTCCTAATAATATTGTAAAACCTAAAAAGCTCCAGATAGGAACAGAAAGGACCAAAGCATGAAATTAGGACTAAATCCGCTCGTTTACGGTGCGGCGGGCCAATCGATTGAAACGGGATTGCAACAGGCGGCCAAGTTTGGCTTTGCCTATATCGACTACCCAGCCAAAGGTGATTTTTCGCCGACGGCCATGACCGATAGTCAGCGGTGCGACTTGGTGCAGATTTTTAACGATAATGGATTAGTCTGCTCGCAGATGCTGCTGATCGACTGCTGGCAGATGGCAGCGTCGGATCCGGCGGCGCGCCAGAACGCGATGGAGTACATGAAGCAGTGCGCCGAGTTTATGCTCGAACTGGGCGGCAGGCAGATGCTGATCTGTCGCGGAGCGGGGATGCACGAAGTAGGGCGCACCAAAGCGTTAGGGTGGGCGTCGTCGGTCGATGCGGTGCGCGACTATAGCCAGTGGTGTTTGGATAAAGGGCTGCTGGTCGGGCTAGAGATGGATGTGAGCACCTACTGTGTTTTGAACAGTTTGGCCGCTACAGCCCAGATGATTCGCGACGTAGATTCGCCCAATCTATTTGCCAATATCGACATCGGGCATCTCTTTGTCACGCGTGAGGGGCCAGATGAGATGGAGCACGTGGGCGATAAGATTTTGCACCTTCACATCAGCGACAACGATACCTTTGGCGACGACCATAATTTGATTGGCACTGGTCACGCTGACTTTGCGCCTTACATCCACAAAGCAGTCGAGCTTGGCATTGCGGCCAATTGCGAGAAGGCAGACGAAGTTCCCACTGCCGCGCTTGAGATGGGCGAAACCGGCGGCGTTGATGATCCCGATCGCTGGGTGCGCGAGAGTCTGGCGTTTCTCAGCCAGCATTTGCCCGAGTTAGCGGTTTAGGCGATCTGAGGAATTGTTGGGGGCTAGGAATTTATTCTGCGGCCATACTTTGTCGTGAATAGCGGAGATTGAGTTTGCGCTTCGCTCCGATCTGTACAAGCTCAGCCTCCGCTATGGGATTACCCTATCAGCTAATCTTCAACGCCAGCGGACTCGTCGTCGGCGTGCAGCTAGCTAAGTTAATCGACAGCGCGTCGCGGCCAAGATCCCACGTTAGCGCCTGATTCTGGCCCAGCAACTCAACTGACCTCACATTCGGTCGGTGGATCACCGAGTTGGTCCCCAACGTCTGGATACGCACCGTGCCATCATCCGGCCACGCCATCACAATTGCATAAAGCGCATCACCCCTCATCGTAAAGCGGATATCCTCGCTCGTAAAGGGCGTGCGTTTTGTATCCGTAAATGCACCCTCCATCACCTGCGTTGGTCCTTCGCCATGCGAAGCCCATGCTCGCGTATCGTAGATCGCTTCACCATTCACGGTCAGCCACTGCCCAATCTCGCGCAGCATCGTCTGCTCCTCATCCGGAATCGTGCCGTCTGCCCGCGGACCAATGTTTAGTAGCAGCGCGCCATTCTTGCTCACCACATCAACCAAATCACCGATAATATCGTTGGTGACCTTGTAATCGTGTCCATCAATATAGCCCCACGAATTCTTCGAGACCGACGTATCGTTCTGCCAAAAGAGACCGTGCGTGTTTTGTACCTGTCCGCGCTCAATATCAAAAACCGTGGTGCCCGCGGGAAACGCATCAAACTTGTGATTGACCGCCACATCTTTACCCCATGCCTTGCCCGCGTTATAGTAATACGCGGCGAATTGCTTGAGATACGGCTTGAAGGCCATATTCTGGATCCACCAATCAAACCAGATCAACTGCGGCTGATACTTGTCGATCAGCTCGCAGGTGCGCAGCAGCCAATCATCCAAAAAAGCTTTATCCGGCGCGTTGTCAAAATATTGCTCATACGGTCGTTCGCCATTTCCCTTGGCTGGGCCATACAAATCCGCATAGGCCGGATCCTGCACATCCGATGGAAACTGCATTCCTCCATTCATAAACCACCAATGTTCTGCACGATGTGACGACACGCCAAAGACCATATCCAACTTACGCGTCGCATCTGCCAACTCGCCAACCACATCGCGCTTTGGTCCCATCTCCACCGAATTCCAGCGGCACAGATCGCTCTCGTACATTTGAAAGCCGTCATGATGCTCTGCAACCGGCACAACAAACTTGGCTCCCGCCTCTTTGAACAACGTCGCCCACTCGGTCGCATCAAACTTTTCGGCGGTAAACATGGGGATAAAATCCTTATAGCCAAACTCCTCGTGCGATCCATACGTTTCGACATGATGGGCATAGCAGGGATCATCCTTTTGGTACATGCGCCGCGGGTACCATTCGTTGCCAAAAGCAGGCACACAATACGGCCCCCAATGGATAAAGATGCCAAATTTTCCATTCATATACCATTCGGGGAACGTATACGCTTCGAGCGATTCCCACGTCGCGTCGTATGGACCAGCCGTGACGCCATCGGTGATTTTTTCTAATGTTATTGTCATTCGAGTATTCTCCTAAATTTTTTGTGACAGATCTCATCATTTTTCACCAACTTGCAGACTCAATTTGCCTATGCTATGGTTTTGAGAGATCCAAAAAGTTCATTTCATCTCACTCACTAATCTTACTACCATGGATAACCACCGCGCAACCACAAAAAAACAACCCAACGTTGTCCTCGTCCTCACCGATGATCAAGGTTACGGCGACCTGGCCTGCCACGGCAACTCTATCATTCAAACGCCCAACCTCGACAAGATGCACAGCGAAAGCGTCCGACTAACAAACTACCACGTGGGGCCAACCTGCGCACCCACCCGCGCTGGTCTGCTCACTGGTCACTACGCGAACAGCACCGGTGTCTGGCACACAATCGGCGGTCGATCCTTGCTGCGCCAAAACGAAATCAGCATGGCCGATTTCTTTGCGCGCGCGGGCTACAAAACCGGTATCTTTGGCAAATGGCACTTGGGCGACAACTATCCCTACCGCCCCCAAGATCGTGGCTTTCAAGAGGTCGTTGTTCATGCTGGTGGCGGCATTGGTAACACCGCCGACTATTGGGGCAACAACTATTTCGATGACACCTACTGGACCCAAGACGGCTACCAAAAATATGACGGCTACTGCACCGACATCTGGTTCAACGAAGGGCTCCAATTTATCGAACGCCATAAAGATAAGCCATTTTTCTGCTACATTCCAACCAATGCGCCCCACAGCCCCCTGCTGGTTGATCCGCACTTTAGCGAGCCCTATATCGATCGAACACCCCACGCTGAACGCGCCAAATTTTATGGAATGATTACCAACATCGATCACAACTTTGGCATTCTGCGCCAAAAACTCGACGAATGGAACCTAACTGAAAACACCATCCTCATCTTTATGACCGACAACGGATCCGCGGACGGTGTGCAGACTGACAAGAATCACTTCGTCACCAGTGGCTTCAATGCCGGAATGCGTGGCAAGAAAAATTCCGAATACGACGGCGGTCATCGCGTGCCGTTTTTTATGCACTGGCCAGCAGGCGGGCTGACCCACGGCACAGATATCGAACCAATCACCGCAAATGTCGACATCCTTCCCACCCTTATCGAAATGTGTCAGCTGGATAAAGAAATGGCGGTGAAATTTGACGGCACGAACCTCTGTCCGCTCCTTGACCTTGCCGATGGCGACGCAGCAACCGACTGGCCTGATCGCGCATTGGTGACAGATTCGCAGCGGCTCGCTCACCCGCAAAAGTGGCGCAAGAGCGCGGTCATGACAGACCGTTGGCGGCTTGTTAACGGTACCGAATTATACGATATGCCTGCCGACCCGGAACAGCGCGCAGATGTTGCCGCCGGCTACCCCGACGTGGTAGCCCACCTGCGTGCGGCATACGATGATTGGTGGGCCAACGTCTCGCGCCAATTCTCCGACGAGATCCCAATCACCATTGGCGATGAATCGTCCAGAAGCGTCATGCTCTGCTCGCACGATTGGCGCAACGAAAATTGTGACTGTGTCTGGAATCAATCCATGGTGCGCGCTGGTGTCGCCTACAATGGCTATTGGGAAATCGACGTTGTAACTGCCGGTCTCTATCGCTTCGAGCTACGCCGCTGGCCTAAAGAAGAAGATCGCTCGCTCGGTGCTGGTATTGACGGCAATTTGATTGCATACGACAAATTGACGATCGAAAGCGGCTACGGTGGCGGCATTGCGCTGCCCATCACATCCGCTTCGATCAGCATTGGTGAGCAGCACAAAAGTCGGGCTATAGAACCCAACGACAAAGGCGCGACATTCACGCTCGACTTGCCCACTGGTCCAAGCCACTTACAAACGTTTTTCGACAACAAATTGGATTCGAATCTGGGCGCGTATTATGTATATATTGATAAGATGACCGGATGATTATAGTAAGATGGGCACGATATATCGTGCCCCAATATTGGGTATCCCCAAAAAATCGGCAGGCTAATCTGTCTCGAACCTCGTAAGATGGGCACGATATATCGTGCCCCTACTATGTATTATGCACTTTCACAAAAGGACCAAAATCAAAGACCAAAATCAAAGACCAAAATCAAGGACCAAAATCAAAGACCAAAATCAAAGACCAAAATCAAAGACCAAAATCAAGGACCAAAATCAAGGACCAAAATCAATGACCCAACTCTCGCTTCCAAACGGCACAATCTACCCCAAATCTACCGTCACGCACAACGGTTCAACCTATGCCCTTGCGCGTATGGACAATCAAAAAACATTGCTTGTGCAAGGCAATCAAAGTGACTTTGTCGGCACCGCTCAAGACGACCTGCTTGTCTGCGAATGTAGCGCCCAAAATGCGGCTACGCTGCGCGATCAACTGCCGTGGCTTAAGCCGGTTCCGCTGGGGCGCGCCACCTCGTTCGGCTTTGGCGATAGGCTTGGATTGGCGACGCCCGGCCACATCGAATCGGTGCGCAGTATCAAAACGGACAAAGTGATAGCGCCGATCTACGCGCAACAATCCGTACGCGAAAATGAACGCATCGGGCGTACGCCGCAAAACGTATTGGATGATGCTATGTGGGGCGTCTTTCAAGAGGGCTGGTGCGGACCGTGGGGCGCAGACGCAGATCATGTCAAAGAGATTGGCGTGCTCGCGCCATTTGTGGAGGCGGGCTACACCTTTTACACCATTGATCCAAGCGATCATGTCGATGGCGACGCAGATGCAGATTCGCTCAACACGCTGCGAGAAAAAGCGGCCAACTTTCCATGGGATGTCTGGGGATCCACATATGAAGGGTTGAAAGAAGAATATGCGCAACAGATAATGATCGATACTCTCGACATGAGCTTCGATGAAGAGACTTTGCTGCGTGCGCTCTCCAAATATGGCCGCGCCATTCTGCATACCGAATCCATTGCGACCGAGCTCGACAAATGGGCTGGCAGCGGCACGTACGATCTCGAAATGTCTGTCGACGAGACCGACACGCCTACTTCGATCCACGAACATTACTTTATCGCCAACGAACTGCTCAAACGCGACCTGCCCGTTGTTAGCCTTGCCCCGCGCTTTGTGGGCAAGTTCCAAAAAGGGATCGACTACATCGGCAATTTGGCCCAATTCGAAACCGAGTTAATCAAGCACATGCAGATCCTACACCACTTCGGTCATTACAAAATCAGCGTCCACACCGGCTCGGACAAATTCAGCATCTACAAAACGGTCAACAAACACGCGCAGGGGTACGCCCACGTAAAAACCGCGGGCACCAGCTATCTCGAAGCGCTGCGCGTTGCTGCGTATCACAACCCGTCTCTCTTCCGCCGCTGCCTCGACTTGGCTCACGAACGTTTCGAAGTTGACCGTAAGTCCTACTTTCTCGACTGCCATCCCGAGAAAGTGCCAGCCAGCGTCGAATTGACTGATGCCGATCTGCCCTCACTACTGGAAGATGAATCGGTCGACGCCCGTCAGTTGCTGCACGTCACCTTCGGCTCGATCTTGGATCGGTACGGCGACGAGCTTCATTCCTTTTTGGTCGAATACGAAGACGCGTATCGCCAAGGGTTAGAGGAGCATTTCGCGCGGCATTTGCAGCCGTTTGGGTAAGGTGCTTATGGCGGATGGGCAGAAAATCAATCTGTTAGTAGTTATTTCAATTAATATGTGCTATACTATTTTTGCAATTCATCTCTACAAAAACATTAAAAATTAGTAATTTGCACTACAGTAACGCTATCTTCCTCTAAAAGAATTCAATTTTTTGATGCAAAAAATTGAATAGTTGACCACTTTATAACGAATATTTAATAGCAAAAAAATATTTTAGGAGGACAGTACCATTTCCGCGAGAGCACATTTGATAGTTGCAGTGGCAAATGCACAGGAAAGAATTCAGACACAAATTGTCCAAGGAAGCCATCTTGCCAAAACCCTCAACCCTCAATCACTCGATGAGTTAGAGTTAGAAGTGAAAAAGTGGTCAAACTTTAACGAGGAATTACTCAGGCTAAAGTGGACACTGATGATTTAGTTCGAGAATATCATCTTGATCTGGAGAACTAGCCAGCTCCGAAATCAAACTACCGTCAAAGCATAGTAGCTAACAAAATAAACGCCGAAATTGCATCGCTCGAATCAATACAGCATAAATTACCCCTTATTCCAGAAGCCATTCATCCCGAGGCTTATGATAAGGACTCAGAAACACATCTTACTGTCTATGCGACAAGAATTGATTTGGAACAGCTAAAAAAATTAATTCATATAAGATTCAGTATGGACGAATTGAAACAAATTTGCATCACAATTAATGTTGACTATGAGGACATTAATACTTTGAACAAATTAATATTTATTAATGAGCTAGTAAGTCTTCTACGTCGTACAGGTAAGATACCTCGCTTAGTTCTTGCATTGGTTCAAGAGAGGCAAAATCAAGAATGGGAAACACTTTTCTTATGAGATACAGTGAGGCTTAAGTTAGATTGAAATAAATTGCTAGTGAAAAACGTCATAACTAGAGAATAGCTTGGTGAAAATATCAAAGAATGCTCGAGGAGTGAATAAATGTATCAGCAATTACCGAATGATTTAGATGATCTCTTAGCAAACCCATTGATCGTTTTGATGATATTCGCTACTTTCGTAGTTCTATTAGGTGTCTGCGTACTTTGGGTAACACAGAGAGACGCCTCAACATCAACAGATGATTTAAGAGCAAAATCTGACAAAACGACAAACGAAAATCCAAATGGAAATATGGGCCAATATTACTTTCTATTTGCCCAACACACACAATATGTAGATGCTAACTTGAAACGTATGAGTAACATATATGTATTGTCTATTGTTATGATACTTGCCGGTTTCCTAATTATCGTTTATGCCTCTTGGTTTTATATGAGTAATCTTAATGCGTCGAATTTGGCTGCAACACAGACACCAAGAAACCTCATTGATACGCCTTTCCCACTAATTGTGGCAGGAGTAGTTATAGAGTTTATAGCTGCAACAATTTTATTTTTGTATCGTTCCGTATCCAAAGAATCAATACACTACTTTCAATCTATTGATCGCTTTGCGGCAATGGGGGTTGCAGTAAAAATTTTAGATGATTTGGCGGATGACCAAGATATAGAGCAAGAAATGAAATCCGCGACGAAAGCCGAAATAGCAAAAAGAATTCTCGAATTGCATAAGGGTTCTGCTAATCTCATAGCTTCCGATTAGCAATTCCCACTCCTTAACAGTTGTCACTCAAAATGATTATCCGCAGGAGTCGATATGAACAACACTCTTAACAATATACTCACTATCTTGATGATCGCAATTGCAAGCATTTTATTGTATCCATTATTAATCGTAGTGGGTGTTCCGCTTCCTTTGCCACCTATAGTTGAAGAATGGATAAATCCAACACCAACACCAACACCAATGTCAGAACAGGAACACACGCAAGAGTCGTCAATACAAAACGGATCTGACGCTGCAAATTCAGGTGGAAACAATCCAGTAGTTCTGCTCACTCGCTCGTTCTCAACTAAAGACACAACAAGAAAAACGCTAACCGAAACCAGACAAATAACTATCGCATATGCAATTGATGCTGAGCCATTCAGTTACCAACATAACGGAGAACCGAAAGGTTATGAGATTGATTTGCTTCATGATTTCTTCAGAGATTTGTTAGATATCGCTCCAAATGAACTACTCACAGAAACTTTCGTAATTAATTGGATAGATGTTGAGATACCCGAAAGAGTAGACGCTGCGACTTGGCCCAATGAAGGACACACGGGAAAGGAACACATTGATATGGTGGTCGGCGCAGTTTCAGGTACAACAGAAAGATGCAATCTTACGTCAAGAATCTGTACCAAATCACACTTTACAGACTACGCTGCCTTACTCGTCAAAAGCGATTCCCCAATTTATGATTTCTGCTCCCAAGGATTAGAAAAGCAGAACATCGTATTTCAGACGGCAACCACACCAGGAGAGGATGCTGAGACGGCAACCACCCCAGAAGAGAATGCTGAGGCTGAAATCGGTTCGGAGAATTTCTCTTCAGAATGCCCAGAACATATTACCTACGGAGAAAAACAAGGTCGCTTCTACAAAGAAGAACTTGTAGAAGCAGTACTTAATAACGAAGACGGAATCGTCGCATATATCACAGACAGTATTATATTAGAGGCATCAAGACGCGCTCATTCTCCAGAAAATGATCTAAAAGTCGAAGGTCAATCAATGAATGCTGAGAAATATGTTTTCATAATGCGAGCAGAAAATGATGGTCTCCGAGATCTACTTAACGACTTTCTCACTGAGAATGGAGATCAATGGGAATCCGAAGTTAAGTCTGATGTGTTGCAAAAGTATCCGGGTTTCAAATTGCGAGAACCCAAGTGATGTTTGATTGCGATTGAATGCATTCCCTCTGCGTCAGCATAGGAGATGCTCATATAGCTTATAATGCAGTATTATCATCTCCCAAATAGCACTAATACGGCGGTTCGGCTGGGCCACAATAGCCGCACATGCCAACCCGTGGTGAATTCACAAATGGCATCGGATCGCCATAGTCTTCGTGTGGATGTTCTTCAACGTGCTCATCACAAAGCAAACCTGATTCTTGCTCGTCATAAATGCATTCCAAACACAGATACCTCGCCTGTTTTTTACACACCTTGCACTCAGCTTCGGGCAGCAAATTGCGCCCCATCAGATAAATCGGGTGCTTGATCAGTGGGCTACCTTTGCGCGCAGTCACTACCTTGACCTTTGTGTTGCTTGAGGTGCCATAATCATATACGTGTTCCAGCGTATTGGCAGATGAAAACACGCGCTCTACGGTTAGCGAATCATTCAACTCCTCGCCCCGCCACGCATCGCCAATGGAAAAATGGCTCATGTGGCCACAACACTCCAGCCAAATGTAGCGCAGATAACCATCCAAGTCTTTGAGTCTCGCCGTTCCATTCATCTCCAAATGCAGCCACTATATGCCATCCCACGCATCTTGTACCTGTAAAGGATAAGTATCTTGCTCTTTACCACTTTTCTGATCGATTGCCTCTTTGCGCCCGACACAACTTTTAAGGTGGCGCGATAGGCCACCCTTTGTCATCTCTTTTCCGCAGAATGTACAGGCTCCTCTCGACTGTGCTTTGCGCGCCATTTTTCTCCTCCGATATCGTGATTTTTATAGATTACTTTGACCCCTACTTTTTGGGCAGAATCTTGGCCTTCTCATAAATCTCCAGAATCACCGCCAGCGCCCGCTTGCCCTCGGCCCCGTCGATGGTCGGCTTGCGGTCCTCGGCAATTGCATCTAAGAAATCTCGCATGATCGCGATATGACCCGTAGCCGCGATCCCGCGCGGATCGCCTGCTGAGCCAGCCGTAGCCTTTTCGGCAGAGACAAATGGTTCGATGGTGGCTTTGCTCTCATCGTGCAGCGTCCACACTTGTACCGTTTCACCCTCAATTTGGATCCCGCCGTTGGTGCCGTAGAATTCCAGCCGATGGGGAAAACCGGGCGCGGCAGTTGTCGTCGCGGTAACTGTCGCCAGCGCGCCATTGGCGTAGCGTAGGGTGGCAGCGACCACGTCCTCTACTTCGACAGGTCGATGCAGCGTCGCCGCGTAGGCTTCAATATCCACAGGATCACCCATAAACCAAACGAGCAGATCAATAATGTGGATCCCCTGATTCATCAACACCCCGCCGCCATCTAGCGCCCACGTGCCGCGCCATTCGGCTTGATTGTAATAGGCTGCATCGCGACTGTAAGGCATGGTGATCACGGCCAAGGTTAAGTCGCCTAAGTCGCTGCCGTCAATGGCCGCCTTGACGCGTTGAAAGAGTGGTTCGGCTCGTCGCTGTAACGCCACGCCCAGCTTGACACCATTCTGCTCGCAGGCGTCGATCATACGATCCGCATCGGCTATGCTCAGTGCCATAGGTTTTTCAACAAGCACATGTTTGCCCGCATTCGCCGCGTGGATCGCCTGCTCGGCGTGCTGTCCACTGGGCGTGCAGATACAGATTGCATCTACATCGTCACGCGCCAAAATATCGTCATAGCTCATGCATGAAACGCCCAACCGCGCGCGGATCTCCTCAAAGCGGGATGGGTCATGATGGCTAACAGCAACTAGCTCAGCATCGTCATGCGTCTCAATAGCCTGCTTGTGATAATCGGCCACCATGCCGGTACCAAGAATTGCAAATCGTGTCATGTTCGGCATCCTATTACGCTGTTGAATTTGGCTATTTTGGAAAATTCAAATTTCATAGAAGTACTTTTTCATCCCCGATAAAACCCACCATAGCGCAGAAAGTAATTTACCTGCTTAATCACCTCGGGATTGTTCATCATAAAAGTGTGCGTAACAGGCAGCACAATATGGTCCGTCATTCCTTCCAACTTTGTGTTCTCGACCGACACTTTCCCGTCATCCTCATCGGGCAGCATGATCGACAAAATGGGGTTGACCGTACGCGTGCCCGCAATCACGCCAACCTCAAAATTTGCCGGGCCGAGTTTTTGCGGGATGCTCTCTGCATCGGTGCCAAGCTGCCCGCCCGCAATGCCGTTAATAACAGAAAATCCGGGGAGTCGGCGTAGGGTGTCGGTAAGTTCGCTGCCGCGATTGGGTGGCCCCAACATGACGACGCGACCCAAGTTTTCGAGTGTATGTTCGCGCAAATATTGACGCACCAGAATGCCGCCCAATGAATGGGTTACAAAGTGGATTCGTGCGCCTGCGGGAATCTCTTTGAGCGCGTTTGGAATTGAGTCTTGGGCCAAGTGCTCGATGCCATATTGCGTAGACGGATAGCTATAGTTGATCGTGACATAGCCAGATGTTTCTAGCGCTTTTGCAAGCAGCCATAGCGCGCGGTGAGTTCGTGCTAGGCCATGCAGCAGGATGACATAATCTGGCATAATTGGTAAATTTGAGGGAGACTCGAGCATTAGTTGGGGATCCGAATAAATTTTAAATAGCGATTCTCTATCTGTGTCCATACCATAATAATAACGTTACTATATAATACGTTTAGTGGATTTGAAAGTTGTTAACCAATAATACAAATATTGATTACGGCTAATCCAAAAAATAATGATATAGATTTTAGCAATTTATTTAAAGTAGCTTAGCGGTTTTACTCGCTATGCTTATTTTTGCCAGATGATATACAATAAACGGCGTTGATTTTATTATTGCAAGTGACAAGATATGAAGACTTAATTGTATACAAACTTAGTTACATACAAAATTAGCTCAAAATTCTTGTGCTTGCCCATTTAATGAAGAGATATACATTCATGACGAATAAAAACTATAGTATCGCAATGATTGGTGCAGGCCAAATTGTAAAATGGGGACACATCCCTAATTTTCAGAATGTAGAGAACACGTCGATTGAAGCGATTTGCGACTTGAACGAAGCGCGTGCAAGTGAAATTGCGGCAGAGACAGGCATACCCAACGTTTTTACCGATTACGAGAAAATGCTCAACGAAATTAAGCCGGATATTACGGTGATTGCAACGCCAAATGTGCTTCACAAGCCGATGGCCATAGCGGCGCTCAATGTTGGGTCGAATGTTCTGTGCGAAAAGCCGTTGGCGCTAAGCTATGCTGATGCAAAAGAGATGATGGATTTGGCCGCAAGCAAAGGGTTAACTGTCAATGTCGGCTCACACTACCGCTGGTCCGACGCGATACGTGCGGCCAAGGAACAGGCGGATGCAGGCTTCTATGGTGACATTTATGCAGCGCGCAGTATTTGGCATCGCCGCTCCGGAATACCGGGATTTGGGAGTTGGTTTACACGAAAAGATCTGGCTGGTGGTGGCAGTTTGCTGGATATCGGTATCCACGCGCTAGACCGAGCGCTC
>ENA-ORXM01002458-ORXM01002458.1-marine-metagenome-genome-assembly--contig:-NODE-2458-length-21474-cov-4.202271_pt1 | contig 21474 bp, 21 predicted proteins | sample MGYA00237867_ERZ511480 | MGnify/ENA primary metagenome ERZ511480 (study PRJEB26309, sample SAMN06266103) | marine metagenome | isolation source: Algal blade | place: United Kingdom:Sidmouth, United...
GGGGCCACTTCCTATCGTGTGCTGGAGAATCCGGACGGGGTATCCGGGTTCAGTCCGATCAGCGGCGACCTCGACGCGTCCACGCGAATGTTCGATCACCGCGTCGCGCTGCTGGTCGATGCCAGCCAGAACGAGGTGTCGCCAGAAGAAATGTCGCGTGTGCGCCAGCAGGTGCTGCGCAATTTGATCGACGAAACCCTGCAGGTGCAGGAAGCCATCGCGCAAGACATGGCTGTCTCCACTGAAGAAGTGAACGAATCCTACGAACGTTTTGCCGTTGAATCACGCGGGATGAGCGTTGCCGAAATGGACGCCTATCTGACGTCGGTTGGCTCCTCCTCCCGCTCTATCAAGCGTCAGATTCAAGGCGAACTGGCATGGGAACGCCTGCTGCGCCGAAATGTCGTGCCCTTCGTGAATGTGTCCGAAGGCGAAGTGACCGATCTTTGGACACGGCTACAGGAATCGCGCGGAACAACCGAGTACCGACTTGGTGAGATTTTCCTCTCGGCCAACTCGGTCAATGGTGAACAGGTTCGCGCCAATGCGGAACAGATCATCGCGCAATTGCGTCAAGGCGGCAGCTTCGTCGCCTATGCGCGGCAATATTCCGAAGCGTCCAGCGCCATTGTTGGCGGTGATCTGGGCTGGATTCAGCTCGAGCAATTGCAGCAGCCTCAGCTTGAAGCAGCTGCGGCGCAGATGACGCCGGGCCAGCTTGTCGGTCCGCTGCAAATTCCCGGCGGCTTTTCCATTCTGCTAATGATTGACCAGCGCCAGATCGGCATGGCTGATCCGCGCGATGCCGTCCTCAGCCTGAAGCAAATTTCGTACAATTTCGCTCCCGGCACTTCGCAGGAAGAAGCCGAGCGCCAAGGTGCGGCATTTATTGCCGCTGTCGAAGGCATGAGCGGATGCGGCACAGCCGATGCGGCCGCCGCAGCGGTTGGCGCGACCACGGTGGACAATGACGCGATTTCCGTGCGGCAATTGCCCGAAGCATTGCAGGGCGCCCTGCTGTCGTTAACCCTGGGCCAGACCACCCCGCCCTTTGGCGATCTGAGCGAAGGCATTCGCGTACTCATGATGTGTGGCCGTGACGATCCGGAGGAAACTGCCGGACCCACAGTTGCTGCAATCATGAACCAGATCGAAGACGAACGCATCAACCGCCGTGCACAGCGCTATTTGCGCGATCTGCGCCGCGATGCGGTTATCGAATATAACTGATCCGGTGAAACCTCTCGCTGTATCGCTCGGCGATCCGGCGCGCGACGGTGCCCTTGCCGGAGGCGGCGGGGCCGTCGATGGCGATGGTGAGGGTCATGGGCGCGTCCTGTTGTCGTCGGCCCTTCTAGCTTGGCTCGTGCGTCCGGGCCAGTGCGTCGATTTCGGCGGCGAGGGCAGGGCCTTCACGCAGGCGGGCGGTCCAGAGAGGCGGCGACGGATCGCCTGCGCCGAAGAGCGCGCCGAGAAAGATCGCGCGCCCGCAACTATCGCCGCCGACGCGGGCATTGATCTCGACGGCCTCGGTATAGCCTTGCGCGGTGGCGGCGATGTGGAAGGCGACGGGCAGGGCTTGCGGCAGGGGGCAGGCGCGGCCTGTCTCGCCTGCATGGGCGATCGGATCGTCGGTGCAGGCGAGGGCGGCGGCGAGGGGGTCGCGGGCAGCTCGTCCGGCGGCATCGAGGCCGCTTGCGAGGGCCTCGGCGATGCCGCGCCCCGCCATGGCCGCGCGCAGGGCTTCGGTCGCGGCGGGGGCATAGGCGGCGGTGGTATCGTGGTGGCTGATCTGGGCCACGGCCTGCGCGCAGGTTGCGGCGCTGGCCCCGGTGGCGATCAGGGCGGGCAGGCCGGAAAGGGCGGGTATCTGGTCGTCATGGGCTCCGGTCGGCGTCCGGCCGCTGGCGATATGGGCGAGGGTGCCTCTGGTGGCCTTGTCGATATAGCCGTGCCACCAGCCGCCGGATCCGAAGGCCGCGACGACCTGTTCGTGGTAGGTGCTGGCCTCGAAGGGACCGTCGGCCATCGTGCGGATCATCGCCCGCATCTGCGCGCCGTATTGCGAGATATCGCCCGCGCGCTTGCCGTGATGGACGAAGATGCCCTCGGCCCCGTCGAAATCCGCCGGGTCCGGCTCGCGCCAGAGGGCCTGCCCAAGCCGCGCGATGCGCTGCGGGTCGTAGAGCCAGTGGATACCGAGGGTGGCCGCATCGGCGACATAGGCCCCCATCAGGGCATCGGCGGTGCGGGTCATGCGAAGGCCCTCTCCATGTCGCGGCGAAATCCTGCGGCTCCGGCGGGATCGATCTGTACGTCGGCCCAGCGCACGGGTCGACCGGCGGCGACGGGATGGACGAGTGGGACATCCTGAGCCAATCCGATGGGGAGCGCGCCGGTGGTCAGCGATGCCCGCGCAGGCATGAGCTTGCCCCAGACGGTGGCACCGCCTTCGCCGTCGAGCGTCTCGCCCGCATTCAGGTCGCGCTTGGCGACGGCCACCACGTCGCCGCGCCAGTCGCGGGTGGCTCCGGTGGGCTGGTTCAGGAGCGCAGCGGAGAGGACGGAGATGCCGAGTTCGAGGCCGATCAGATGGAACGGCTTGTACATCGCCGAATATCGCCCGCTGGCATCGGTGTTCATGCCGTATTGGCGAAAGCAGGCGGCGGCGTAGTCGGTGGGGGCCTCGATCACGACGTAGACTCCCCAGCGGAGATCCCCGGCCACCTCGCGCCCGTCCCGCTCCATGGAGGAGACGACCTCGACCATGCCGCCGTCGTCCAGAACCCCGCCTTCGGTGCGGGGGCGCAGGATATGGGCGAGATCGTCCATGCCGCAGGGCGGAAAGGCGAGGCCCGCTTCCGGGACGGCCAGATCGCAGGCATTGGCGACCGCCGCCATCTCCAGCGCCGATTTCGTGCCGTCGAGAAAGGAATTGAACATCTTCGGATTCATCCCGGCCTCGCGTGCCTGCTCGGCGGTCAGCCCGTAATGGTCCCAGACGGTATCCGGGGTGGAGGCGTGGTAATGGGGCATGTATTTCGTGCCCTTGCCTGCCGCCGTGACGGTAAAGCCGGTGCAGCGCGCCCAATCGACCATTTCGGCGATCAGGGCAGGCTGATCGCCATAGGCGAGGGAGTAGACGGTTCCTGCGGCGCGGGCGCGCCGGGCCAGAAGGGGACCGGCCAGCGCATCGGCCTCGACGTTGACCATGACGATGTGCCGCCCCGCCTCGATGGCCGCCGAGGCATGGGTGATTCCCGCCGCCGGATGGCCGGTCGCCTCGATCACCACGTCGATCTCACCCGTTGCGATGGCGGTGAGCGCATCGTCGGTGAAGGTCGTGGCGGCGACCCGCTCCTCGGTCCAGCCGACGGTACGGCAGGCGGCGCGGGCGGCGTCCGGGCGCAGGTCGGCGATGACGGAGACTTCCAGTCCGGGGGTCGTCGGTACCTGAGCGAGGAACATCGAGCCGAACTTGCCCGCCCCGATGAGGAGAACGCGGACCGGAGTATCCCGTCCGGTGAGGGCGTCATGCAGATACATGCCGATGATCCTTCGTTTTCAGGAGCGCGCGCTGGCGCGGTCCCCTACGATGGCAGTCCGGGCGGTTCCGATGCAAGCCGCGCTGTAACAGGAGGACATCACGTCGAACCCGGATCATGCGCGCCTCATGCCCCGCTATGGGGCGTGGCAGAACGGCAGCGTCGTCGAGACAGCCGACGGTCCGAACGACGCGGCGCGGCTCGCGGATCGGGGGACGTCCTTCGGGTCGACCGCCGGGACGTTCGACCATCCGCTCTGGGGCGACCGTCTCCGGATGAGCCGCTTTGCGGGAACCGATGCACCGAAGAGGGGGGCGAAACCGGGCGATACGGACATGCCGTCGATGCCCTGAATTTATCTTGACTAAAATACTCAGGTAATCGACTTTCTCCACGACGACGTTAGAGTCGCCGCCAGACCCGGAGCTTGCTACCATGCGTTTCCAGACGTTTCTGAGCGCCATCGCGCTGACTGCCCTGACCGCCACTGCCGCCTTCGCGGATGGCGAACTGAACCTCTATTCCTCGCGTCATTACGATACGGACGAGCGCCTCTACACGGATTTCGAGGCGCAGACGGGCATCACCGTCAATCGCATCGAGGCCAAGGCCGGGGCGCTGATGGAGCGGATGCGGGCCGAGGGGAAGAACAGCCCTGCCGATATTCTGCTGACGGTCGATGCGGGCAACCTGTGGCGCGCGACCGGGGCCGGACTGCTCCAGACCATCGAATCGAAAATTCTCGACGAGCGTATTCCCGAGAACCTGCGCGAGCCGGACGGCTCCTGGTACGCTTTCTCGCAACGCGCGCGCATGATCTTCTACGCCAAGGACCGCGTGAAGAACCCGCCGCAGACCTACGAGGCGCTGGCCGATCCGCAATACGAAGGGCAGGTTTGCGCGCGGTCGTCCTCGAATATCTACATGCAGTCGCTGCTGGCCTCCATCGTCGCCCATTCCGGGGTAGAGGCAGCGACGGAATGGACGCAGGGGCTGTACGACAATCTCGCCCGCAAACCGCAGGGGGGCGATACGGACCAGCTTCGCGGCCTGATCTCGGGCGAATGCGATATCGCGCTGGCGAACAGCTATTACTTCGCCCGTGGGCTGCGCAAACCCGTCAAAGGCCTGTCGGACGGGATCGGGGGGATCGGCTGGATCTTTCCCAATCAAGAGGATCGCGGGGCGCATGTGAACGTCTCGGGGGGCGGCGTGGCGGCTCATGCGCCGAACCGCGAGAATGCGATCCGCTTCCTCGAATACCTCGCGAGCGATTCCGCACAGGCCTATTTCTCGGCTGGCAATGACGAGTTTCCGGTGGTCGAGGGGGCGGAGATTTCCGATGAGGCCAGATCGCTGGGCGATTTCGAGGCCGATGCGCTGAATGTCTCGGAACTGGGGGCGCATCAGCGCGAAGCGCAGATGATCTACGACCGGGTCGGCTATCCCTGATATGAAAAAGGCGCTGCATGGGAGCAGCGCCTTCTTTCGCATGTCGGTCTAGGGCAGCGCGGGTCAGCTCCTGGACGGGTCCGCAGGTTCGAAGGTCAGGGCGACGCCGTTGATGCAATGACGCTTGCCGGTCGGTTTCGGGCCGTCGTTGAAGACATGTCCCTGATGGCCGCCACAGCGGGCGCAATGCACTTCGGTGCGGGGATAGAACAGCTTGTAGTCGGTCGTGGTGCCGACCGCGTCCTCGCTGATCGGCTCCCAGAAGCTTGGCCAGCCGGTCCTGGAATCGAACTTCGCTTCGGACGAATAGAGCGCATTGCCGCACCCGGCGCAGTTATAGGTGCCTGCCGCGTAGTTCTTGTCGAGCGGGCTTGTGAAGGCGCGCTCGGTACCCTCTTCGCGCAGCACGGCATACTGGTCAGGCGTCAGGATGGCCTTCCATTCCGCCGGGGTCTTCGTGATCTCGAAATCCCCGTCCTTGCGCGCGAAGGCCGGTGTCGCGGTTGCGAGCAGGGCAGCACCGGAAAGCAGAAAACTGCGGCGATCGGTCATGGAAACCTCCTGAGGATACGGGTCTTGGCATCTAATGTGGGCATACTCCCTTAACGTCGCAAGAAGGACGGATGTTTCATCACGCGATTGCGATCAAGGGTCAGCGCCCCTGTCGCCATGCCCAGAAGGCGGCGAGAAAGCCCGTGCCGCCGACCAGGGCGTAGATGTCCCATTGCTGCAAGCCCATGCCCACGAGCATCGCGGCGAGCAGGGCCGAGGATGCCATGGCCAGCGCATCGACGGTATTCGAGCAGGCGACGAAACGTCCGCGCGCCTCGGGCGGGGCCTCGACCTGCAGCACCACGTTCAGGGGTGTGACGTAGAGGCCCGAACAGGCCGCGAGGACCGCGAAGCATCCCAGAAGCGGCCATGCACGGGGATCGCCGGTAAATCCGGCGACGGTCACGAGCGGCCCTGCGAAATCGACGCCTTCCCGCCAGTATTCCGTGGCAGGCCAGAGCATGACGGAAGCCAGCGCGATCCCCGACGCGCCCCATGCGGCCATCGGCACCGCCGGTCGTTCGCCGAAGAGGCGCGCGCAGAGCAGCGCCCCGATGGCCACGCCGACCGAGAAGGTCGAGAGCAACAGGACGAAGACGCCGTCCGTGCCATGCAGCCCCTCCAGCGCATAGGGCGGCAACAATGCGAGAAAGGCCGCCCCCGTGAACCAGAACCACGCGATGCCGAGGATGGCGCGAAAGGCCCCCGGAATCCTCCGGCCCTCGCGCACCACTGCCCACATCGCGCGGGGCAGCACCCAATCGACCTTCGGCGGTGTGCCGACGGGCGGGGCGGGAGGCGCGAAGAGGCTGGCGACGAACCCGAGAATCGAGATCGAGATGACGCCGATTGCAATCGCCGTCACGCCATAGGCGGTCAGCACCAGCTTGGCCCCCACGATCTGCCCCAGCAGGATCGCGAGGAAGGTCGCCGCCTGGATCATCCCGTTGCCCCGCGCCAGTTCGGCGGGGGCAAGATATTGTGGCAGGACACCGTATTTGATCGGGGCGAACAGGGCCGATTGCGCGCCCATCAGGAACAGGAGTGCGTAGAGCAGCGTGAGATTCTGGACGTGGAAGGCGATGGCCCCGACGATCATCAGGCAGATTTCCAGCGCCTTGATGACGCGCATCATCCTGGCCTTGTCGACGCCGTCGGCCACCATCCCGGCAGTGGGCGCGACCAGGGCGAAGGGGATGATGAACAGCGCCCCGGCGATGGTATTGTGCAGCGAGGCGTTCAGACCCATTTCGGCGGCCAGCCGGTAGGTCAGCAGCACGAGGAACCCGGTCTTGAAGACCTGATCGTTGAAGGCCCCGAGTGCCTGGACCCAGAACAACGGCGCGAACCGGCGCGCGGTCAGCAATGGCGCATCCTGCGCGTCGATCTCCTCGGCCATTCCTGCCCTCCCGGTCCGAGAGGATAGGGCGGAACGGTCCGTCGCACACATGAAAACGCCGCACCCTGTCGGATGCGGCGTGTCGATCATTGGGAGCGTGTCGGTGAGGTCAGTTGACGGGCCGCAGATTGCTGATGGCGATGGCGGTTTCGAAATAGCCGTTCGCGCTTTCCCACTGGCGGGCATTGCGCGCCCCTTCGGCCTTCTTCGCGAAATGCTCGCGCAGGGTGGTGATCCCCGCCTTGGCTTTCTCGTTGGTCGGCTGAAGCGCCAGCGCCTCGCGATAGGCATCGTAGGCATTGCCGTTAGAGGGCGCGATATAACGGCGATCGGCGAGGTAGGCATCACCCTGCGCGACCAGCGTATCGGCCTTTGCAGCGGCCTCCTGCGGCGAGAGGCCATTTCCGGCGAGACGATCCCGCAGGCCCGCAACCTGATTGGATGCGGCGGCGAGGACGCCCCCGACCTTTTCATTGCTGGCATTGCGCTCGCCCATGCCGAGGGCCTTGTCGACCAGATCGAGAGCGCCCTTGGCGATATTCGCCGCCGGAGCGGGGATCGCCCTGTCGGTGCTGGCCGTGCGGACCGGATCGGTCGCCGGGGCCGGGTCATCGCCTTCGTTCGCGATCACGACCCGTGCGCCCCATCCGCCGGTGGAAGGCGAGCGCGTATTCTCGACGGTCATCGTGACAGGCTTCCGGGCCTGATCCGGGGAGAGCGCAGTCGTTCGGGTATCGCCCGCAGCGTCGGATGCCGGGCGGGTCGCCTGTGCCGTCTGAGGGGATTTCGACATCATTCCCTGCACGGCGGAGATGACGGGGTCCTTGGCGGCATAGCCGATGCCCGCGACGGCGATGACTGCGGCGGCGATACCCGCCATCTTGAGCTTCTTTTCGCGCTCGCCTGCAACGATGGCTTTCGGTCCCCGCGTCGCCTTGGCAACGGGGGCAGGATCGACGGGTTTGTCCTTCTTGCGGCTGGCACCCATGACTTTCGATGATTCGGTCCCGGCTTTCTTTTTGAGGCCCAGTCTGGTCAGGAAGGACGTGCCGCCCTTCTTCACTTTCGGTTTCCCGACTGCCCCGAGAGTCTCGTCTCCCTCGTCGAGATCGCTGAATTCGTCATCGTCGAGGCCGTCGTCGAAATCGCCGTCATCGTCATCGTCGTCTTCGAGTGCCCGGTCGAAGGCGGCGTGATCGAATTCGGCCAGATCGTCGTCGTCGGCGGCGTCTTCTTCGTCCTTTGCCGCCGGTTGAGTTTTCGCGACCGCGACATGGTCGGCGGCATAGAGCGACTCATCGCCCCTGGGGGTCACGTCCTCGCCGACGATGTCGGGGGTCGTTCCGGCGTTCAGTTCGTCCACCTGGGCCGACGGGTCGAGCGTGATCGCGGCGTCGGGCGCATTGGTGGAGTAGACGGTTTCCGTGCTGGAGAATTGCGGCAGGACGGGCGTGGCAGCGGCCTTCTGCGTCTCGCCGGAGAGATCGGCTTCCGAGAACGGGCCGGCGGCGGCCCGAAGGTCGTTTTCCTCGTCGGCGAAGGGATTGTCGACGGGCGAAAGCATGAGAGCCTCGGCGGCCTCCTGCACCATCGTCGCATCGATGGATTTACCCGGATTCTCGGCGGCGAAGAGCATCGTATGCGAGCAGATCATGCCGATCAGGCGCGGACTGCCGCCGGTGAAGCGGCCCATCTCCTCGATACCGTCCTCGGTGATCGGCTCGTCGGTCATGCGGGCGATGGGCGCGAGACGTTTCTTGAGGAACTGCTTCAGTTCCGCGCGGCTGAAGAATCGCAGGGTGTGATCGACCGTGATCTTCGCCCGGACCTCGTCGAATTCCGTATCGCTGATGATCTCGCGCAGGTCTTCGCTGCCGATCAGCACGAATTGCAGGCCGACGATGCGCCCGTCTTCCAGCGTGTCGAAGCGGGCGAGTTTGGGCAGCATCTTCAGCACGTCGGGTTCGAGGTTATGGGCCTCGTCGATGAAGACCACGCCGGTCTCGCCGCGCTTTGCCTGGACGTAGAGGTACTCGCGCAGGGCGACGGCCTTGTTGGGCGAATCCATCACCTCGTCCTCTACCCGTAGCGAGGAGTGCAGGAAATTGACGAATTCGCGGAAGTTGAGGCTCGCGTATTGCAGGAAGAGGCCGGGGGTATTCTCCTCCAGCCCTTCCGAGATCGCCCGCATGATCATGGTCTTGCCCGAGCCGGTCGGGCCGGTCAGGACCATCAGGCCCGCCCGCTCGCGCACTCCCTCCAGCATCCCGTCCACTGCCCGCCAATGCGACGTATTGAAGTAGAACGGGCTGTTCGACTCGGTTTCGAACGAATCGTCGCGGGATTCAGATGCAGACATGGTCACACGGCTCCGGCTTCACGGGGGCGCAGGGGCGGCTCTATGGCCCATGCGCAGATCAAAAGTTGGTCGAGGAAGCATCGGGTCGGCCTTCTGGCCGAGGAGTTCGCCCCTCAATCCGTCGATAACCCTAACGGGCAAAGTTAAACGAAGGATGAGTCGGGGAGAGCGATTTGCAGTGTCGTGCATCGGCTTTACGGGCGCTCGGTCATCGGGTAAGGCTCCGGCGCATCTTTCCAGCCAGTCACGGAGCCTTTCCCATGTCCAACCGTTCGCTTCTCGTCCTTCCCGGTGACGGTATCGGCCCGGAGGCCATGGAACAGGTGAGCCGGGTCATCGACTGGTTCGGCGACAAGCAGAGCGTCAGCTTCGAGGTGCAGGAAGATCTCGTCGGCGGAGCGGCCATCGATGCGCATGGCATTCCGCTGCATGACGACACCATGGCAAAGGCGCAGGAGGTGGATGCGGTTCTGCTCGGCGCGGTGGGCGGACCGAAATGGGATGATCTGGATTTCTCGATCAAGCCGGAACGCGGGTTGCTGCGGCTGCGCAAGGAAATGGAATTATTCGCGAACCTGCGCCCGGCCATGTGTTTCGATGCGCTGGCCGATGCATCCTCGCTGAAGCGGGAGTTGGTCGCAGGCCTCGATATCATGATCGTGCGGGAACTGACGGGCGGCACGTATTTCGGCGAGCCGCGCGGGATCAGCGATCTGCCGAACGGCGAGCGCCGGGGCGTGAACACGCAGGTCTACGATACGCACGAGATCATCCGCGTGGGACGGGCGGCTTTTGAGTTGGCGCAGAAGCGCGGCGGCAGGCTCTGCTCGGTCGAGAAGGCCAATGTGATGGAATCGGGTATCCTGTGGCGCGAGGAGATGACGAAACTCGCCGCCGAATACCCGGATGTGGAACTGTCGCATATGTATGCCGACAATTGCGCGATGCAGTTGGTGCGCGCGCCCAAGCAGTTCGACGTGATCGTGACGGATAACCTGTTCGGCGACCTGCTGTCCGACTGCGCGGCGATGCTGACCGGATCGCTCGGGATGCTGCCCTCGGCCTCGCTGGGTGCGGCGGACGATACCGGGCGGCGGAAAGCGATGTACGAACCCGTGCATGGCTCGGCCCCCGATATCACGGGGAAGGGCGTGGCCAACCCCATCGCCATGACCCTCAGCTTCGCAATGGCCCTGCGCTACAGCTTCGACCTCGGGGACGAGGCAGACCGGCTGGAGAATGCCGTGCAGTCGGTGCTCGCCGATGGCTACCGCACGGGCGACATCATGCAGGACGGCATGAAGCAGGTCGGCACCGTCGAGATGGGTGACGCGATCCTCGCGAAGTTGGACGCAAGCGCGTAACGGAGTGTCATGCCCGTTTTCGCGGGCATGACAGGCCTATCCGCATTGCTGCGTCTGCCATAGTTTCACATGGGGCAGATACGCCCATCCGAAGGCGAAGTCCGTGTCGCCATGGGTGTCGAGATGGTCGAGGCGTTCCTTGGCTTCTATCAGGGTCGGGCGGTGGCCTTCCGCGACTTCCCACATGACGAAATGATGGGATTCCATGACGTCGAACCATTCGGCCTTGCGGTCGTAGAAGGACTTGTGGAGCGTGTTCCAGACGAAGTGTTCGAGGTCTTCCGGCCGCTCCCACACGCTCATCGTGAAGATTTGGGCGGACCATGGCGGGTGCTCGTAATCGGGGTGCCCCTCGGCTTCCTCGGGAAAACGCCAGATGAACCCCGGCAGTCGCGTGGCGAGACGGTTTACCCGCTCGAGATTATGCATGAAATCCGCGATCCGGGGATCGTTGAGATGGAATTTCGGAACGGCGATGTTCAGTTCGGCCAGCGGCATGGGCTGTCCTTTCACGGGTTGCGCCGCCGACCTTATCGATCCGGCGGCGCGGCGTGAAGGGGTATCAGTTTTGCCGGATCACGTTGGCCTGCAACTCTGCGCCGGTCGAGAAGCGGGCGTTTACCGCCTGCGTTCCGGTCGAATTGAACCCTGCGCTCAGGGTCAGGACCACGGGGCCGTTATCGTCGAACAGCGGTTCGGCCAGCGCGGCCATGCCGTTCACCGTGCCCGAGCCGGATCGCGCGATGACGGGGGCATCCCGTACGAGGCCGCTCGCATCGATCCCGGCGAAGATCACGCTGGTGCCGATACCGGTCAGGATCGCGGTCCCGTCGCCCGGAAAGACGAGACGGCCGGCATTCAGGGCGTTCGGTTCCAGCATCAGATCGCCCGAAAAACCATCCGGCGGCATCGGCTGGCCGGGGCGTGCGACGGTGGTGTCGAGGACGCTGCCATTCGCGAAGGTCGCCCGTACGCTGCGGGTGCCCGTGGGATTGAACCCGCTGCCCACGCGCAGGACCGCGCCGCTCGTATCGGGTACAGCAGTGGTTTGCAGACCGCCGATCAGGCCGGAGCCGCCGCGCGCGACCAGATCGCCGTCGAAGGCCAGCGCGCTCGCATCGACGTCCGTGAAGGTGAAATCGGTCGTCGGCCCGGTCAGGCGCCCGGTGCCGTCGCCCGGAAGGACCAGCCGGGTCGCGCCGATGGAATTGGGGGCGAGGGCGAGATCGGCGCTGAAGCCCGGCTCGACCGGCGGCAACGGGGGTGGTGGAGGCGGAGGCGCGACGGGTTTGCCATATCCATAGCTGCCTCCGCCGAGATCGACGGTGTAGTCGTATCCGTTCCCGCCATATCCCGGCTCCGCATAGGGAAGGGTCAGGATGGGAATACCGGTTTCGGCATCGATGACATGCCTGGCATGGCCTCCGAGAAAGTTGGCGGCGCAGACATCGGCGTGAGCCATCGTCGGCAGGATACCGAGAGCAAAGGTAGCGAAAATCAGGCGACTGAACATGGCGAATCTCCCCTTCAAGGAGATAGTGTACCATATAAGGACAATTCGATAACCGTTAGTTAACGACGTCGATGAGAATCGCGCGGAAGTCGTTGACGTTGGTCAGGGTCGGGCCGGTCACGATCCGGTCGTCCAACCTCTCGAAGAAGCTGTGCCCGTCATTCGCGTCGAGCATGGCACGGGGGTCCAGTCCTGCGGCGACGGCGCGGGTCAGGGTATCGGGAGCGACCAGCGCCCCGGCGGTTTCCTCGGCCCCGTCCACCCCGTCGGTATCGCAGGCAATGGCATGGATGCCCTGGGCTTTCTCCAGTGCGAGGGCCAGCGCGAGGGCGAATTCGACGTTGCGCCCTCCGCGCCCCGCCCCGCGCACCGTCACCGTCGTCTCGCCGCCCGAGATCAGGACGCAGGGGGCAGGGAGGGGTTGGCCATGACGGCGGACCTGCGCCGCGATTCCGGCCATGACGCGCGCCACTTCGCGGGATTCGCCCTCGATGGCGTCGCCCAGGATCAGGGGTGTTACCCCGGCCTCCCGCGCGACCCTTGCCGCCGCCTCCAGCGAGAGTTGCGGGGCCGCGATCACGCGGTTCTCCGTCCGGGCAAGGCGCGGATCGTCGGGTGCGGGGGGCGGGATATCGGCTGCCAAATGGGCGCGCACGGCGTCGGGCATGTCGATGCCGTACCGCTCCAGCAGGGCCAGCGCATCCGCCGGGGTCGTCGCCGTGCCGACCGTGGGGCCGGAGGCGATGGTGCCCGGATCGTCCCCCGGCACGTCCGAGATCATCAGCGACAGGACCCGCGCGGGGTATGCCGCTGCCGCCAATCCGCCGCCCTTCACGCGCGACAGATGCTTGCGGACGATGTTCATCTCACCGATATGCGCACCGGATTTCAGCAGGGCGGTGTTCACGGCGCGCTTCTCTTCGAGCGTGATGTCCCCCGCCGGTGCGGTCAGGAGAGCCGAGCCGCCCCCCGAGATCAGCGCGAGAACCATATCGTCTTCGCCAAGACCGCTCACGGCATCGAGGATGGCGCGGGTCGCCTCTTCCCCGGCGGCATCGGGAACGGGATGGGCGGCTTCGACGATACGGATATGCTCGCACGGGGCGGCATGGCCATAACGGGTGACGACCACGCCTTCCAGCGGCCCGGTCCAATGCGCCTCCACTGCCTGCGCCATGCGGGCCGAGGCCTTGCCCGCGCCGACGACGACGAGGCGTCCCTTCACATCGGTGGGCAGGTGCGCGGGAACGCAGAGCATCGGGTCGGCGGCGGCCACGGCGGCCTCGAACATCGCGGTCAGCAGGGCAGGGGATGAGGGCGTCATGTTTCTCTCGTCTCTGGCGCTATTCAGGCAGTCCATCGGTCCGTCGCCGTCAGCGGGAGATCTTCGCAATGGCAAAACGGAACAATCCGACAGGTGGGACATTGCCGCAGTTCACCGAGATTGAAAACCACAATGCCGGAACGAGCGGTCATGTGTTCGGTGCCCGTCCCGACGCGGCCTGCGATATCGGCGCACCCCTCGGAACGATGATCGCGTTCGGTCCGGTCGGCCGGATCGGCTATACCTATGGCGATTCCGGCGATGCGACCGGCGTGGGCCTGCTCGATGCGAGGCTCGATGGCGGAACCTTCTCGCAAGCCGTCGTGGAAGCCGGTTCCGAACGACGGGTCTGCGACGAGGATCGGTCGCTTTCGGAAGGGAGCGGCCCTTTTCGTGTTTTCGCTCGTCTTTCGCATCGGCTCGGGTATTCCTGCATCGTTCGAACTCCTGCAAGGAATCGCCTCATGACCGACGGCCCTCTCTTCGATACCCGCCCTGTCCTGACCCATGATGCCGTGCTGGCCATGCTCCAGAACGGGGTCGCCAAGGCCACCGAGATCGGACAGCCGCAATGCCTCGTGGTGGTCGATGCCTCCGGCGAAGTGATGGGAAGCCTGCGGATGATCGGGGCGAAATACCTGTCGATGCTGAGCGCCACGGCGAAAGCCCGCACGGCCGCCTCCACAGGCATTGCGACGGGAGGGATGCCCGATGAATTCGCCGTGAAACTGGCAGCGGCCACCGGAAATGCCGTCACGAACCTGCTTGGCGGTCTGCCGGTGAAGATGGGTGGTCAGATCGCGGGGGCGGTGGGCGTCGGCTCCGGCAGTGGCGAGCAGGATGTCGCCGTGGGCGAGGCGATGCTGGCCTCGGTCGGAGCCGACGCGCCGGGATGATGGAGGACGGGGCCGCTGCTCGCGCTGCCACGCGAGAAGACCCGGAGATGCTGGCCGTCGATCCGACCGTCAGGAGCAACGAGCTGATCATCCGGATGTTGCTGACCACCCGGCAGGACGGCAAGAATACGTTCGTCTATCTGGACAAGGTCGCCGAAGCGGTCCGTCCGTCCATGAGGAAATCGAGATCATCCTTTCGGAACTGACCGGCGATGGCTGTGACATATCGGTCGATGCCGACGGGACCGGCAGTCGGGGGCGGTCATCGCTGTCGGGAGCCTTCGTCGATCTCGATAGGGGCTCGATAGGGGGACGGGTCTCCTCTATCTGTACGACCTCAAGACGCGCATTGCCGATATCGCCGCCCCGTCCGGTTGGAAGAAGCCGACGCTCAAGGCGCTGAACAGCGGGAGCGGAAATACATTCTGCTACAGGTCTCGCTGAACCGACTGCGTTTACTATCGTCCCGACCTTCCCTTGCGTCCGGTTGCACCCCGGCTCCGACCGTGCGACACATTCGCCGTATACGGTGCGAGAACAGTGCCGACAGGGAGGATCAGCCCATGCCATGGGAACGCCGCATCGCGACGCAGGAAGACATCGATATCGTCGAGGCCACGCCGCTCGACGAGCGTATTACGGAAACATCGACCTACGATCTGGTGGTCAATGCCGCGCAGCGCGACCCGCAGGGGTTGGCCGTGTCGTTCCAGCTCAAGGGCGACCCGAAATCGAAGACGTACGACTGGACCTTTTCACGGGTTTTGCAGGAAGTGACGCAGGCCGCGAACCTGTTCCATTCGCTGGGCGCGCATGGGAAGTCGTCGGTGGCGCTGCTGCTGCCCAACCTGCCCGAGACGCTGGCCGCGCTGTTCGCGGGGCAGACGTCCGGCATCGTGAACCCGATCAATCCGCTGCTGGAGCCGGAAAAGATCGCATCGATCCTGCGCGATGCGGATGCGAAGGTACTCGTGACGCTGAAAGCGTTCCCGAAGACCGATATCGCCGAACGCGCGGCAGAGGCGCTGGCGCTGTCGCCCGGCGTGACGACGCTCATCGAGATCGACATGCTGAGCTATGTCACGCCGCCGCTGTCATGGATCATTCCGCTGATCCGTCCGAAGGTGAAGGCCAGCCACAATGCGAAGGTGCTGGACTGGAAGAAAGCCGTGGCCGAACAGCCCGGCGACCGGCTGACCTTCGACATGCCCCCCGGTGGCAAGGATCGCGTGGCCGCATATTTCCATACGGGCGGAACGACGGGCGACCCCAAGCTCGCCCAGCACCATGTCGGCGGGATTCTCTACCAGTCCCATGCGGTCAATGACGGGGTCTTCGGCGCGAAGGACACGATTCTCTGCTGCCTGCCGCTGTTCCACTGCTTCGGAGCCTATGTCATGGGCACTGCCGCGATGCTCAACGGCGGTCGTCTCGTGCTGATGACCCCCGCCGGATTCCGGGGCGAAGGCGTCATTGACCATTTCTGGAAGCTTGTCGAGAAGTACGAGGTCAACTTCTTCATGGGCGTGCCGACGGCGCTGGCCGCGCTGAACCAGCGCGAGGTCGATGCCGATGTCTCGACGCTGAACTATTGTGTCTGCGGGTCGGCCCCGCTGCCGGTGGAGTTGTTCAAGCAATTCGAGGCCAAGACCGGTATCCGCATTCTCGAAGGCTATGGCCAGACCGAGGCGACGGTGGTGTGCTCGGTCAATCCGCCCGATGGAGAGCGCAAGATCGGCTCGGTCGGGTTCCCGCTGCCCTATACCAAGCTCGCGGCGATGATTATCGACGGCGAGAACAAGCTGCAACGGCACTGCGAGACCGACGAGATCGGTGAATTATGCATCGCCGGTCCCCATGTCTTTCCCGGCTACAAGGGCGAGGACAAGAACCGCGATGTCTTCTTCACCGATGCCGAGGGTACGAAATGGTTGCGCTCGGGCGATCTGGGCCGGTGCGATGGGGAAGGGTATTTCTGGATCACGGGCCGCGCGAAAGACCTCATCATCCGGGGCGGTCACAATATCGATCCGGGCATGATCGAGGAGGTGCTGGCCACCCATCCCGCGATTGCCTTTGCCGGGGCCATCGGTCAGCCCGATGCCTATGCAGGCGAGCTGCCCTGTGCCTATATCGAGTTGAAGGAAGGCATGAGCGTCACGCCCGAAGAGGTCATCGCCTTCGCCGAGGAGCATGTGCCCGAACGCGCCGCGCGCCCCGTCTATATCGAGGTGCTGGACGAGTTGCCGAAGACCGCCGTGGGCAAGATCTTCAAGCCCGACCTGCGCAGGAGTGCGATCCGGCGCGTTCTGATCGACTCGCTCGCCGAGAAGGGGATCGAGGCCGATGTCACGGTCGAGAACGACAAGCTGAAGGGTCTGGTCGCGGTCATCGACGCCGCCGGCGGCAAAGGCTCCGCCGATGTGGCCCCGGTCCTCGACCGCTTTGCCGTCGGATGGCGCATGAAGGCATAAGCCTATGCAGCGGCTATGCCTCGCATTTGCGTAGCCGCTGTACTTCCAGCACATCGCCGGAGATCGCCAAGACGTCACCCTGCGGCTCCAGCCGGTAGAGTGCGCGCTGGGGAATGGCCGTCCGGCCCTCCTGCGTCTCCATCAGAAGCGCGATGAGATCGTAGCCCCCGTCCTGAAAGATCGCGTTCTTGAACCGTGCATTGCTTGCCCCGACGCGCAGGCCGTTCGGTTGGACGACGACACGGGTCCGGCTGTCCTCCCGTTGACAGGCGGCAGTATCCACGTCCCAGCTTCCGAGCAGGTACACGGGCAATCGGGGGATCGCCGTCGTTCCGCCGGGATTGACCGCGATGCCGGTGATGGTCGCGAGCCGCGTGGCCTCCATGGCGCGTTGCGGGACCGGTTCGCCCGAGGCATCCCCGGCATCGGCGATTTCGCTCAGGTAGCGTGTGGCCACCCATCCCGGTGCACTGCTGCCGATGCTCACCTTGCACCAGTCGCCCGCATCGGTGCAGTCGAGGATCGTCAGGCCCGACCGTCCCGAAGGCAATCGCGCGATGACGGCCTGTCCGGTGCCCGGCCCGGCCCGCATGTTGAGCGAGCTGTTCGCGCCGATCCCGGTCACGCGGTAGGATACTTCGGTCGAGAACATCGATTGCCAGGGCGCTATGGAAGGAGCGGCAGGTTCGGCAGGAAGCGTGGGCGCACCTTCGAGAAACCGGGCCGCGACCCAGCCATCGATCCCCTGTCCGTCATCGATACGGCACCAGCCACCCGACCCCTGGCACTCCACGAGCCGAAGTCCCGTAACGCCGGAAGGCAGAGTCGCGACGACCGTATGGGATGTGCCGGGGCCATTGCGGACATTCAGCACGCTGCCCGCCGAAATCCCCGTCACGTCATAGAGTGTCTCGGGCGACGATTGGGCATAGGCGTCATCGGGCGCGACGGAGACGGACAGAAGCGAAAGCGCAAGGAGGAGCGGCTTCATCCGTGAATCTCCTGTCGGGGCTGAACGCAGCCTGATCGCGCGCCATGGCGAAATTGCGGCCAGCGCACTGCGTCGGCCGCAACGCTTCAGCCTACCGCTTGGGGATGCGCAGCACCTGACCGGGATAGATCTTGTCCGGGTCCGACAGCATGGGCCGGTTCGCCTCGAAGATTTCGTCGTAATGCGCGCCGTTGCCGTAATGCTGCTTCGAGATGCCCCAGAGCGTCTCGCCCTTCGCGACGGTGTGGAAGTCCGATCCGGCGGCTCCGGCCACGCCGGACGCGCCTTCGGGGCCTTTCGTCCCGGCCTCGATCTGGTCGTTGACCCGTGCGACACCGGCGATATTGCCGACTGCGACGATGATCTTCTCGCGCAGTTCGTCGGCCATCTTCTGCCCGCGCAGCTCCACCTCGTCGCCCTTGACGTCGATCTCCACGTCCTTGGTATCGAGGCCGTGGCTCTCGACTTCCTTCCGCAGCTCATCGGCGGAGGGTGCCTTGTCGTCGTCACCACCGATACCGAGGCGCTTTCCAGCGCGTTTCACGAAGTCGATCAGTCCCATGGGTCCGTATTCCCTACGATTTAAGTCAGAGCGGAACATGGTCATGGGAGGGCCGTGCGTCAACCGCCGCCCTGTCGTCGATTGTCGATTGACAGGATGCCGTCCGTCCATGAACGCTGCGGCGGATCACAGGGGGAGCAGGGTATGGCGAAGCGAAAGATGCTGGTCGAGTTCGGGATCGGCACGTCGCTGCGGCGACAGGATTATACCGAGGCCGCGTGTCGGGCGGTGCGCGATGCGCTCTGGCGCAACTCGATCAACGTGGCCGAACTCTTCGGCTTTCCGAAGGAGGCGATGATCCTCGACGTCGTCATCGGCGTGGCCCAGCCGGAGGCCGTGGACACGGAAGCGGTCGCCGCACTCTTTCCCTACGGCCAGCCCGGCGTCTCCGTGGCGCTCGGAGGGCTGGACGTGCCCCGCGCCGATGGCGGAAAGCCGACGGTCATCGCCAATGCCGCCATCACCGTCTCCTTTGACATGGAGGCAGCGGCATGAGCGGCGAGCAGCGCCTCATCATCGAAACGGGCATGGGCACCGATCTGCATGGCGGCGACGTGACCAGGGCAGCTCTGCGGGCGGTGGACGACGCGATGCGGCGCTCGTCCCTGCCGATCTTCGGCTCCATCGGGATGGACCATGCGCGGATGCGGGTACAGGTGACGCTCGGAACGCATGACCCTGCGGCGGTCGATACCGACCGGATCGTCGCCCATATGCCGCGCGGGACGGTTTCGGTGCGCGCCGTGGAGGGCGGAATGAGGCTGGAAGACGGGATCGTGGTCGTGACGGCGGCGGTCGAAGCCTTCCTTCCCCTGCAGACCGGGCAGTGGCGATTGTCGGATCATCCCTCATGATCGACGGCATCACCGGCATCCATCACGTCACCGCCCTCGCAAGCGATGCGGCCCGGACAGACACGTTCTTCACGCGGTTGCTGGGCCAGCGGCGCGTGAAGAAGACCGTCAACTTCGACAGCCCGGACGTGTATCACCTCTATTACGGCGATCGGATCGGCACGCCCGGAAGCGTGATGACCTATTTCCCCTTCTCCGATATCGGCCCGGCCCGTCGTGGTACCGGCGAGGTCGGCCATATCGCCTATGCGGTGCCGGAGGGGGCGCTGAAGGACTGGGCGCGGCACCACCGGGGCGCGACGCATGATACGGCCTTCGGCGAAGAGCGGCTGCATCTGACCGGCCCGGACGGCGAGTCGGTCCTGCTTGTCGAAACCGCCAGCACGGTCGGGCAGGTCTGGGCGGAGACCCTCGACGTCCGCATTGCCCCGCGCGGGTTCCACTCGGCGTCCCTGCGGCTGGCGGAAGCGGAGGATATGGACGCGCTTCTGCGCCTGATGGGCTATGCGCCGGTCGGGACCGAAGACACCGTCACGCGCTATCGGGTCGGTGGCAAGCGCGCCTCGCTGATCGATCTCGACCTGCGCCCCGAGATGCCCCGCGCGACGGCAGGGGCCGGGTCGGTACATCATATCGCCTTTGCCGTGCCCGACCGTGCCGCCCAGCTTCAGGTGCGCGAGGCTCTGATCGCGGCGGGTCACGAGGTCACGCCGGTCATCGACCGCAGCTATTTCCGGGCCATCTATTTCCGCACTCCGGCGGGCATCCTGTTCGAGATCGCGACGGACGAGCCCGGCTTCGAGACCGACGAGCCGGTCGCGACACTGGGCGAGGCCCTCGTCCTGCCGCCCCAGCATGAGCCGTTGCGGGAGCAGCTCGAACGATCCCTGCCGCCCCTGTGAATCGCCGTCGGTTCCTGCAGGTTTTCGGGCTTGGCGCGCTGGCCTCGGCTTTGCTCGGTACCTATGCCATCGCCATCGAGCCGCTCTACCGCCTGCGCATCACGCGCTATGCCTTCACGCCGCCCCGCTGGACGCCGGGATTGCGCCTGCGCGTGGCGGTGCTGGCCGATCTCCATGCCTGTGATCCGTGGATGAGTGTCGAGCGCATCGGGCGGATCGTGGAGCAGACGAACGCCCTGAAGCCGGACGTGATCCTGCTGGTCGGGGACTACCTCTCCGGTATGAGGCTCGTGACGCGCCATCTCGCGCCGGATGAATGGGCGGGCGTATTGGCCGGGCTCGATGCCCCGCTGGGGCGCTATGCCGTATTGGGCAATCACGACTGGTGGGAAGACGAGGCGGTTCAGGCGCGCGGAAGCGGGCCGACCATGGCGGAAGAGGCCCTCGACGCGGTCGGGATCGCCCACCTGGAAAATCGCGCCCTCCGGCTGGAGAAGGACGGCCACCCGTTCTGGATCGCGGGCCTCGGCGATCAGCTTGCCTTCACGCCCACGTCACGCCGCCGCACTTGGCAGGGCATGGACGACCTCCCCGGCACCCTCGCGCAGCTCACCGACGAGGCGCCCGCGATCCTCATGGCCCATGAGCCGGATATCTTTCCTGGAGTGCCCGAGCGCGTATCGTTGACCCTCTCGGGCCATACCCATGGCGGGCAGGTGCGCCTGTTCGGGTACAGCCCCGTCGTCCCCTCCCGATACGGCAATCGCTACGCCTATGGCCATGTGATCGAGCAGGGTCGTCACCTCGTCGTCTCCGGTGGTTTGGGCTGTTCCATCGCCCCGATCCGCTTCGGCAGTCCGCCCGAGATCGTCCTTCTCGATCTGGGCTGAAAAACCCCTTCACAAGCCGCGTCCGCTCTGCTATCGCACCGGCCTGCCCGGAAATGCGGTCGTGGCGGAATTGGTAGACGCGCAGCGTTGAGGTCGCTGTGGGGTAACACCCGTGGGAGTTCGAGTCTCCCCGACCGCACCAGGGTCTTTCCGGCCGGCGTAACAGAAAAGACGATGCCGGTCTCCGGCGGTCTTTTCAGGCCACTTCAGTCATCGCTTCCGTCTGCCGCGAGGTGGCCCGTTCGGGCCGACCTCCCCGTCGCTGCGGGTCAGCCGTCGTCGGAGTGATGGCCGTCGCCGTGAAGGTTCGCCTGCATCATGGCCCGAGCCTGCATCATCGCGCGGCTCTGCATCATGGCCCGCGACTGCATCATCGCGCGGCTCTGCATCATGGCCC
>ENA-ORXM01002460-ORXM01002460.1-marine-metagenome-genome-assembly--contig:-NODE-2460-length-21459-cov-4.281171_pt1 | contig 21459 bp, 19 predicted proteins | sample MGYA00237867_ERZ511480 | MGnify/ENA primary metagenome ERZ511480 (study PRJEB26309, sample SAMN06266103) | marine metagenome | isolation source: Algal blade | place: United Kingdom:Sidmouth, United...
CCGCCGCCCCCAACGTGGCCAGCGTGCGCACGCAGCTCGTCGTGCGCACCAGCAAATCCGCTCCCGGCCTGCCCCTCGACCTCGTCATGGATGACGGAGAGGCATAGCTGATCGCGACGCCGCGATGGCGCTCAGGTTCTCAGCGGGAGAAGCGCATTGAGCAAGCCGGGTTCGTCGCGCAGGCGTTGGACCAGCAACTGCACGGCATAGGGTATTTTGCTTGTACCTGCGCGATATGCCTTGATCTGGCGCTCGCCCATCCCGAGCAGTTTTGATGTCTGTGATACAGTCAGCCCCGCAGCCTTCTGCCATTCGGAAAATGACGCTGCATTGAAGTCGATGCGCGCGGCGCGCTGGATATCGGCAATCTGGCACAGACGTAAGGCGCTGTAGTCGATACCGCATTCCCACGCGATGGCATTGCCCCAGTCGATGACGCTCAGCGCCCGAAAGGCAGCCTCTTCACGGAGCGGCCCGAAAGGGGGGAAGCGTTGCTGCACACCTGACAGATCAACGATATCGGTGCTGCCATCTTCCCATTCTATGGCAAGACGCGATGCGTCTATGGCATCCGCCTTGTGAATGCGGATGATGGGTTCATTCTTCGCTTTCGTGGACTCTGTTCCACTCTCTCCATATGTCATCTTTGTGTTCCTTTGCCCAGTCGAGTGCATTGGCAAGGTGTTTTCCTTTCATTTTGCCTTTTAAGATTGTGAACGTGGTTAACTCTATCGCTATGCTCTCATCCGGTGTCAGGATGTGGAAATGCGGAGGATTGTGATCATCGGCGTAAACCGTGATTTTGAACGAGCCTGAACTGTAAATTGTTGCCATATGAAATCCTTTTGCTGTGCCGGGAAAAATAGCTTTTAGAAAATATCTACGTAGAATAGGGCAAAAAATGCCCTTTATCAAGAAAAATGTGCGCTTATTGCCTTTTCAAGGGGCAATCTGCTTTTGGCCTATCAAAGGCGACGACACGGCATAGCTTTGGCGGCGCAGGAACCGGGTGGCATGGTCGAGCGATGATCGGCAGATTGTCCTCGAAAGGAGACCTGCCATGACCATTACATTCATCCCCATGAACACCGACACCGTGCGCGCCCTGCAAGCGGGCGAACCGGATTCCTACGGCCACACCCCCGAGCGGCGTGTCTCGGATGGCGACGGGATTCCTTGTCGGCATTGTCTGAATTTTGTGCCGGAGGGCGAAGACTATCTCGTGCTGGCGCATCGTCCCTTCGAGGCGTTGCATCCCTATACGGAAACGGGACCGATCTTTCTCTGTGCGAAACCCTGTGAGCCGGGTGGCGGGGACTCGGCCTTGCCGCCGGTTCTCTACAGTCCGTCCTATATCCTGCGGGGCTATGACAGGGATGAGCGGATCATCTACGGGACGGGCAGTGTTGTCGCGAAAGACGGAATCACGGCGCGAGCAAACACATTGCTCGCGCAGGAAGGCATAGCATTCGTTCATGTCCGGTCGGCATCGAACAACTGCTACCATTGCCGGATCGAGCGGGCTTGAAATTGCCCGCCTGACCTTCGATCAGCGGTCGTTGCCCTGCGTGGCGAAGCCGCTCTGCTCGTTCAGGTCATCGATCAGGAACTTGCGCGGATCGATGGCAAGGCCCCGACGCACGTTGCGCAGGGTGATGACGCTGGACCGGTTCTGGGCATCGGTGATGACCCATTTCTGCAAGCCGATGGGGTTGGACGAGAAGATCATCGTCACCGAGCCGTCATTGGGATTGCTCGGGTCGATGGCCTTGGCCCGCACCACGCCGGGGGCGCGCTCGACCGACTGGATCGCGCCTTCGCGGCCCAGATCGACATTGTCGCGCAGCAGCAGGTAGAGCGGCGTCCGGCTGAGCGGGATGCGGTCGGTCTTGTTCAGGTCACGGTTCATGATGCCCGCCCAGGTTCCGTCCGAGACGACGGTGGTGGGGTAGGGATCGAAATACTCGAATCGCAGCCGACCGGGGCGGCGGAGGTAGAAGATGCCTTCCGCCGTGCGGCCATCCGCCGATTGCTGGACGAAATCGCCCTGCATCGTCGTGATGCCGTTCAGATACTGGTTCAGCGCCGACACGGTCTGGGCATCGTAGCCCTGAGCGATGGCCGGGGCGGCGAGGGAGCCGGACGCGAGCGCGGCGGCGGCTCCGAGGAGAAGGGTTCTACGTTCCATGCCTGTTATCCTGTCAGGTGAGTGAGGCGATTATCGGGCTTCGATGAGGATTTCGCGTTTTCCGGCGTTATTCGCAGGGGTCACGATTCCCTGATCTTCCATCTGTTCGATCAACCGTGCGGCACGGTTGTAACCGATCTGCAAACGCCGCTGGATATAGCTGATCGTGGCGCGGCGATCATGGGCGACGATGGCCACCGCCTGATCGTAGAGCGTGGCGTCATCCGTATCGCCGCCGCCGAGGCCGAGAAGCTCGTCGATCTCGCCATTGCCGCCCTCCGGCTCGTCGAACGTGACCTGATCGTTCGCCTCGCCATGGGCGCGCAATTCGTCGGCGACGCGCTGGACTTCCTCGTCGGAGACGAACGGTCCGTGTACGCGGGTCACGCGCCCGCCGCCCGCCATGTAGAGCATGTCGCCCTGCCCGAGAAGCTGTTCGGCGCCCTGTTCGCCCAGGATCGTGCGGCTGTCGATCTTCGACGTGACCTGAAAGCTGATCCGGGTCGGGAAATTCGCCTTGATCGTGCCGGTGATGACATCGACCGAGGGGCGCTGGGTCGCCATGATGATGTGGATGCCCGACGCGCGCGCCATCTGGGCGAGGCGCTGGATGCAGGCCTCGATCTCCTTGCCCGCGACCATCATCAGGTCGGCCATCTCGTCGACGACCACGACGATGAAGGGCAGGGTCTCGGGATCGTATTTCTCGGTGGAGACGTTGCCGAATTCGTCCATCTTGTCGCGGCTGAGCTGTTCGCCCGCCTGCTGGGCCGCTCGCATCTTGAGGTTATAGCCCTCGATGCCGCGCACGTTCATCATCGCCATCTTCTGGTAGCGGCTCTCCATCTCGCGCACGACCCATTTGAGGGCCATCACGGCCTTCTTGGGGTCGGTCACGACGGGAGAGAGGAGGTGGGGGATGCCGTCATAGACGCTGAGTTCCAGCATCTTGGGGTCGATCATGATGAGGCGACATTCCTCGGGCGTATGGCGGTAAAGGAGCGAGAGGATCATCGCGTTGATCGCGACGGATTTACCCGCCCCCGTCGTCCCGGCCACCAGCAGATGCGGCATCTTCGTGAGCGAGGCGAACTTGATGCTGCCGTCGATGGCCTTGCCGAGCGCAAGGGGAAGCTGCATGTCCGACTCGACGACCTTGTCGAGGATCTCGCGCAGATGGACCATCTCGCGGTGTTCGTTGGGCATCTCGATCCCGATGACCGAGCGCCCCCGCACGGGCGCGACACGGGCCGAGAGCGCGCTCATCGAGCGGGCGATATCGTCGGACAGGCCCACGACGCGCGCAGCCTTGGTCCCGGCGGCGGGTTCGAGTTCGTGCAGGGTGACGACCGGGCCTTGCTTGGCGGCCATGATCTCGCCCTTCACGCCGTAATCTTCGAGAACCTTCATCAGGTCGTCTGATTTCCCGCGCAGTTCCTGCTGGGTGGCGGGGCGCACGCCGCGTTGCGGTTTGGCGAGCAGGTCGAGGCTCGGCTTGATGCCGCCGCCCGCATTCTTGCGCCGCTTCATCACGGCCTTGCGCTTTGCGGCTCCCCTGGTCTCCTTGGGGGCAGGCGGCGGCGCTTTTTCCGTTTTCTCCGCCTTCAGCGGCGGCGCGGTGGAGGGTGTCTCGTCCGGCACATCGACCGGTGCGCGCAGGGGGGCCGCGCGCAGGGGAGACACCGTTCCTTCCAGCGTCGGCGGGTTCTCGGCGCCCTTCACGGGGCGCAGTTTGCGTGTGAGGTCACGGGTGCGGGTGAGCGTGCTTTCGGTGAGGGCGACTCGGTTCTCGCGCGAGAAGACCCGGCGATAGGAGGCGGTGACATGCCGCCAGACCCACAGCGCCTCTTCCCGCGTGACGCCGCAGGCCAGTGCGATGGTGCCCATGGACAGCAAGCAGAAGAGCAATCCCGGAATCTGGTAGGGCGCGGAGAAATCGAGCGCGGCAAGACCCTGGGCAAAAGGCCGGATCGTGAAATCCCCGAGCCAGCCGCCATGGCCCAGCAGCCCCTCGATCCGCCCCGGCATCGCCGACAGGAAGGCGCAGGTCGCGACCACTGCCGCCAGTCCGGCCCCCACGAGCCGCAAGGGTACGATGACCATCCGGTCCCACGATCCCGTCCAGAGCCGGATCGCCCAGATGCTCAGCACCACGGGCACCAGTGCCGCCGTCCGTCCGATGGTCAGCAGCAGGAAAGCCGCCAATTGCGCGCCCGGACCGCCCAGCCAATTGCTCGAATCGGCAGAGGTCGCATTCAGGAAACTCGGATCGGCGGGGGAATAGCTCAACAGCGCCATGAACAGCAGGATCGCGAGCAGCCCCAGAAAGGCCGCGACGACCCGGTTGGTCATGCCGCCGAACAGGCCATTGCCCAGGGTTTCCGCTTCGGAATCGGTCATGGTCGTCACGCTGTTGCCTCCGCAGGGGGTCGTTCCCGTGCCTTCAGAACGTCCGCGATCGCCTGCAAACCGGGGCGCAGGGTTTCGACGGACTCGACGAGGGCAGCCCGGATATAACGGGTGCCGGGGTTCATTCCGTCGATGAAGCGCGGATCGCTGCGCCCCAGATAGGCACCGGGCAGCACGCGCACCCCATGCTCGCGCCACAGATGCACCGTGGCCGCCTCGCCGTCGCCGACATCGAGCCACAGGAAGAACCCGCCGCGCGGGGCGGTATAACCGGGCAAGCCGCCGAGGATCTCGTCCACCAGCGCGTATTTCTCGCGATAGAGCGTTCGGTTCGCCACCACATGCGCCTCGTCGCGCCACAAGGCTTCGGCGGCGTGCAGCACGGGCAGGGGCGAGGGAGCGCCGGCATAGGAACGCAGCCGCGTCATCGCCCCGATCAGTCCGGCACCGCCCGCGACGAAGCCGCTGCGCAGGCCGGGGGCATTCGAGCGTTTGGACAGCGAGTTGAACACCAGTACGTGATCGAGCGACACGCCCTCGGCCACCGCTGCCTCCAGCCCGCCGGGGGGGGGATCATCGGGATAGATTTCCGAATAGCACTCGTCGAACCCGACGACGAAATCGTAATTCTCGGCCAATGCCGCGATGCGTCCGAGCTGGTCCCGGCTGGCAACGGCCCCTTGCGGGTTGGAAGGCGAGCAATAGAAGGCGAAGACCGTGCGGGCGAGCAGGTCTTCGGGCAGGCTGGTGTAATCGGGCAGCCAGCCGTTCTCCTCGGTCGCCGCGACGAAGATCGGTTCGGCCCCGACCGCCAGTGCGGCGGCGGCATAGCATTGATAGAACGGGTTGGGGATCAGGACGGCGGCGCGCTGGCCGTTCTTCTGACGACCGGCAAGGGCCATGACGGCCATGAACAGCCCTTCGCGGGTGCCATTGAGCGGAATCACCATGCTGTCGGGATCGATGGTCTCGTCGGGCAGCCCGAACCTCCGGGTCAGCCATCCGCCGACGGCTTCGCGGAAACCGGGTGTGCCGTCGATGGGCGGATATTTCGCGTAGCCTTCCGCATGAGCCGCCAGTGCCTCGTGCATCAGGGAGGACATGGGATGGCGCGGCTCGCCGATGGACATGGCAATGGGTTCGCCGCCCGGAGGGTGGCGTTCGAGCAAGGCCCGCAAACGCGGAAAGGCGTATTCGGGCAGATCGGAGAACCTGCGCGGTATCATGTTTTTCTGCTCGCTCGGAGGCCGGTCTTGATGCCAGCCCTTTCGTGAAGTCTTTGCGACCTTTTGGTGTACGATACGTTAAGAACCGCCGAGTCGTCCAGTGTTTCGGTTCAGGGGACTGTATCGGGCCGATACACTCCTCCCGCGCGGCCCATGGGCGGCGTTCAGGCTTCGTGGCGGTTCGACCAGAGTTCCCATCCAAAGCGTGAGCGGACGCCGATATCGAGGAAGGGTCGGGGCGGCAAGGGGTCCGGCTCGCCCAGATCGAGCATGTCGGCGATCATCGGATTGTCCCGACCCGTCGCCATATCCGCCGCAAGCGTACCGCCGAAGGTACCCTTCGTGACGCCCACGGCATTCTGGCATACTGCCGACCAGACGTTCGACGCAAGCTGTCCGAAGCCCGGCGCGGCATTGCGCGAGAGGCAGACGATGCCGCTCCACGTATGCTCCATCCCGACTTTCGGCAGCATCGGGAACCGCGCATCGAACAGCGTCTTGTGCCGCCGCTTCACGCTCGCCTGATCGCCGGGCGTCACGATCTGGTCGGGGCAGTAGTCCAGCCCCTGCCGGATCAGGATACGATGGTCGTTCGTGTAGCGCATGGTGATCCCGGCAAAGGCATTCGCGGGGGTCATGCCCCACGGGGCCTCGACGCCGTAGGCGGACCGTTCTTCCGGTGTCAGTTGCCGCGACAGGCTGGCATGAGCCACCAGATGCAGGAACTTGCGGGGGTAGAACCCGAATTGCTCGGAATAGCCATTGGCTGCGAGGATCATGCGCGGTGCCCGCAAGCTGCCCCCCGGCGTCGTCAGGTGCACGCCATTCTCGAACACCGCTTCGGTCACGGGCGAATTCTCGTAGAGCGTGACGTTCTCCGGCAGGCTGTCGGCCAGACCGCGCGTCAGCGCAGCGGGGTTCATCAGCGCGCCACCGGGCGTGTAGATCGCGGCAGTGAAATGCCCGGACCCCAGCTTTGCGGTCAGGGCATCCTTTTCGATCCACTCGAACGGTTCGCCCAGCGCGTCGAGTTCCTTGGCCAGCGGTTCCAGCACGTCGCGCACCCCGCGCGGCGAGACGGCGGTGTGGTACTTGCCATCATGGGACCAGTCGCAGGCGATCCCATGCGTCTCTATCGTTCCCCGCAACTGCTCGATGGCGAACCGGGCGAGCCGCATGAATCGCTGTGGGCCTTCCAGTTCTTCCAACGAGGAGCCGACATTATGCGGCAGGTCGATGGCAAAGCCGGAATTGCGTCCCGAGGCATTCTCGCCCGCCTGCCCTGCATCGACGAGGGCGACCGTCTCGTCAGGCCGGTTCTCCGCCAGCCGCCGCGCCGCCGCCAGACCGGCATAGCCCGCCCCCAGCACGATCCAGTCGGCACTGATGTCCCTGGCCAGCGAGGGGGTGACATTGCGCTCGGGCAGGATGGCGCTCCACCCGTTCGTGCGGTCATTCGTGGGCAGGCGTCCGATCTTCATGTCTCGTCCCAGTTCGCAGGATGGATCGCATAGAAGACGAGGGCGTCCTCGGCGATATAGGTCAGGTCGGTGCCGTTCGGCAGCCAGACGCAATCGCGGGGACCGGCCTCGACCGTCCGGTCCGGCATCCGCACCGTCAGATGCCCCTCCAATACGAGGATGACCTCGTCGTATCCGACGGTCCAGGGGATTTCGGCCTTGCGAAAGCGGGCGAAGCCCGTCCCGAGCGGTGTGCCGGTTCCGCTGCCCGTGACCTCCACTACCTGCGCCTGGTCGCCATAGGCGAAGCGCGGGGCGAAGGCGAGATCGGCAAATTCTATGCTGCGCGCCCGATTTGCCGCTGTCATGGCAGAGTTCTCCGGTTTCTCGTTGACGAAACCGTACAGGTGTGTATGGTTCAATGCAAGCCAGTTTGGAAAACCGCCATGCCCCTGCTTTCGACCCAGGACAAACCCAAGCGGCAGACCCGGCTAGGACGCGACGACTGGATCGTCGCCGGGTTGGCGATGCTGGTGGACGAGGGTATCGATGCCGTCCAGATCACCGGATTGTCGAAGCGTCTCGAGGTCACGCGCGGCAGCTTCTACTGGCATTTCGAAGATCGCAGGGAACTGCTCGCCGCGCTCGTCGCCGAATGGCGGGCGCGCAATTCCGGGGTCATGCTCGATGCGCTGGGGCAATCGGCATCGCTCGACGCGGGGATACTCGACCTCTTTTCCATCTGGGTCGACAACACCCGTTTCGACCCCGGACTCGATCAGGCCGTGCGCGACTGGGCGCGCCACGACAGCGTTCTGCTGGCCACCGTGGCGGCGGAGGATGACAACCGGGTCGCGGCCATCGCCGCCTTCTACGAGCGCCATGGCTTCGAGACGACCGAAGCCTTCATTCGCGCCCGCGTCCTGTATTTCACCCAGCTTAGCTATTATGCACTCGGCATCGAGGAACCCATGACCAAACGCATGAGCTACCTGAGCGCCTATTTCCTGTGCTTCACGGGAAAGCCCATCGATCCCGCCATCGCCGGGGAATTCTGCGAGCGCATGGGAGACCGGGCTTGAGCGCGGGGCGTGGCGGCGGGCGCGCCGGTCGGGCGACGCGCAAGCGCGAGGAACTGGTCGGCGTGTTCGATACGGCCTGGCGGCAATGGGTGAACCCCTATCCGCCGGTCGAACAGTTCAGCGCCGACCAGATCGAGGCGATCCATCTGGCTTCCCTGCGCATCCTGTCCGAAACCGGAATCATGGTCTTGAGCGAGGATGCTCAGGCTCAGTATCGGCGCGGCGGGATGTCGGTGAGCGCGGAGGGCATCGTGCGCTTCGATCCCGAAGGGCTGATGGACCTGATCGCTCTCGCGCCCTCGCAGATCACCCTGCGCGCGCGGGGCAAGGATCGCGACGTCACCATCGGCGGGCGGCATGTGGGCATCTGCACGACCGGGGGGACGCCCAACTTCTCCGATCTCGATGGCGGGCGCAGGCCGGGGACGCTGGCCCTGCTCGACGATTTCTGTCGCCTCGCCCAGAGCTTCGACGTCATCCACATGATCGGCCCGTTCGTCGAGCCGCAGGACGTGCCGACCAACCTGCGCCATTACGCCATGACCCGCTCGGTCCTGACCATGACTGACAAGGTACCCTTCGTCTTCTTTCGCGGGACCGAGGCTGTGGCCGATGCCTACGAGATCATCCGGCTGTCGATGGGCCTGACCGAAGACGAGTTCCGCGATACGCCTGCCAGCTATTCCGTCGCTAATTCCAATTCGCCCCTGCAACTCGATCACCTGATGTGTCGCGGCATCATCGACGCGGCGAAGGGAGGGCAGGTGATGGTCCTGACGCCCTTCACGCTGGCCGGGGCGATGGCACCCGTCACGCTGGCGGGCGCGCTCGTCCAGCAGAATGCCGAGGCCCTCGCGGGCATCGCCCTGTCGCAGATCGTGCGGCCCGGTGCGCCGGTCTGCTACGGCAGCTTCACGAGCAATGTCGACATGAAGAGCGGCTCCCCCGCCTTCGGCACGCCGGAATACACCAAGGCGGCCTTCGCCTCGGGTCAGCTTGCGCGGCGCTACGGCCTGCCCCTGCGCTCGTCCGGCGTCACCGCCTCCAACGCCCCCGACGCACAGGCGGCCTACGAGATGCAGATGTCGCTCTGGGGCGCGTTGATGGGCGGCACGAACCTGCTGCTGCATGGTGCCGGGTGGCTGGAGGGCGGCCTGACGGCTTCCGCCGAGAAATTCGTCATGGATGTCGAGATGCTGCAGATGTTCGCCGAATTGTTCAAGCCCGTCGAGGTGAGCGAGGCGACCCTCGCCGTCGATGCCATCGCCGAAGTCGGGCATGGCGGGCATTTCTTCGGCACGCAGCATACGCTGGAACGCTTCGAGACTGCGTTCTACTCACCGCTGCTGTCGGACTGGAGCAATTTCGAGAACTGGCGCGACCGGGGATCGGTGGATGCGACCCATCGGGCCAATTCGATCTACAAGGACAAAGTGGCGACCCATGAGCCGCCGCCTCTCGATCCCGCCCGGCTGGAGGCCATCGACGCCTTCATCGCGCGCCGGACGGAGGAGGGCGGGGCGAATATCGAGATTTGAAGCGCATTATTATCGAATTGTAACAATCAGCAATTCGGAGCCTTGTGGATGTTTCATTGCGAGATGGTATGTCTTTGACCGAGAGTGCCAGCCCGTCGTATTCCGCCATATGCGAGTGGCTCGGCATGGTATTCGATTGGTGAGGAAGACACGTGGGTTTGAATATCGCCCCGGACAATACGGTTTCGTTTGATGACAGCCACCAGCTCAGAGTGGATACGTCCCGTGAAACCAATCCTCGCCGTGAAACGGCTGGAAATATAGACGTCACTCATGTTTTCAGGCGTAACAGGACGGGCGATCCCGACCGTGACGGGAACCCCCTCATTTATGCTTTGAAGGAAATGAAGTCGTACAGCATCTCAAATATTGAAAAGGCACGTTTTATGGACCGTGCGACCGAGTTGTGCCGCTCGATTGACTATATCGATGCGGATATGATCGTTGCTGTACCTTCATCGAAACCATTTTGTCTCGAGTTCTCACGAATTGCGTCGAATGCGCTTAGACTGACCGTCTTCCATGAGCCGTTCATAATGAAAATGACAATCGGCGATGCTCTTGAGCGAGCGAAACACTCGAAACCGGAGATATTGAATCGTTACACCAAGAGAGCCTATAACAGGCAGCTCGCAACATGGGGAAAGATGGGTTCAGACAACCTCGTCTCGATGAAGGAGATCGACACGAAAATCAGAAGGTATTTTCGACCGTTCGCTCTGTCGCGTGTTCCAGAGCACTTGATCGGAAAGCGCGTCTTGTTGGTCGATGATCTGATGTCGTCGGGAACTTCGATGCGTACCTGCGCCAATCTCTTGATAGATAAAGGAATCGAGGTGAGGCAAGGCCTCTTCTTTCTGAGCGGAATTTAATTCCCAGTTGACTCTCTCCTGCTATATCCTCATATTCAATCCCAAGACGACGACCGCATTTACGCCTTGCGGTCGCTAAATATGGGGTGCGGCTTGCGCTGCACAGGTCCGAGCGAGCGCCTTTGTAGGGGCCAACCGATAAGCGGTAAATGCCTACTTGCTGGGGATCGGCCAGCAAATCTTCAAAAGAGGGAGGCGTGAAAGCCTCCCTCTTTTCTTATCTTCATACAGATTCCAGTATATTCCGAGAACGAGCGAAGCGAGTGTCTCGAAATATATGCGCCAAATTTCTGGTTCTTGCTACAGCTTCCAGCCTGAATGCAGTGCGGCGACGCCTGCGGTCATGTTGCGGTACTTGACCTGTCCGAAGCCTGCGGCGCGGATCATCCCGGCGAAGCTGTCCTGATCGGGAAAGCGGCGGATGCTTTCGACGAGATACTGGTAGCTGTCGCGGTCATTGGCGACGATCTTGCCCATCCGGGGGATCACGGCGAAGGAATAGGCGTCGTAGAGGCGGTCCATCCCGGCGACCGTCACCTGCGAGAACTCCAGACACAGGAACCGTCCGCCGGGTTTGAGCACCCGGTACGCCTCGGCCAGTGCTTCCTCGATCCGGGTCACGTTGCGGATGCCGAAGGCGATGGTGTAGGAATCGAAGCTGTCATCGGGGAAGGGCAGGGCCATGGCATCGCCATTGACCCAGTCGAGATTGGCCGCCATCGCGCGGCTCTCGGCCCGCTCCATTCCGGCGCGCAGCATGTCTTCGGTGAGATCCAGCACCGTGACATGGGCATCCCCGCCACGCCTCGATGCCCGGTCGAGGATGCGAAAGGCGATGTCCCCGGTGCCGCCCGCCACATCGAGGCTGCGCCAGCCGGGGCGCGGGGCGAGCCAGTCGATCATCGCGGATTTCCACAGGCGGTGGACGCCCCCGGACATCACGTCGTTCATCACGTCGTATTTCGTGGCGACCGACGAGAAGACGCCCTGCACGAGCGAGGATTTCTCCTCCTCCGCCACGTCGCGATAGCCGAAATGGGTCTTCATGCGGTGGCCCCCAGATTCCGCCCCGGCGCGATGGCGTTCGGATCGAGCGGCAGGTGCAGGATGGCACATCGACCGGCATTGCGCGCGCGGTCGAAGGCCGCAGCGAAATCGGCATCGCTCTCGACCTTTTCGCCATGGGCCCCGTAGGATTCGGCCAGCGCGGCGAAGTCGGGATTGACCAGGCGCGTGGCGCTCTGGCGGCCCGGATAATCGCGCTCCTGATGCATCCGGATGGTGCCGTATTGGCCGTTATCGGCGACCAGCACGATGATCGCCGCCTCCTCCTGCATGGCCGTGCCGATCTCCTGCATCGTCATCTGCAAATCGCCGTCCCCGGCGAGGCAGACGACCTCGCGCTTCGGATAGGCGAGTTTCGCGGCAATGGCGGCGGGCAGGCCGTAGCCCATCGAACCGGAGGTCGGCGCAACCTGCGTCCCGTAGCGCCGGAAGCGGTGGAACCGATGCAGCCATCCCGCGAAATTCCCTGCCCCGTTCGTCATGATCGCATCCGGCCCCAGCACCGAGCGCACATGCGTCATCACATGGCCGAGCGTCACCGCGCCGGGGGCTTCCGGGGCCGTATCGGTCCAGGCCCTGTAATCCACATGGGCGGCCTCCGGCTCGCTGGCCCAGGGCAGGCTGTCGGGGGCCTCCAGCTCCAGCGCGCGGGTCAGGAAGCCGCCGGGCGTGGCGTTCACGGCCAGATTCGGCGCGTAGATACGGCCCAGTTCCTCCGGCCCCGGATGCACATGCACGATGCGCTGTTCCGGGTTCGGCGAGGCCAGCAGCGTGAAGCCCTGCGAAGGATTCTCCGAGAACCGTCCGCCGAGCAGGATCAGCAGGTCGCTCTCCTCCACCCGCGCCTTGAGCCTGGGATTGATCCCGAGACCCACATCCCCCGCGTAGCAGAAATGCTCGTGGTCGAAGAGTTGCTGGCGGCGAAAGGAGACGCCGACGGGCAGCATCCAGCGTTCGGCGAACATCCGCAGCGCCCGCGCAGCCTCCGGGTTCCAGCGCGAGCCGCCCGCGATCAGGAAGGGCCGGGCAGACATGGCCAGAAGCGAGGCGAGCCATTCCATCTGTACCTCGCTGGGCGCGGCTTCGGACACCTCGACCCGGCGGGCGGGAGGGAGATCGACGGCATCGCGCAGCATGTCTTCGGGCAGCGCGATGACCACCGGACCGGGGCGGCCCGACATCGCGACATGCCACGCGCGGCTGAGGATTTCGGGGATGCGCGCGGCATCCTCGATCTGCTCGACGCGCTTGGCGATGCCACCGAACATCTGGCGATAATCGACTTCCTGAAAGGCATCGCGGCCCGAATGCCCGCGCGCGATCTGGCCGACGAAGAGGATCATCGGCGTCGAATCCTGCTGCGCGACATGGACGCCTGCGGCGGCATTGGTCGCCCCCGGCCCGCGCGTGACGAAACACACGCCCGGACGCCCCGACAGCTTGCCATCGGCCTCGGCCATCATCGCCGCCCCGCCCTCCTGCCGGGCCACGATGCTGCGGATATCCGCATCGTAGAGGGCATCGAGCACCGCGAGATAGCTTTCGCCGGGAACGCAGAACACGCGCTTGACGCCCTGCTCCGCAAGGCAGGCGACGAGAAGTTCGCCTCCGGTCATGGATCGCTCCGTTCGATTGTCAGTTACATGCGCACCAGACCATTCATGGAGAGCCGGATCAAGCCTCTGCCATTCTCGGATTCTTCCGTTTCCGCTCCGTCTCGCTCTTGAGCTGGCCGCAGGCGGCCATGATGTCCTCGCCGCGCGGGGTGCGGATGGGGGAAGCGTATCCGGCGCGCATGATGACGCCTGCGAAGGCTTCGATCTTCGACCAGTCGGAGCGTTCATAGGGCGCGCCGGGCCATGGGTTGAACGGGATCAGGTTCACCTTGGCGGGGATGCCTTCCAGCAGTTTCACCAGCCGTTTCGCGGCGGCTTCGGAATCGTTGACGCCCTTGAGCATCACGTATTCGAAGGTGATCCGCTCGGCATTGGAGAGCCGCGCATAGTTGCGACATGCCTCCATCAGCGTTTCGATATTCCACTTCCTGTTGATCGGCACCAGCCGGTCGCGCACGGCGTCGGTGGTCGCGTGCAGCGAGATGGCCAGCAGCGAGCCGATCTCGTGTCCCGCCCGTTCGATCAGCGGCACGACGCCGGAGGTCGAGAGCGTGATGCGCTTGCGCGAGAGGCTGATCCCTTCGGGGTCCATGGCGATCTGCATCGCGTCGCGCAGATTGTCGAAATTGTAGAGCGGCTCGCCCATGCCCATCAGCACGACGTTCGAGAGCAGGCGCGTCTCGTCCTTGGGTGCGCCCCGCACGGGCCATTCGCCGAGGTCGTCGCGGGCGACGAGAATCTGCCCGACGATCTCGGCGGCGGTCAGGTTGCGCACGAGCGTCTGGGTGCCGGTATGACAGAACGAGCAGGTGAGGGTGCAACCGACCTGGCTTGAGATGCAGAGCGTCCCCCGGTTCTCCTCCGGGATATAGACCGTCTCCACCTCATGCCCGCCCTCGATGCGCAGCAGGTATTTGCGGGTGCCGTCGGCGCTGACCTGCTTGGTCACGATCTCGGGTCGCTCGATCACGAAGTCCCGCGTCAGCATCGCGCGGATTTCCTTCGACACGTTGGTCATGTCGGCGAAATCGGTGATGCCCCAGTGATAGACCCACGCCCAGACCTGCCCGACCCGCATCTTCGCCTGTTTTTCCGGGATACCCCGCTCGATGAACGCCTGGCGCATGGCTTCGCGCGTAAAGCCGATGATATTGGGCAGGCCCGCCTTCGTGCGCGGCAGGGCGAGGAGATCGGGAGTGATGGCTGTCTGGGTCATGGGGCGGTATATAGGGGATCGGACCGGGGGATGCACGGGGGATCGTCACGGCGCGGCCATGTTGGTTTCGCAAAGTGTCGCAGGATATTTTCTCTCGCAGCCGATAAGAGCCGTCCATGCCCTATCCCCATTCCCGAGCGGAGACGATCGCCGACGGTGCCGTGCATGTTGCGGGCCTGCTGTTCGCGGTGCCGTTCTCGGTCCTGTTGATCCGGCAGGCGGCGCTCTCGCCCGTCGGCGTCACTGCGCCGCTGGTCTACGTCGTCTGCATGATCGCGGCCTTCGCGGCATCGGCGCTCTATCACCTGTCGCCCGTCAGCCGGACGCGGCCCCTGCTGCGCCGGATCGACCATGCCACGATCTATCTGAAGATCGCCGGTACCTACACGCCCCTCGTCGCGATCATCGGAACGGGTTTCGCTTATACCGTCCTCGGCGTCGTGTGGGCGCTGGCCGTCTTCGGGGTGATGTCGAAGCTCTGGCTGGGGCGGATGGACGGTCGAGGATCGCTGGCCCTGTATCTGGGGATGGGGTGGTTGTCGCTGCTGTTGATCTGGCCATTGTGGCAGGCGCTGGGCGGCAGGGGCGTGGCGCTGATCCTGGCGGGGGGATCGATCTATTCGGCGGGAACGCTGATCTATTCGCACCCCGGAATGAGATTCCAGAACGCGCTCTGGCATGGCGTCGTCCTGCTCGCCTCGGTCAGTTTCTTCGCGGCGATCTGGGGCAGCCTGTAGGCTGGGGCCTAGAGAGCGCCGGTATCGCGATGCGCGGCGCGGCCCCGACGCAGGAATACCCATGCCATCAGGGTCACGATGGCACAGGCGATCACGCCCAGCCCGCGCTCGTACAATCCATCCACCGATGTCGGCATGAACAGGAAGATCGGAGCGGCCACGCCCCATGCGATGCCGAGTGCGACCAAGGCCCATCGGGTCCTTGCATGGTCGCGCCCGAACCCCGAAGCCATGCAGAGCGGCGCCAGCAGGAAGAACAGGCCCAGCCCGTAGACCAGATAGATATGGATGACGACGCCTTCGCTGTCGCCGTCCCCGTATTCGTTGCGCGCTCCGACGACGATGACGAGGGCGGCGAGGATCGCGAGGGAGATCACGCCGACCGACCATCCGACCCCGCCGAGATGGACATGGGATGCCGCCAGCGACGTGGCCAGCAGGCCCGCCGCGAAGCCGTAGAGCGCGACATCCATGACGATCTCGTGCTTTCCGGCTCCGAGATCGCTGATGGTATCGGCGATCCAGTCATGGCCGGGCACGACCATCTGCGCGATCAGCGTCCCGATCAGGAGCGTGGCGCAGCCGAGGATGCCCAATGCGCCGAGGATCATCAGGAGATAGGGGCGTTCGGCATCGATGGAATGACCCGTAGAATCCCTCATTCGGCAGCCATCCGCACCGCATCGCTCGGCCCGTCGCCCGTCATCCGCGACAGGATGTCTTCGCGGCGCACGGCGGCATCGGCCATCGCCTCGGCCTTGACCGGGCCGAAACCCCGGATGGCATCGGGCAGGTTCAGGAGGGCGATGGCGAGTGGTCCCGGTTCGCCCGCGAGAACGGTGTCGATATCGCGCTCGTATTGCCTGATGAGCGCGCGCTCGGCCTTGCGTTCTTCCGAATAGCCGAAGACGTCGAGGGGGGTGCCGCGCAGGGATTTGAGCTTGGCGAGGAGGCGGAAATTGCGGAGCATGGATTCGCCGTATTCCTTTTTCTTCGGGCGGCCCCTGGCGTCGGTGCCGGAATTGAAGACCGGCGGGGCGAGGTGGAAGGTGAGGGTGCCGCCGTCCTCGAAGGTCTCCGCGATCCGGCTTGCGAAGCGGCCATCGGTATAGAGGCGCGCGACCTCGTATTCGTCCTTGTAGGACAGCAGTTTGGCGTAGTTCCGGGCGACGGCCTTCGCCGCCTCCTCATCCCACGCCCGCACCCGTTCGACCCGCTTGCGATAGCGTTTGGCGAGGCGGACGTTCTGGTAGGCGGTCAGGTGGGCGGCGCGGTGCTCGATCAACCCGTCCAGCGTCCGGGGCGGGGCATCCACGGTATCGGTTTCCAGCAGGGTCTTCGCCAGCCCCGGCTCTGCCGCCAGCTTGCGGCCCCAGTGGAAGGCGGTCACATTCGCCTCCACCGCCACGCCGTTCATTTCGATGGCCCGCAGGATATTGGGCATCGCCACGGGCAGCGCGCCGGTCTGGCAGGCATAACCCAGCATCATGATATTGGTCATGATCGCGTCGCCGCAGGCGGCTTCGGCCAGCGCCGTGAAGTCGAGGAACGCGCCGTCCTGCTGCGTCGTCTTGCGGATGGTGGCGATGGTCAGGTCGTTGCGGAAATCGAGATCGCGGTCCTTGATGAAATCGGCCACGGGGATCAGGTGCGTGTTCACGACTGCCTGCGTCCGCGATGTCTCGCACAATACCACACCATCGGTCGAGGCGGCGACGACGGCATCGGCGGCGAACAGCAGGTCCGCTCCGCCCGTCACGATACGCGGGGAGGTCACGGCGTCGGGTTCCTCGCCGATGCGGACATAGGAAAAGACCGCGCCGCCCTTCTGCGCGAGGCCCGCCATGTCGAGGATCATCGACGCTTTGCCCTCCAGATGCGCGGCCATGCCGAGCACCGCGCCGATGGTCAGGACGCCGGTGCCGCCCACGCCGGTGATGGCGATATTCCACGGGCGGGTGAGATCGGTGACGGGAGTGGCGGGGTCGGGGATGGCCAGCGGATCGATGCCGGTGGAGGCGCGCTGCTTCAGATCGGCCCCGGAGACGGTAACGAAGGACGGACAGAACCCCTTCACGCAGGAGAAATCCTTGTTGCACGATGACTGGTTGATGCGCCGCTTGCGGCCCATCGCCGTCTCCAGCGGTTCCACCGCCACACAGTTCGACTGCACCGAGCAATCGCCGCAGCCTTCGCAGACGGCAGGGTTGATGATGACGCGCTTGTCGGGGTCGGGCATCAGTCCGCGCTTGCGGCGGCGGCGCTTTTCGGCGGCGCAGGTCTGGACGAAGACGATGGCCGTGCAGCCCTTCACCTCGCGCAATTCGCGCATGACGGTGTCGAGGTCGTCGCGGTGGCGGATTTCGGTGCCGGGGGCCAGTTCGCCGCTCGTGTAGAGGTCCGGCTCGTCGGTGACGAGGACCGTGCGGCCCACCCCTTCGGCCTTCAGTTGATGCGTGATCTGCTGCGGCGTCAGCTCGCCGTCGATGGCCTGTCCGCCGGTCATGGCGACCGCGTCGTTATAGAGGATCTTGTAGGTGAGGTTCACGCCCGAGGCGACGCCCTGCCGGACGGCCAGAAAGCCCGAATGGAAATACGTGCCGTCGCCCAGATTGATGAACTGGTGCTTCTCGTCGGTGAAATGGGCCATGCCCTGCCATTGCGCGCCCTCGCCGCCCATCTGGCTGAAGCCCGCATCGCCCCGGTCCATCCACGTCACCATGAAGTGACAGCCGATCCCGGCCCCCACGCGGCTGCCCTCGGGCACGTTGGTCGAGGTATTGTGCGGGCATCCGGCGCAGAAATAGGGTTTGCGGATGACGGGGGGCGTGTGGGTCTTGCGGATATCGGCCCGCGCGCCGAACCACGCCACCTTGCCCCGGATACGCTCGGCGATGGTCTCGTCGAGATCGAGTTCCAGCAGCCGCAACCCGATGGCCCGCGCGACGACCCCCGTGGTCAGCTCGACATCGAGGGGCAGGTTGGGGCGATCGCGGTGGTCGAACTTGCCGATGATGTGGGGGCGCACGTCGGCGCGCCAGTTGAAGAGCTGCTGCTTGATCTGGAATTCGATGACCTCGCGGCGTTCCTCGATGACCAGCACTTCCTCCAGCCCTTCCGCGAAGTGACGCACGCCTTCCGGCTCCAGCGGCCAGGGCATCCCCACCTTGTAGACGCGCAGGCCGATCTTCGCGGCCTCCTCTTCGGTGATGCCTAGCTGGCGCAGGGCCTCGCGGGTATCCTCGTAGGCCTTGCCCGAGGCGATGATGCCGAAGCGGGCATTCGGGCTGTCGATCACGACGCGGTCCAGTCGGTTCGCGCGACCGAAGGCAATGGCGGCGTAGCCCTTGTAAGTCTGGAGGCGATGATCCTGTACCCAGCGGTCATCGGGCCAGCGGATGTTCAGCCCGTCCTCGGGCATCTCGAAATCGTCGGGAATGGCGAAGATCCGGTCCTCGCCGCGCAGATCGACCGTGGCGGTCGTCTCGACGGTATCGGCGATCACCTTCATCCCGACCCAGCAGCCCGAATAGCGCGACATGGCGATGCCGAGCAGGCCCATCTCCACGAATTCATGGATCGAGGAGGGATAGAGCGTCGGGATCACCGCCGCCGAGAGAAAATGCTCGGATTGATGCGGCACGGTCGAGGATTTCGCGGCGTGATCGTCGCCCGCCAGCGCGAGGACACCGCCGTGTTTCGAGGTGCCATGGGCATTGGCGTGCTGGAACACGTCACCCGAGCGTGCGACCCCCGGTCCCTTGCCGTACCAGATGCCGACCACGCCGTCGTATTTCGCGCCCGGCGACATGGTCGTCTGCTGCGACCCCCAGATGGCGGTGGCGGCGAGGTCTTCGTTGACGCCCGGCTGGAAGACGATGTTCTGCGCGTCGAGCCGCTTCTTCTGGCGCATCAGTTCCTGATCGTAGCCGCCCAGGGGCGACCCGCGATACCCCGAGATGAAGGCCGCCGTGTTCAGCCCCGCCGCCCTGTCCCGCCGCATCTGCACCATCGGCAACCGCGTCAGGGCGTGCAGCCCGTTCATGAACACGCGCCCCTCTTCGAGGTCGTAACGGTCGTTCAGCGAGACGGTACGGGCATCCATGGACAATCCTCCAACCTTGTAACGCCCGTTATGCCATAGCGTTGCATGGCAGGCGATAGGTCAGGAAGGCTACCATAGTTTTGCTGGGATGCAAGATTTGGAAATCGAAAGGAGAGCGTCAGGATATTCCTTGCGGCATTGTATCGAAAGTTGCGAGGCGCCCTAAGGCGATATCTACGACGCGGTCATCGAACAGCCTGTCCTTTCGTATTCCAGCTTCTGAGCCACCAGGCCATTGCAGTAATGCACGCCTTATGCTGTCAACGGTCGGCTCAATCTTCTCACGTTGAATCAACCAATCGACAGTCGCCAGCAATTCCATGCCGAAAGGCGACTGGAACCCATCGACCATACTCTCCGCCCATTCCACAGCTTCGGCGAACGGCTTGCCGTCGCCACTGTTCAGGTATGCTCGAACGATATCGCTCTTGGCATCGTCGAACTGTATCGGGTCGAACGGTCCTGCATCGGGCAATCGCTTCTTACTGTGCAAGTAGCTGCCGTCGAGCGCGTTGAGCAGATGCTGAAGTGGTCCCGAATATGGTCCGTATTTATAAGGTACGAACGATAGTTTCAGCGGGTCATCCAATTCGAGCGCTTCGATACCGCGTTCCAGAAACCAAGCCAGTTTCTGAATTTCCAAGATGGAGCATTCCAAGCCGATCACCTGATAGCGGCGAACCATATCGGCGATAAGTGCGCGAGCAGGTGTCAGCTGCTTTACGCCACTTCGCTTCGCAATGTTATGATATGCGGCTGTCGGCTCGAAGATCCGAATATCGATGTCCAGCGGTTCCAGTGCATCGACGATCAAGGGTCGGACGGTGTGCCAGTTCAGACCTCCGTTCCCACATCCCAGAGGGGGGACTGCTATAGACCGGATTTCGCGTACTTTGATGACTCCGACCAGATCGACCAGACCCTCTTCTACCCACTCCAGCCGCGTCTTGCTCCGCCAATGTGCCTTCGTAGGAAAGTTGATGATCCAACGTGGACCTTCCAAAGCCATGTTCTCGGTGACGAACATCCGGCCCGTCTGGATCTCGTCTTTCTTGCAGGCTTGCGCGTAGGCACTGAAGTTCTCCGGAAACCGCTCCTTGAACATCAGGGCGATCCCCTTGCCCATGACGCCGACGGTGTTCACGGTGTTCACGACCGCATCGACATCTGCATCCAGCAGATTTCCTGTCGTGAACGTGATCATCAGAAATACATTCCCGGCTTCGCCAGCACTTTCAGATCGACCTTCGCGTCCCGTGCCATAACGCTCACCCTGTCGCGAGTATGAACATCGTAACATGCGATGCCCTTTAACATGTTAACCGGCAGATGCTTGAAGACAAGTGCTTCGGCCTGATAGCGTGCTGTCCTGTCGGGGTCGTCGCCATCCCGCCGAAAATCTCTTGTACGCAAAGTTTTCCAGTCGATAGCGTCAAGCGCGCCCACGTCGTCGAAGAAACGTGCTGTTTGCAGATAAGCGTGGGAGTCCGTGAATATCACGTCGTCACGCACCTTCATCACTTCACGCAAACCGGCGACAAGAATGACGATGTCGGTATGCCGTCGCTGCTTTACGGTATGTCCAGTCTTGATATTGAACGCCATCATTGAGAAAGGCGTAAAATAGAATGGGACATAATCCGAAAGTACACCTCCCGGCGGAATTGGAACATCCCGATGCGTTCTCCTATCGATCAGGTCGGGATTTCCAATCGCCACGAAGTCAGGGTCAGTCGGACTACCGAGGCGCGCGGCGAGACCGTTTTCGAGAATCCAAGGCACATTCTCGATATGCGTTATCCTGAAGATCAACGCATTGTCTATCGTGAGGCTGGCGGCATATCCTTGTGATGGCAACGTTGTTATTCCCGGTTTTCCGTAAAGCTGCTTTACGGTTGATCATACCAGCTTCCCCGTCGCCGTATCCAGCCGGATAGGAAACTCC
>ENA-ORXM01002461-ORXM01002461.1-marine-metagenome-genome-assembly--contig:-NODE-2461-length-21457-cov-8.648223_pt1 | contig 21457 bp, 22 predicted proteins | sample MGYA00237867_ERZ511480 | MGnify/ENA primary metagenome ERZ511480 (study PRJEB26309, sample SAMN06266103) | marine metagenome | isolation source: Algal blade | place: United Kingdom:Sidmouth, United...
CCACCATCATGAAGAACATCTGCTTGTCGCCCTGGAACGCAGCAACGGTTCGGGTGGCACCCCGCCGAGCATCGCGCAGCGACGTCACCCGATACCGCAGGTCACGACCGGGCTCGGCACCTGCAAGAAAATAGCCGTGGTACGACTGCGCCAGCATGGGCTCGGGCACGGTCTGAAACGCCGCCGACAACGCCTGGCCGAGATAGTGACCGCCATAGATGCCGATCTGGCCATAGGCCTCGGACCGACCCACGAACACTGCCGCATCCTCGGTCGGCGTCACCGTCATGAAGTCGATCAGTGACAGATCGGAATGGTTCGGAACATCTGTGTCGTGGCTCATCGCCAACCGTGTCTAGCCGATACCCGGCGCGCGTCGAGCATCGGGCGGCGCCAGAGACTTGGTGGCCGCAGTCAGACTGCTGGTTGTAGTTGGTGGAGTCGATCGATCTCCTCGACGGCAGCCGCGATCATGCGCAATGCGAGTTCGGGATGCTTGTGGAGTTCGTGCTCGTTGCCCGCCATCGCGGTCGTCGTGATCCGGGCACCCTGGAGCTGTGCACAATCCGACACGCGCTGTACCTCTTGAACGTCCACCCATTGGTCGCCGTCGAGCGGGAACAAGGTCGTGGTCCCGGTGAGCGTTGCCAAGTCATGGGCGGTGCCCTCGGGGGAAAGCAAGCCGTGGTGCAACGCATCGTCGAGGAACGGCTTGGACCGCACGCTATGCCCGAGCACCGCATGAAACTCGGGCACCTCAGGCTCGAGGTAGAGATCTCGTCCTAGCACTTCGGTCAGCGTCGAGCGAAGATTGACGACGGGGATGAGTAGTACGGCATGCGGATGTAGTCCGCTGGTAGCGGTGGCACGAAGCAGGGCTCGACCTCCGAGACTCAGCCCGATCACGCCGGTCGGTTCGTAGCGCCGTATGGCGTTTCGGCAATCGTCCACTACTGCCGAGAGCTGGTAGTCGTGCATCGTTCCGCTGCCGTCGCCGACATGGTTGCGCACATCGAGCAAACAGGCCTCGTAGCCTCGCTCCGCCAGCTGGTCGGCAACAAAGCTGAGCGTTCGTGCCGGAATGCCGAAGGGTGGCACGATGAGTATGCGGCCTTGTTGCCCGCCCGTACCGATGCGACGCACCGCTGCATGGCCCGCCGGGGTCTCAAGTAGTTCTTGCATCGCTGTCTCCGCCTGTTCTCGAACGGCCATCGCTATGGCCGGGTCCTGAGACGGTAAGACGTTGAGCGCCATCCCTCTGTAGCCACATTCACAGATCTCGCGTGACAGCCGGCACAGCACCGATCGCAACCGCAGCGACCCGGCGAATTGAGACGGCACGGCCGCGCCATGGCAGGCTGTCGAGATGGATGACCTGGTTGGCAAAGTAGGCGTGATCACCGGCGGGGCCAGCGGCATTGGTCTGGCCACAGCAACGGCACTTGCGGCTCGGGGTATGAAACTGGTGTTGGCCGACGTCGAGGCCGACCCGCTCGACTCAGCAGTTGCCGGGCTGACCGAGGCCGGTGCCGAAGCAATCGGCGTCGTCACCGACGTGGCCGATCTCGAAGCGGTGCATTCGCTTGCCGAGCAGACCTGGTCGGCGTTCGGCGGCGCGCACTTTGTCTTCAACAATGCCGGCGTAGCCGTCAGCGGACCCATCGCCGAGATGACCCATGCTGACTGGAAGTGGACGATCGACGTCGACCTATGGGGACCAATCCACGGCGTCGAGGCCTTCTTGCCTCGCATGATCGAACAAGGCCAGGGCGGACACATCACCAACACCGCGTCGTTCGCAGGCGTGGTACCCAACGTCGACCTGGGCGTGTACTGCGTGGCCAAGTACGGCGTGGTCGCAATGAGCGAAGTGCTCCAGCGCGAACTACGTCAGCACGAGATTGGCGTGTCGGTGTTGTGCCCGATGCGGGTGGCCACGAACATCGATGCGTCAGGGCGCAACCGTCAGAGTGACTATGGCGGACCCGAATCTCAGCAGTATCCCGAGGTCGACGAAGAAGAGATGGCCGGCCGCATGATCGAGGTCGACGAGGTTGCCAAGCTGGTTGTGCGGGGAATTACCGACAATCAGCTCTACCTGTTCCCGCACCCCGAAGCCCGACAGTTCATCGCGAAGCGGTTCGAACGCATGGACCGCGCTTTCGACTGATTGGATTCAGCCCTTCGGTGGACGACGGACTGTTCGTTGGCCGCCGGAGCGCACGGTCATACGAACTGACTCGAGCACGGGCGAACGGGTGCCCGGCGAAGATCCGGTCGTGTCGAACCTGCTCGTATCACCCCGTCACCAGAGGGCAACTCGATGTGGCGCAGCTCTAGCTCGCATGTAGCTCGCCGCCGCGAGATGGTACCGCTGGTACTCGCGACCGACGCGCTGCATCAGCGTTGAACAGGCGACGGCTCGCGGCGCCAAAGAATCTTGCTCGTGGAGTTGTAATCGAACGTTTGTTCGATTACTATGACTGCATGGCGGCCGGCACCTTGAACAGTCCTTTGCAGGATGAGTTCACCGACATCAATAAGGCACTCGACGTCATCGAAGATCGTCTGCCGTTCATTGTCGACCAAGCCGAGCTCGGCGATGCCCTCTGTCGGGCCACCGAACTCGGTCATCGCGCCGACGCTCTCCAAGCCCGGATTGCGCATTCGTGCACCGTCAACAAGGTGCCCGCAGTCAATGGCCAACGAACGGTCGGCCAGTACGTTGCGGCTCGCACCAACAGCCGTTCATTCGAGATCGACCGGTTCACCAAGACCACCAAATGGCTACGCGACTTCCCCCGGCTCGAAGCAGCCCTGGGCAACGAGTTGACGCTCGCCCATGTCGAACAGCTGCGCAAGCTCGACACCAACTTCGATGCCCACATGAAACTCCGTGGCGATCAGCGGTTCTTCATCAACACTGCGGCTACATGCTCGTTCAGCGGCTTCCTCGAAGCATGTGAGTACTGGCGGGTACACATTGACCCCGACGGTAAAGAGCCAACCGAACAAATCGAGAAGTCACGCTTCAAGATCAAGAAGGGTGTCGGCGGTCGCGGCGAATTTACCGGCCAATGCGATGCCGTGACGGCCGACAAATTGAACACTGCGATCAATCACGAGGCCGAGAAGATCCGCCAGGCCGACAAGAAGAACGGCATCGAGCGCACCGCTGGCCAACGCAACACCGCCGCGCTGCTTGCACTCGTCGAACGAGGCTTCGCCCGCGAAGACGGCAGCTTTCCCGTGCCGCTCGGCAACATCGTCATGTCACTCGAAGTCGCCCAATGGGCACTCGCCACCCTGGCCGGCTGTGAACCCGGCGACCGAGTGCCCGTGCATCCCACCGATGTCGACGGCCGCTGCGAACTTATCGACGGCACGCCCATCCACCCGTTTCTCGCCGTACAGGCCCTGGGCCTGATCACCGCCGACGGCGCACTGCACCCGGCCAACTTGCGACGCTACGTGATGGAAGCCGACAGCCGGGTCCTCGACGTATCAGTAAACGCCCGTAGCTTCCCCGAATGGATGCGCACCGCCGCCCACGTCCAATCCCGTGGCCAATGCGAAACCAAGGGTTGCGACGCACCCCACCACTGGCTCCAAATCGACCATGTCCAGCCTGTTCACCACGACGGCGAGACTCGATTCGACAACGCCGAGCCGCTCTGTGCTCCCGACAATCAAGCCAAGGGCGCCTCGCCGAACCAGACGCCCCGGCGGACTCAGCCGTCGCCACCCCGGCGAGTCAGACGAACCTCGCCGCCGGCCGACGACGACCCCGACGCCGACTCTTCCTACAGGGTCTTCTAGCCGAGCGACCTGCTACCCAACCCGCTGCATTGGAAGTGAGTTCGGCAATTCGGCGCGCCCGGGGTCACGCCACCAGCTGACTAGTGGCGGACTTCGTCCATGGCATGGAGACGGCCGGCGAGTTCCTTGGCCATCAGTTTCGCCAACGACGGGTTCTCGTCGAGGATGGCGTCGAACTGGTTGTAGGGAATCGACAGGGCAACCACGTCTTCGGCACTGGTCACGGTGGCGCTGGCTGGTCCGTGGCCGAACAGCGAGAGCTCGCCCACCAGTTCACCCGCCGGGATCGTGGCCACCTGTACGCCATCGACATGCGCCGTGACCGAACCCGACATGATCAGGTAACCCTCGAAATGGTGGGTGCCCTGCTTGATCAGGTCGCGACCGGCCTCGACGTGAATCTCGTCGGCCGCATTCGCCAGATGTTTGAGGGCCTTGTTGTCAGCATCTTTGAACAGCTTCAGTTCCTTGAGCCGCTCGATTTTCTGGTCATGATGAAGCTGCATTGGCTTGACTCCTACGGTTGGGCTTCGCACGTGGTTCTCACCCAAACGCTAACTCAAGCCAATGATCGCGACCTAGTGCGCGGTCACCGCTGCGTCGCCAGTGCGGCGCCGACGATGCCGGCTTCGTTTCGCATCTCTGCTGGTGTCACCGCAGCATGCAAATCGAGTCGTTTGCAGTAGTGGTCGAACTCGTCGCTGATGCCGCCACCGATAATGAAGAGTTCGGGCCACAACAGCCGATCGAGTTCGTCCAAGAACTCGTCGAGGCGTTTGCCCCACTTCTTCCAGCTCAGGTCGTCGTCTTCTTTGACTTTGGCCGACGCCAGATCCTCGGCGGGGACACCGTCGATCTTCAGGTGTCCGAGTTCGGTGTTCGTCAACAACCTTCCGTCGGCAAATACGGCGGAGCCGATGCCGGTACCAAGGGTGACGACCACGACCGTGCCCTCGACCCCCTTGGCCGCGCCGAATGCGACCTCGGCCAGGCCGGCAGCATCGGCGTCGTTCAACAGTGAGACCGAACGACCGAGCGCCTTGGTCATTGCCTTGCCTGCGTCGAAGCCGATCCATTTCTTGTCCAGGTTCGATGCTGTCAGCGTGACACCCTGTCGCACGACCGCAGGGATGCCGATACCGATCGGGCCTTCCCAGGAGAAATGGTCGACGAGTTCTTCGACGACATCGACGACTGCGTCTGGCGTTGCTGGATGCGGCGTCTTGATGCGCTTGCGTTTCGCCAACAACTCGCCGGTATCTGTGTCGACTGGCGCGGCCTTGATGCCCGTGCCCCCGATATCAACGCCGAGTACTTCGTTCATGACCACCAGCCTTACAGGCTTGGCCGGTTGAGCACGGCCGCAATCAAGGCGTTGGTCGACGGGTCGTGGCGATCGGGCTCGGGCGCGTTGTTGGCCAGTTCGTTCCCGATCTGGGTGGCGAGCGCTTTGCCGAGCTCGACTCCCCATTGATCGAATGAATTGACACCCCAGACCGTGCCTTGCACGAAGACCTTGTGCTCGTAGAAGGCGACCAGTTGGCCCAACACGCCGGGGGTGAGCTGGGGTGCCAGGATGACTGTGGTCGGGCGGTTGCCCGCGAAGGTTCGATGGGGTACCAGTTCAGGGCCGGAGCCATCGGCGGCAACCTCTTCGGGCGTCTTGCCGAACGCCAATGCCTCGGCTTGGGCAATCATGTTCGCCAGCAGCAGATGGTGCTGACCGTCGAGATCTTCGGCCGGATGCAGGAAGCCGATCAGGTCAGCCGGGATGATGGTGGTTCCCTGGTGGATCAGTTGGTAGAAGGCGTGCTGGCCATTGGTGCCGGGTTCGCCCCACACGATCGGGCCGGTTTCGTAGTCGACCGATGTGCCGTCCAGGCGTACCGACTTGCCGTTGCTCTCCATATCGAGCTGCTGCAGGTAGGCGGCGAAGCGGTCCAGGTGCTGTGAGTACGGCAGCACCGCATGGGTGGGGAAGTCCAGAAAGTTGCGGTACCAGATGCCGATGAGCGCCGCCAGTACCGGCGCGTTCTGTTCGAACGGGGTGTGGCGGAAGTGCTGATCCATGGTCCGAAAGCCATCGAGCATCTCTCGGAAGTTGGCGTCGCCGATGGCGATCATCAGGCTCAGGCCGATTGCGGCATCGAACGAATAGCGGCCACCAACCCAGTTCCAGAAACCGAACATGTTGTCGGTGTCGATGCCGAACGCCTCGACTTCTTCGGCGTTGGTCGACACTGCCACGAAGTGCTTTGCCACCGCAGATTCGTCGCCACCCAAGCCGGCGACCAACCACTCGCGGGCATGGCGGGCGTTGGTCAGCGTCTCGATGGTGGTGAAGGTCTTGGATGCCACCACGAACAGCGTTTCGGCCGGGTCGAGGTCGTGCGTGGCCTCGATCAGGTGGGCGGGGTCCACGTTGGACACGAACCGCACCTGTAGATCGGACTGCACATAGGGCGTGAGCGCTCGATAGGCCATGAGAGGGCCGAGGTCGGAACCGCCGATGCCGATGTTGACGATCGTGCGGATCGCCTTGCCCGTGTGGCCCTGCCATTCTTTGGTGCGCACCTTCTCGGAGAACACCGCCATGCGATCCAGCACCTGGTGGACGTCGGCCACGACATCGTCGCCGTCGACGGTGAACGTGTCATTGGTGTGCGCGCGCAGGGCGGTGTGCAGGACCGGACGGTCCTCGGTGGTGTTGATTGCTTCGCCGCCGAACATGGCTTCGGTGCGGGCCTTCAGGCCGCGGCTCTCGACCAGAGCCAACAGCAGCTCCAGCGTCTCGTCGGTGATGCGGTGCTTGGACAGATCGAGGCGCAGATCGCCGCCGGTGACCACGAGCCTTTCCGCTCGACCAGGATCGTCGGCGAAGAGTTGACGCAGGTGAACGTCTTCCATGGCGGCGGCGTGAGTGCTGAGCGCATGCCATTCGGCAGACGTGGAGGGGCTATTGGTGGTCATAACGGTTGGCCTCGGATCGATGGGGGTCAGATGGTTATGTTTGTCAACAACACGGCGCGGTCGCTGCGGACGCGGCCCGCGGGAATGGAGGTGTCGGCGGCTATGAGCTGGCGCAGCGCTTCTTGCTTACCGTCGCCGGTCACGATCCACAAGATCGATGCCGCCCGGTCGATGGGCGGGTAGGTGAGCGTGACCCGTCGATGACCCTTGTACTCCTCGGTGATGGCGACGTCGGCGTCGTCGATGTCGAGGCTGGCGTCGCCGGGAACGAGCGAGGCCGTGTGCCCGTCGCCACCCATCCCCAGGTGCACCAGGTCGAACACCGCCGGTAGCTCTTCGGCGTAGCGCTGCATCGCCGCCTCGAGATCGGGCTCCTCGACGGGAAACGGATGCATCACCGCCGGCACGTGGTCGAGCAATGTGGACCGAAGATTGGTCAGGTTGCGATCGGGGTCGCCCGCCGGGGCGACCCGTTCATCGACCTGATAGATGTGCACCTGCTCCCAGGGCAGATCGACCTGGGCCAGTTGCTCGAAAACGACCCACGGCGTGCTCCCGCCACTGAGCGCGATCGTTGCCGTCTGTCCCAGGTTGGTCAGATGGCGAAGCTTGTCGACGATGTGTGCAGTCGCGGCGGCGGCCACATCGTCGGTGGTGACGATCTCCATCACGTATCGATGTCGACGCCACGCAGGTGGCAGCCTTCGTTCCAGCGTCGCAGCACATGGGGGTCTCGCTCGATGATGCGGTCGGCTCTCACGCCGACTTCTTCGATCGATTCGCCCTGGTGATGTGCATCTCGCATCAGCTGCTCCCTTGTTTCTCCGCCGAATCGCCGACAACCGTGATCATGGCATGCTCCTTGCTAGTTGGCCATATCGCCGGCGATGAGCTTGGCCACCAGACCGGTCCAGCCGGTTTGGTGAGACGCTCCCAGTCCGGCGCCGTTGTCTCCATGGAAATACTCGTGGAACAGAAACCGATCGTGCCACCCCGAGTATTCCTGGAAGCGCTTCGACTCGCCGAACATCGGGCGGCGCCCGTCGGCGTCGTCCAGAAACAGCGCCGTGAGTCGTGTCGAAAGATCGGCCGTGATGTCGGCGAGCGTTCTCTGCTCGCCGGAGCCCGTTGGATACTCCACGGTGAATGCGTCGCCGAGGTACTTGTAGAACTCTCGCAACGCCTCGATGAGCAGGTAGTTCACGGGGAACCAGACCGGTCCTCGCCAGTTCGAGTTTCCGCCGAAGAGTCCGCTGGTCGACTCGGCCGGCTCGTACCCGACGCTGGCCGTCATGTCGCCGATCTGCATCGAGAACGGTGCCTCGAGATGGCTCTTGGCCAGCGAGCGCACCCCGAAAGGCGACAGAAACTCGTCGCGGTCGACCATGGTGGACAAGATGCGAACGAGCCGATCCGGCGACACGATCGACAACAAGTAACCCTCGAACGAGCTATCGGGATCCTGGTGGATCACGTTGGCCGTGTGCTGCGACTTGTTCTTGACGAACCAGTCGAAGCGCGCCTTGAAGTCAGGCAGGCGTTCCAACGACTCCTCTGGCCAGGTCGTAGCCGCCGCCAAGGGGATCAGGCCGACCATCGACCGGACGCGCAACGGCTGAGATTCGTCGCCGCAAAGATGGAGCACGTCGTAGAAGAAGCCATCCTCTTCGCTCCACAGGTCCTGGTCCATGCCGTTGGCGATATAGGTGAAGTGCTCGAAGAACTTGGTGGCCAGGTCCTCGTAGGTCGAATCGTGCAGGGCCAGGGTCAGCGAGATCTGCAACATGTTCAGGCTGTACATGCCCATCCACGCGGTGCCGTCGGACTGTTCGAGATAGCCGTCGACCGGCAGGGCGGCCGAGCGGTCGATGGGGCCGATGTTGTCCAAGCCCAGGAAGCCACCCTCGAACACGTTGTTGCCGCCGGCGTCCTTGCGGTTGACCCACCAGGTGAAGTTCAACAACAATTTGTGCAAAATGCGCTTGAGGAAGTCGAAGTCCTTGGACCCGTCGGCTTCGAACACTCGCAGCGCCGCCCATGCATGAACCGGTGGGTTCACGTCGCCGAAGGCCCATTCGTAGGCGGGTAACTGGCCGTCGGGGTGCATGTACCACTCGCGGCAGAACAACAAGAGTTGCTCTTTGGCAAAGTCGGGGTCGACCATGGCCAGCGGCACACAGTGGAAGGCCAGGTCCCAACTGGCGTACCACGGGTATTCCCATTTGTCGGGCATCGAGATCACGTCGGCGTTGTTCAGATGTCGCCACGCCGAGTTGCGCCCGTGGTCACGCCCCTCGGGTACGGGCGGTCCGTTCGGGTCGCCGTTGAGCCACTGGTCCACGTCGAAGTAATAGAACTGCTTACTCCACAACATGCCGGCGAAGGCTTGGCGAGCCAACATGGTTTCTTCGTCGGTGCGCTGGGCAGGGATGATGTCGCCGTAGAAGGCATCAGCCTCTTGTGACCTGTCGTTCAGGATGTCGTCGGCGTCGTCGACCGAGACTCCATCGGCGCTCAACCGCAGGCGGATCTCGTGGGACTCACCCGCCTCGACGTGTAGTTCGTAGTGCAGCGCGGCCTTGGTGCCCTGCTGGTCGGGGTTGACGGTCTCGGCACCGTGCACCACATGATCTGCAATGGCGTCTTTGGGAAACGGGTCACCCTCGACGTTCCACAGGCGCGGAGCATTCGACTCGTTGTTGCAGAACAGCGCCGTCGGGTCCCCGTCGGCGGTCAGGTGCATGGCGCCCAGCGAATGATGCTCGGCCGCGATGCCGATGTCCGACACCGTCATCGACGGCACTCGATCATCATGACCCCACGCCCAGGTGTTGCGGAACCACAGGGTCGGCAACACGTGCAGCGTCGCGGCATCGGGTCCGGCGTTGTGGATGGTCAACCGCATGACCATGTCGTTGGTCCCGGCCTTGGCGTAGTCGCAGGTGATCTCCCAGAAGCGGTCTTGATCGAACACGCCGGTGTCCTCGAGTTCGAACTCGGGATCGGTGCGGCCGCGGCGCTGGTTCTCGGCGACCAGCTGCTCGTAGGGAAAGGCCTGCTGGGGATAGGCATAGCGCCACTGCATCCACGAGTGCGTGGGGGTGGAATCGAGGTACCACCAATACTCCTTGGCGTCTTCGCCATGGTTGCCCTGGTTACCGGTCAGCCCGAAGATGCGCTCTTTCAGGATCGGGTCCTGGCCGTTCCAGAAAGCAAACGCCATACACAAGAGCTGGTTGCGGTCGCAGATGCCACCCAGGCCATCTTCGTTCCAACGATAGGCACGAGAGCGGGCGTGGTCGTGGGGGAAATACTCCCACGCTTCACCCTGGGCGCTGTAGTCCTCGCGCACGGTGCCCCATGCTCGTTCGCTGACATAGGGACCCCAGTGCTTCCAGTCGTCGTCGCTCTCCAGACGTTCCTGTTCAGCGTTAGGGTGATTCATGGCTTGCACTCCCAATTTCCGATTCGATTCCCGATTGGCGAATCTGAATCTGAGTATGGACCGTCGATCGTTGGCTTGCTCAACCGAGGCCTCGTTCTGCGACCAACCGTGCGCTCAAACCGCTGGGTTCCCCGCATGACGCGGTGTCGCTTCGGTCGACAGATCTGTGGTGATCTCGACGCTGCCAGTGCGCGGGAATGGCTCGTGTCCGACGGCCTGGGCGGCTACGCCATGGGCACGGTCGCCGGCCTGCGAACCCGTCGCTACCACGGGCTCCTCGTGGTCTCGGGCGAACGCGTTTCGCAACGCCACCTGGGCCTGGCCGCACTCGACCCGGTGCTGGTCATCGGCGACCGACGTATCGAGCTGGCAACACACGAGTGGGCCGGGCCAACCATCGCCCCGACCGGACACCGCCACCTGGCGTCGTTCGAACTCGTCGACGGCGTGCCTCGTTGGCGATGGTCTGTCGGCGACGTGATCCTGCAGATGGAGATCGCCGCCATACACGGCCGCCCAGGGGTCGCGGTCAGCTATGAACTGCTCCGCGCCCACGGCTCCGTCACACTCGAGCTCGGCGCATTGTGCACCTGGCGAGACGCTCATGGTGAACGTCGGCGCGGACCCGATCCCGACGTCGAAAACACCCGCGATGGCTTCGTGTTCGAAGGCCGGTATCGAGTGAGCGGACCTGGGTTTCAGCCCGGAGGCGAGTGGTATCTCGACGTCCACTGTCGCGAAGAAGCCGCACGAGGCCTCGATGCCGACGAAGATCTCTGGTTCGCCGGTCGGTTCTCGGCCGAGCTGACTACAGGAGAGCGAACCGGCGTCGTTGCCTGGGCCGCAGACCTCGACGACCAACCGCCTGCGGCGAAGAACATCGTCGCAGCCGCTCGCGAACGGGCTCGAGACCTGGCCGAAGCCAGCGATCCGATCGACGATGTCGACGCCCTCCTGGCGATCGCCGCCGATCAGTTCATCGTCACCGGCGGCCAGGGCCCGACCGTCGTCGCAGGTTACCCCTGGTTCGGCGACTGGTCACGCGACACCATGATCTCCTACGAAGGCCTGTTCTTGGAGACCAACCGGGCGGACCAGGGCAGAACCCTGCTGCTCAACGCAGCCAACTCGCTGTCCGAGGGCATGCTGGCCAACACTGCTGACACCGGCACTCTCGAGTACAACACCGTCGACGCCACGTTGTGGTTCATCCACGCCGTGGGGCGTCATGTGGTGACCAACGACGACACGGATCTGGCGGCCGAGCTGATCGATGCGCTCGACGACATCATTGCGTATCACGTCGACGGCACCCGCTACGGAATCGCCGTCGACCCTGCAGATTCGCTTCTGACGCAGGGTCAACCGGGCGTTGCGCTGACCTGGATGGACGCCCGAATCGACGGCGACGCCGTGACGCCTCGCATCGGAAAACCGGTGGAGATAAATGCACTGTGGATCAACGCGCTGGGCACGATCGGCGAACTCAAGAACCTGCTCGACCAAGATCACGATCCATACCCCGGTCTCGAGGACCAAGCCCGCAAATCGTTCACCCAACGATTTCTTCGCGACGGCGGCTCACTCTTCGACGTGATCGACGGCCCCAACGGCGACGACGACGCGATGCGGCCCAACCAATTGTTGGCCGCATCACTCCCCCACGGCCCCTACATCGAAGCGTCGGTGGTACAGGCGTGCGCCCCACTCCTCACCTCGATCGGCATGCGCACGCTGGCACCAGACGATCCTGGCTACATGCCACGACATCGGGGTGACTCGGCCGAACGCGATCGCGCCTACCACCAGGGAACCGTCTGGCCATGGCTGCTCGGTCCCTACGTCTGCGCCGCGATTGCTGTTGGCATCGATACCGCTGGACTGCTCGACGGCATCGAGGCCCACCTGTGCGAATTCGGGCTCGGCTCCATTTCCGAAACCGCCGACGGCGCCGCACCCCATGGCGCAACCGGTGCGCCGTTCCAAGCATGGTCGGTCGCCGAGGTGCGGCGCGCCCGTCGCCTGCTACTACGCACCTAGCCGCACCCAGCCGCACCTAGCCGACTCTGATCAGGCTGCCGCTGCTGCAGTCTGGTGCCGCGGTGCTGTTGCACTCATGGGCGACAGTGCCGCGCATACCAGCCCGATAGGGGTCACAGGCGAAATTCGGTCATGCCCCTTTGACAGGTGGGCGGAAGAACATCGCCAAATGGCCAATGCCACCGGCAAGACCGAGCCCGGCAGCGATCGCCACGCCCACCCAGCCGTTCAACGTGTCAGCCAGGCCAAGGGCGTCGTCGATCGAGTACTCGCCCGGCCCGAGCGCAGCGACAAAGGTGGCGGTGAGGCCGATCAAGAAGGTCGCTTCCCAGCCATCGTTGACCATGGCAAAGCCGTTTTCTCGGTGAACGGTCCAGGCGGCGACCACCATGACGCCGACCATGCCGGCGGCGGCGAACGATGTGAGTAGTCCGGCAGCGAGCATGAGGCCGGTGCCGATCTCGGTGCCGGCGGCGGCGCGGGCGTGTAAGGCTCCGGGTTTCATGCCGATCGACTCGAACCAGCCAGCAGTCCCGTCGAGGCTCTTCACTTTCGCGATGCCGTGCGTGGCGAAGATGAGGCCGAAGATGATCCGGAACGCCAGCAGCACGGTCGAGAATTCTGCGGTCGATAGGTCACCCATTACGAAGCCCTCTCCGTTGTTGGACTTGTTGGTGCCGGCAAACCACCGAAGACGTTGTGTTGCGGGGTGGTGAAGTCGTAAGCCATCGTCAGATTTCCGATCTGGTGAAGTCGCGATAGTTGGGTTCCCAACGCGCGGTTGCGATGCGCTCGTCGATCTCTGTATCCGTGAGTTGGTCGGCCACGCCTTGGTCCGAAGCAACCCGAGCCACGGCCCGGGCGATTCGTTCGCTGACATGAACCACTTCTTCGAGCGGGGGCAACACGCCAGCACCTCGCTCGGTCGAACCCGCCGGATCACCCACGGCATCGGCTGCAGCCATCAACATCTCATCGGTGACCTTGGTGGCGCGACACGCCACCACACCCAAGCCGACACCGGGGAAAACGTACACATTGTTCGACTGAGAGATCGTGTGCGTGACACCATCGAACGTGACCGGGTCGAAGGGTGAGCCGGTGGCCACAATTGCCTGGCCGTTTGTCCACTTCATCAGATCTTCGGGCGTGGCCTCGGAATGACTCGTGGGATTGGAGAGCGGCAAGATGATCGGATGCTCACAGTGCTGCGCCATCGTCGTGATGGACCGCTCGGTGAACAACCCACCCACACCGGAGACGCCGAACAGCACCGTGGGCTCGAAATGACGCACGACGGTCTCGAATGCGTTCTCGTCGTCTTCGGCGTGCCACGTTTCCGCGACCTCATGGGAGATGGCCAGCGGAACCTGAAAGTCGCGGAGGTCACGGCGCTCATCGTGCACCACGCCATCTTTGTCGACCAGAACCATCTGCGTTCGCGCATCGGCCACACCGTGATTCTCCAACGCCCGGGCGATCATTGCTCCCACGCCAGAGCCAGCCGATCCTGCCCCGAGAATACAAATGCGTTGCTCGGCAAAGGATTGGTCGATTTGGCGCACGGCGGCCATCACCACCGCCAGGGCCACTGCGGCCGTGCCTTGAATATCGTCGTTGAAGCACAGAATGCGGTCGCGGTGGCGCTTGAGAATGGGAGTGGCGTTCTGCTGAGCAAAGTCTTCCCACTGCAGCAGCACGCCAGGCCAGCGGTTGAGGACCTCGTCGACGAACTGGTCGATGAACGCGTCGTAGTCGGCTTGGCCGATGCGGGGGGTGCGCTCACCCAGATAACACTCGTCGGCCAAGCGGTCTTCGTTGTTGGTCCCCACGTCGAGCATGATCGGCAGTGTCCGAAAGGGGTCGATGCCACCGAAGGCGGAGTACAGGCTGAGCTTGCCGATGGGAATGCCCATGCCGCCGATGCCTTGGTCGCCGAGGCCGAGAATGCGTTCGCCGTCGGTGGCCACGATCACATCGATGTCACGGGCAACGGACTCGAGTTGTTCGCGCATTCGGTGCCGGGTCGCGTAACTCAGGAAGAGCCCGCGCGGCCGCCGATAGATGCGGCTGAATTCCTGGGCGGCGACACCCACGGTCGGGGTGTAGACGATCGGCAGCGTGGCCGCCAGGTTCTGTTTCACGAAACGCAGGAACAGGACTTCGTTGTTGTCTTGCAGCGCTCGCAGATAGATGTGTTTGGCCAGCGGGCCCTGGGCGCGCTCGAACTCGCGCGACGTGCGTATGAGCTGCTCCTTGATGGTCTCGACGGCCGGCGGAACGCGTCCTTCGATGCGCAGCAGCTCGCGTTCTGCTTGCGTGAACGCCGTGCCTTTGTTGCGCATCGGGTCATTCAAGATTTCGATGCCACGATGGATCGCCGCAGGAGAGTCGGCCACGTGTCAGCCCTGCGCCAGACGATCTCGGGCCTTCAGGGCGGTGATGGATGTCGATTCTGTGTTGTCGCCGGTCTCGTGGATGAGGTTGCCTCCTTCGACCCGAATGCGGCGATCGTCGCAGGATGGCGTCCCGAATCCACCCTTGGCGGCGCGTAACCCGAAGCGTTCGGTTACTCGATGGCGCGCCGGAGCAATGACACAGGTCGCCAATCGATGCAGAGCAATCCGGGTCGACTCGAGACCGGCGGGTGGTGGTGGTAGTGGTTGCATGTTCGCGCTTTCGACGGGATTCACCAGGCTGGTCTGCCATACGTCGTACTCGCCGCGTTGTTCCTTGGAGAACTTGGCGAGCTCGTTGTTGTTCATCACGATATACCGCAGCCCACAGGCCATCACGCCTTGCCGGGCATTCAGCTGACACCTCCGGGCCGTCAAGAATTAGGTTCGCACGCATGACAACGATGTTGCTGGTTCATGGGGCGTGGGGTGGTTCGTACGGCTTTCGCCAGGTACGACCGCTATTGACTGCAGCCGGGCACGAAGTGTTCACGCCCAGCCTGACCGGCATTGGTGAACGGTCGCACCTGGCTGGCCCCGACGTCACGCTGAGCCTGCACATGCACGACGTGCGCAACACCATCTTCTACGAGGATCTCGACGACATCGTGCTCCTCGGTTTCAGCTATGGAGGCATGGTGGTGACCGGCCTGCTCGACGACATCGGCGACAAGGTGCGCCACCTGGTCTATCTCGACGCTCTCGTGCCCACCAATGGTCAGACTGCGGCCGATGTGATCGGCCCGATCGACGACATGCTTGCGGGCGCGATCGATGGCTGGGCGATTCCGCCGGTGCCTCGCCAACTCGACACGCCCGAAGCCACTGCATGGTCGAATGCCCGTCGCGCCAACCAGCCCGTGGGCACCTTCACCGAGCCGGTGTCGCTGTCCAAGCCGCTCGACGAGTGGGACTTCAGCCGCACATACATCAAAGCCAGCAACGACCCGGGCGAGGGTTCTGACTCGGCCTTTTGGCAGGCGGCACGTCACGCCAACGCCTCGCCCGCATGGAACTATCACGAGATCGCCACCAATCACATGGTGCCGATGACTCGACCGCAGGAGCTCGCGAACATCTTGCTCGACCTCGTCGACTGATCCAGCCCGTCACGCCCAGCGGGTTGCAAACTCCTGCGCGCTCATCGAAGCCAAGTCCTGCGTCAGGCCCGCGAGCAGATGATCGTCGTCGTCGCCGTCGTCGTCCTCGATGTAGCGGAACACTTCGTCGCCAGTGGCCCGAACAACGACCGAGATGATCATGCCCGCGGGCGACACATCTCGACGCGAGAAAAGTGAAAGCAAGCTACGAAACCAGGATGTCGGCTCTGCGGTCTCGTGGACCACCATGTCGACGGCGTGTCGGGCCCACGTTGAGTATTCAGCTCGGGTCGAGCAGTTTGTAGGTCGGGGGTGTGGTGCCGAGCGTCGCCAGAATCTCGTGTGTGGCGGCGCTGAGCGCTGACGTGTCATCGGTGTAGTGCGCCATCCCGCACGTGTAGTCGACACCGTCGTGGGTGAACATGTGATCAGCCTCGATCCGTCGGTAATCACCAAGCACCGCATCGAGTTCATCACGGTCAATCCAACGCTGTTGGTCACCACGCTCGCCGTACAGAACAACCTGAACATCAGGAATCACATAGTCGATCCCGGGGCCGATCAAACAAGCAGTCTGTACACCACCACGTTCATCACTCTGCACCCAAACAACCTTTGGCACATAGCCAGCCTGAACCTGGATCGCACGCGCGTCGGCGTAGGCCTCGCGCATCGCGTTCCATGCATCAACAGAATCGCGTCGTTCGTCGACAGCCGTCGGTGGCGGCGAATCAACCTGGTCATCAGGCAAAAACCCGACCCCACCATTCCAGTCGGTTATTGATCCGTCAGGATGCTGCACGAACCACGGCTCATCCAGGTCACGGAGCGCTACCGGAAACACCGGCGGGCCATAGGACAACCAACGGTCAGGGAACGCATAGTTACTTGCGGGATCAATGAACAGATCAGACGCACCGAGCTGGTCAAGAATCCGTTGTTCACGATCGGTTCGTCGATCCTCGAAACTGTCCTCAGGCGACTCCGCGCCAGCAACAACCCACTGACCATCAACCTGCCACGCAACATCAGAACCAAGCGCCTCCAAACGCTCAACCCCAAACTCCTCAACCAACTCCCGACCCAGAACCGTCCGATACGCCAACCCACCCAATATGTACCGAGGCCACCGCGCCGCGTCGAAGCCTCGGGCCTGCTCATCCAAGAAACTTGCCGTTTCCGAGCGCCGCCCGATCGGCTCATCTTCATCTTCGACCCGTGCCAGGATGGGATCACAAATAGCGCAAAGCTCCAGCACCCGCCCCAGCAACCAATCACTATCCGGAGTTCTCAGACTCACCGACACACCGCCGCGGAGTCCAACGCGCCCGTTCACATGAACCGAGGCGCGCGGATACTCCCTTGACCCGGCCTGCCACATCCGAAACGACCCAGACTTATCGTGGTACGAAGCCAGTTGATCGACTCGGCTTGCGTTGTCTGCCAGCGGAATATCAGCACCGTCCGACATGTGGCTTGGTGTGAACCAAGGATCTGAACCTGCAAGTGCTTCAAATATCGCTCGCAAGCGGGCAAGGGGCACCTTCCCAGACCGCAAGACGAGTCGGACTTCCCACAAACGAGACATCAGGAAATGTCTGCCAACTCGACAACTGTTGTCGAAACAATATTCCCTGCATCATCCATTACTGCCTGAACAATAGTCGCCTCGACCCCGACGCTTGAGCTGCTGCGTCATTCCGGTATTTGGATTGATCATCAGGTCGAGTGAACCGGTCCGTTTTCCGTCAGGTACCTGAGCATGTTTGCAACGTTGCTGTTGACGCCAGCATCGAGTTTTCCGTTGACGTTCTTGAACTCGACGAACTCGTTCGGGCCGTTCACGCCGTCAGGGATGAAAGGCGAATCGCGGGTGTCTATCCCGATGGCCGCCTGGTGTTCTGGGACATCAACCAGCCTGACTCACCGGTCATCATCTCCTACGACGTCAATACGACTAAAACGGGCCTTTGGGCGATGGAAATCTTGCCCGATGGGCGGCTTCTGATCTCTACAGCAAAAGATCAAGAAGAGGGAAATGCCCTGGTCACGATCGAACTTGTCACTCCACCAGCGAGCTGATGGAACTGCACCAGGTTCGCATCATGACCTGCGCAATCGCCGCATCAAAGGCCGGCTTCTAACTGGATCGGCTGGCTTCTAGCTCTACCCACTTCGCCGACTTGGCATCGAAGTCGGCCACGACCTGGTCGATCGTCTTGAATGACTCGAGCAGACCCGAGAGCGTGTCGGTGGAGGTCTCCTTCCACAATGTCTCGTGATCCTCGAGAAACACCTGAGGATCGCTGGGATCTGAGTCATGCAGGTACACCATCAACATGTCGGGGTACACACCGCTCGCGAACTGGTAGAACAGCAACGGCTCAACAACTGGCCCACGAATCAGGGCACGCATGCTGGTCAAGCACCCGATCAATACTCATGCCGTACTCGTAGGTATCGCACAACCCAAGGCTACGACCGCACACCAGCCACAAGTCAAGACGCAGTTCTGGGGTTCACATCCGCCTACTGGTTCGGGTAGATGCTCAACAACAAGCGCAAAACCCCAGATAGGTCATCATGCCATTTTCATCGGTTCGAAGGGCTTTGTGCGGATCGCCGACTGGATTTGGTCGACGACCGATTTCGTGAAGAAGACGCGTTGCCACTTGGCTTCATTGCTTTGCTCGGCGAGCGTAAATATGCCAGCACCAACACATTTCGATTCATCAAACACCAACTCGTACGGGCTCGTGTGCCCGCCCTTGCTGTTCAAGGCCTGTGTTGGATCAACGAGGGTGCCAGCGACCCGGTTCAGGCACCGAAATGCCCACAGCGGCCCATCCACGGTAGTGACTTCGAGCAGCTCACCATGAGAGGTAAACAGATCGCCGAGTTTCTCAACCGCCTCGGGACGAAGGACAACAAAGCTCGCTTTGAGCAGATCAAGGTCGCCAATCTCGCTGTCGTCGAAAAGTTCAACCTGTGGTGGTTGCCATGTCGGGGCTACAGGCTTGCCGTCATTAGCCCGAACGTCCTTGAAGACCGTGTAGTTGAAATGGTTCCGGGTGTCATAGAAGTACACCGAACCAGGGTTGGAGATGTCGGGATGGCCACTTGCCGCCGCCCTGCGGGCATCTGCCGGGTCCGGGAACGGTTCGGGAGCAACATAGGGCGTTGCCTCAACCACCGCCACCGCGGCCGGGACCTGCTCTTGGGTCAACAGACACTCGGTCAGCAGCTGCTGAATCGAATCAGCAACCCGGGCCGAGTGATACACAAACTCGTCCAACGTCTCCGCAACGGTCTCATTGGTGTCTTCAGTCTCGGCATAAATCGCGCCCGCATCAGCCGAACCATCAGCAATCATGAACAGACAGTTGTGATCAGAAAAATCACTCGCGATACGCACCACACCAGGCGGCAACTCACCAAGCGAACGCTTGAACGTCGTCCGCTCCTCGGCGCGGGCCGCGCCATACACCTCGCGCAAACCAATCGTCACCGGCCGACCCTTGAACCCGTACACCAACATCTGCGGCTCAGTGCACCCACCATCGATCGTCTCGAGAAACTCGACATACCCCGCAGGCAACGGGCCATGAGCCGCAATCAAACTGTCGATCGCCACCCGATCAACACCAGCATGCGGCTCCTCAAACACACCCTTGAGACTCATTCGCCAGGCAGCCCAAGCGAAACCGCTCCGGCGTGAGAGAACCCATCATGTATGTCGGTAGGAACAAGCTGCATGGTGCAGCTGCCGCTGTCCGTGCACGCGCCATGGTGCCAGGTGTGACCCTCGGGCGACTGGTTGTGGATCTGTCGCATCAGGTCAGACTAGACAAACCCGCCGTTCTTCCACCAGTGCCCGGCCTTAGGAACAACGCCCAGCTGGCGACACGCCTCAGAGTTCGATACGCCCTGTCGAATTGGCCGGACACACCGCTCCAGCTTCTCCACCATCGGTTGACGCCCCAGCGTCTGCTGCAAACACTTTCGTAGCTACTCCATAGCTCATCTGTAGCTACGACCGCTGGAATCCGCCGACAACACCCGGGGAAGTTCAGTGACCAGCGGCAGCTACTCGACAATGGCGGCCCTCAACAATGGCCGAGTCGCTAGTACGACTGCCGGCGCTGTAACCGGGGTAACCGTCATGACTTCAGGCCACGCTCGCTCTACGCCCGCTACGTCGGATGTGGGCAAAGTCGCCGGGACGTGCACGGGACTGGGTCGTTGGCTACGGTCTGCAGATGGCGATCATCAGGTACCTGTTCCTCACCATGACGATCCGGTTCTTCCAGGCCGCGCGGAACCCTGACACCCGTCTGAGCTACACCTTGCCCGGACCAATCGTCTTCATTGCGGGATGGGTCTTGGTGTTCATGCGCCAACCGCCGCCATTGTCACTCTCGCTCATCCTTGCTGGTTCCGCTGCGATGCGGATCCAAGCATCGATGGTGGAGAAGCGCCAAGGCACATCGTTTCGCAACACCGCCATTCTCATCGTGCTCATGGCGGCGGTGTTTGCAGCGCTCGGCGACTGGGAGTGGGCGCCAGTTCTTGTCGTCATTGCGGCTGGGCTCTATTGGCTCCAGCGATACCACGACAAGAACGTCAAGGTTCGAGACTACCGATCACAGATTGGTCGATTGAACGAAGCCAAGTCGCAACTCGACACGTAGCTCTTCACACGCAGGTGCGGGCGGTGTAGTCATCGACTGCTTGTAGCGCTGCCAGGTTCTGCTCCCCGAGTTCGGTGATGCGGTCTTGAGGAAGTGGGCTTCCACCCCAGTCTGCACCTTCGTGCAGAATGACCATCTGATCCCAAACCCACCGTTCGGCTTCGGCGTCAATTGCGATCTCGGGCGGCGCGAGCGCAGCGGTGACCGCAATTGCGTTGTACACCTGGACGAATGCGGCCTCGAGCTGCTGGGGGTCACCGTGATCAATACCGTTGAGTGTGGCGAAGTTCTCGTTCACCTTCGCAGCCGCATCGCACCAGCTGTCCGATGGGTCCACCTCGACAATTCCAACGTCTAGATCAACCGGGTCAACGCTGGGTTCGTCATCGAGTTCATCCTCGACCGGCTCATCCTCGACCGGGTCATCCTCGATCGGCTCATCCTCGATCGGCTCGGCCACCTCTCCGACAGCGGGCTGCTCCCTCGGAGCGCTCTCCTCGGCTGCCCCGGCTGCCTCGGCCAGGTCGACATCCTCGATACTTTGGTCATCGCCATCGGTAGCCGAAGGCTCGACCTCTACTTCTTCTGCGGCAGCGGCAGCATCGGTGCTTTCTTCAGTCGAGTCCGACGCAACCGTAGGTGCTCGCGTGGTTCCCCCGACTTGTTCCACCTCGGGGTTCTCGACTTGCACCAGTTCAACATCACCGGAGCTACAAGCCGCGAGAAATCCTACGCCCATCATCATCATCGCAACAATTCTCATTGGTTCGAGACTACCAAGCTCATGACCACAAGAATCCGCGCTGCTGAGAGGGCCCCGATGATTGGTCCAGGTGTTATGCGGTTTGGGGTTGGTGGGTGTTGGTCCAGGTTAGGGCGAACTCGTTTGGTGTGAGGTCGCCGTGGGCGGAATGGGGTCGGTTGGTGTTGTAGTCG
>ENA-ORXM01002464-ORXM01002464.1-marine-metagenome-genome-assembly--contig:-NODE-2464-length-21445-cov-3.747286_pt1 | contig 21445 bp, 22 predicted proteins | sample MGYA00237867_ERZ511480 | MGnify/ENA primary metagenome ERZ511480 (study PRJEB26309, sample SAMN06266103) | marine metagenome | isolation source: Algal blade | place: United Kingdom:Sidmouth, United...
AATCCGCGGTGGAGGCGCAATGCGCCGTGATCGGCAATGTGGGCTTTCTCGGCATCCCGATGTTCGTCCTCCTGCTCGGCCCGCAAAGCGCGGGGCCGATGCTGATGGTGCTGGCGACCGACCTCATCGTGTTCTCCTCGCTCATCGTGATCCTCGTGACCGGCTCCCGGGACGGGCGGGTGACCCTCGGGACCCTGCGCACCGTCAGCCTTGGCCTCCTCAAGAACCCGATGATCGTGTCGATCAGTTTAGGGCTGATTGTGTCCGCATTGGCGGTGCCAATACCTGTGCCAGCCAACGAATTCCTGTCGATCCTTGGCGGTGCGGCCACTCCCGGTGCGCTATTCGCAATCGGCGCATCGCTGGCCACTAAATCAGCCGAGCGGCTGACCGTCGCAGGCTGGCTGACGTTATGCAAGCTGGTGTTACATCCTGCCGCCGTGGCTGTGGCCGCACTGCTTGTGTTCACGGTCGATCCCTATGCAGCGGGCGTCATGATTGCGGCGGCGGCCCTACCTGTTGCAGGCAATGTCTATATCATTGCACAGCATTACGGGGTTGCCCCCGCGCGGGTGTCTGCGACAATCCTGATATCAACAGCGATCAGCGTCGCAACCCTGTCTGCGGTCATCGCGTGGGTGACAAACCTTTGATCCTACGCTAGCGGTTAAGGCGAAACCAAAAGGAACTGATCATGCAAACAATCTCCGAGAACCGCTGCTTTGGTGGCACCCAAGGCGTGTATTCCCATACATCGGATGCATGTGCTTGCGACATGACATTTGCGGTGTTCATGCCCGAAGAGGCCCAGCATGGTCCGGTTCCGGTTTTGTGGTTCCTGTCGGGCCTGACGTGCACCCACGAAAACGCCATGGTGAAGGCAGGCGCGCAAGCATGGGCGGCTGAACAAGGCATCGCATTGGTGTTTCCGGATACGTCCCCGCGCGGCGAGGGTGTGCCAGATGACAACGCATTTGATCTGGGTCAAGGCGCCGGATTTTACGTCGATGCGACCCAAGCGCCGTGGGACCGGCATTTCAAGATGTGGACATATGTGTCCGAGGAATTGCCTGCCTTGCTCGCTGATAATTTTGCGGTTGATATGGACCGCCAGTCGATCACGGGTCATTCCATGGGCGGCCACGGCGCGCTTATGCTTGCGATGTCGTTGCCGGACAGGTTCCGGTCCGTGTCGGCATTCGCGCCGATCTGTAACCCGACAGCGTCGGACTGGGGGCAAAAGCAGTTCAATGCATATTTAGGCTCTGAAGAAGCGACGTGGGCCGCCCATGATGCCACTGCGCTCATGCTTGATGGCGGGTTTGACGGGCCTGTTTTGATCGACACGGGCACCGACGATCAATTTGCGGATCTGCTGGGCACGCAAGAATTTGCGGCGGCCTTTGCCGGATGCCTGCAAGAGGGATCTGTGCGGCTGCAAAAGGGGTACGATCATTCGTATTTCTTTATCGCGACCTTTATTGAAGACCACATCGCGTTCCATGCAGAGGCACTTTACGCGTGATCTATGTGGATGCCGATGCCTGCCCTGTGAAGGCCGAGGTGGAGCGCGTCGGCACGCGCCACAAGGTCAAGATGTTTGTGGTATCCAACGGGGGCATCCGCCCGTCGATGAACCCGCTGGTCGAAACTGTGGTCGTGCCGGATGGCCCTGACGTGGCTGACATGTGGATCGCCGACCGCGCTGGCAAGGGCGACGTGGTCATTACGGGCGATATCCCGTTGGCCGCGCGGTGCATCGAGAATGGTGCGCAAGTGCTAAAGCACAACGGAGAACCGTTGACGCAGGCCAATATCGGTAATGTGCTGGCGACCCGCGATTTGATGACGGACATGCGCGCCGCAGATCCGTTTCGCCAAGGCGGCGGCAAACCGTTTGGCAAGGCCGATAGGTCGCGGTTTCTGGATGCGTTAGAACGCGCGCTGCGGGCGTCGCAAAGGAGCTAGACCTGTCGGTGCGGACCTGCGACGCAGGGTGCATGAACATATTTGCAAACCTCAAACCCAATCAGATGGGCGCCATATCAGCCATGATTGCGGTGTTCTTTTTCTCTGTTAATGACGGGGCGATCAAATTCCTGTCAGGGGGATACGCCCTCCACGAGGTTGTGCTGATTAGATCGGCAATCGGGCTTGTGATCATCCTTGTGTTGATTGCACCGTTGACTGATGGACGGGCGATTTTTCACACGAAACTGTTGCGCCTGCACCTGATACGCGGGCTTTGCGTGGTGGTTGCCAACATGACGTTCTTCCTTGGGTTGGCGGCGATGCCATTGGCCGATGCCGTGGCAATTTTCTTTGTTAGCCCGCTGGTTATCACGATCTTTTCTGTCGTGTTTTTGGGGGAACATGTCGGGCCGCGCCGTTGGGGCGCCGTGATCGTGGGCCTTATCGGTGTGGGCGTCATGATGCGACCGGGCACCGCATCATTTCAATACGCGTCCTTATTGCCTGTGGCGGCGGCTGTGGCCTATGCCGGATTGCACATGTTGACCCGCAAGATTGGCCGCACCGAAAGCGCCGCGACCATGGCGTTCTACATCCAAATCGTTTTCATCGTAGTGTGCCTGACGATTGGCCTGATGGTTGGTGATGGACGGTTCGGTGATCAGACCGACCCGTCACTGCGGTTTCTTTTACGCGCATGGGTATGGCCTGTCGCTGCTGATATTCCAATCATGATTTTGGTTGGGTTCGGCGTCGCCGTCGGTGGATATTTCATCAGCCAAGCCTACCGCGTCGCGGAGGCAGCACTGGTCGCGCCGTTCGAATATCTGGCACTGCCTCTGTCGGTTCTTTGGGGTATTGTGGTGTTTGACGAATGGCCCGATGCGGTTTCATATCTCGGTATGGCGCTGATCCTTGGGGCGGGGTTGTTCATCGTCTGGCGCGAAAGCATTACAATCGACGAGCCGTTGCAAAACCCGCGTGTGCGCCGTTAGGGTGCTCCCACCACAAGGGGGATTTGCATGACCATCAACGCAGTGATTTTTGACATTGGTAACGTGCTGATCGAATGGCAGCCGGAGCGGTTTTTTGACGCAAAAATAGGCGAGGCACGCAGGCGCGAGATGTTCGCGGCCATTGATCTGCATGGCATCAACGACGAGGTGGATCGCGGCACGAACTTTCGTGATACGATCTATGCCGCGGCTGATGCCAATCCCGAATTCGCCGCCGAGGTCCGCATGTGGCATGACCATTGGATCGAAATGGCCGCCCCTGCAATTCCGCAATCTGTGCGGATTCTGCGCAAGCTGCGCGCCAAAGGCGTACCGGTCTTCGCGCTTTCGAATTTTGGCATCCAGACGTTTGATATCGCCGAACCGGTCTATCCGTTTCTGGCGGAGTTCGACCGGCGCTACATCTCTGGCCACATGGGTGTGATCAAACCCGATGCGGAAATCTATGAACGGTTGGAGGCGGATTGCGGCGTCGATCCTACGACGCTTTTGTTCACGGACGACCGGATTGATAATATAAATGCGGCTGCGTCGCGCGGTTGGCAAACCCATCTGTTTGAGCATCCCCAAGGTTGGGCCGATTGCGTTGTGTCCCACGGACTACTGACTGCTCAGGACGCGCAATGACCCAGATGATCCCCTTTGCTAAGGCCGACCCGTTGCTCGATTGGATCGCCCTCACGGACGCGCTTGCGGCAGGCCATACGATGCCCAAGGCCCAAGTCGAAGACGTGTTTTTGTACCGTGATAACAACACGCTGTTAAACAGGTCCGCGTGGATCAAGGGGATGGGCTTGGCCGTGAAATGCGCCACTGTTTTTCCCGATAACCGCGACGCGGGTAAGCCAATGATCGGCGGAGCGGTGAATTTGTTTTCCGACGCCGATGGCACGCTGGAGGCGATCTTGGATTTCCACCTCGTGACCAAGTGGAAGACGGCGGGCGATAGTCTTTTGGCGGCGCGTCGTTTGGCGCGACCGGACAGTTCCGAGATTTTGATCGTCGGGGCAGGGACGGTCGGGCGGTCGTTATATGCCGCGTATAAAACAGCGTTCCCTGATGCCAGCTTCACCGTTTGGAACCGGTCAACTGCGGGTGCATTGGCGTTCCAAGCGGACCTGCCCGACGTTGCGATTGCCGATAATCTTGAGGACGCGGTCCGCGCCGCCGACATCATTACATCGGCGACAATGGCGACCGAACCCCTAATCATGGGCGACTGGTTACAGGCGGGTCAACATGTCGATCTGATCGGGGCCTACCGCCCTGACATGCGCGAGGTTGATGACGCCGCCTTGCTGCGGTCGCGCGTTTTCGTTGACAATATGCATACGACTGTTGGCCATATCGGCGAGTTGAAAATACCGATCGCAACAGGTGTGATTGATGCGTCCCATGTGGTCGCTGATTATTACAGTCTTGATGCCTTTCAACGCCGCTCGGACGACGAGATCACGATGTTCAAAAACGGCGGTGGTGCGCATCTGGACTTGATGACAGCCCGCTATATTCTTGGGGTTTGGAACAACAAATGATGACATCTCAGCAAATTGCCGATTTCCAACGTGATGGGGCCGTGGTCGTGCGCGGCGTGTTTAAGGACTGGGTTGACGTTATGGCCGAAGGGATCATGCAGAACATGGCGGACCCCGGCGAATATGCATCGGAAAACCAAGTGTCCGAAGGGCGGTTTTTTGATGATTATTGTAACTGGACCCGCATTCCTGCCTTTGCGCGCGTGATCCGCGAAAGCCCTGCTGCCGCCTTGGCCGCCACGGCAATGCAAAGTCAAACCGCGCAGTTTTTTCATGATCACGTTCTGGTCAAGGAACCTGGCACACCCAAGCCCACGCCTTGGCACCAAGACGCACCTTATTACTTTGTTGAAGGCACCCAGACCGTCAGCTTGTGGATGCCGCTTGATCCGGTCGCGGGCGCATCACTGCGGTTTGTCGCGGGCTCGCATAAATGGGATAAAATGGTGCGACCAGTGAGTTGGGCGGACGATAGCGATTTCTATGAAAGTGGTGATTGGACGCCCGTGCCCGATCCGGATGCCGACCCCGACCAGATGCGGGTGCTGGAATGGGCGATGCAACCGGGTGATGCGGTGCTGTTTGATTATCGCACGGTTCACGGTGCGCGCGGCAATGCGACAACCAGTCGTAGGCGGGCATTGTCGCTCCGGTGGGTTGGGGATGATGCACGGTACGTGGCGAGGCCGGGAAAGACGTCGCCACCGTTTCCCGGACACGAGATGGAGGACGGGCAACGCTTGCGAACCGATTGGTTCCCCGTGATCCATGGAGGTTAATACGTGCTTTGGCTGCTGATCGTTCCACTCGTTGTGGTGATCGCTTTGGCCCCGTTCATATTCGAGACCCAGCGGCGCGTTGTGGGTAAAGCCATGCGCGATCGTTCGGGGGGCAGCTTTGCGAATTTGACGGATGGTGTGACCCGTTACCGTTGGCATGGCCCTGAACACGGGTCGGTTATCGTGGCGATCCACGGTCTGACAACCCCTTGCATCGTTTGGGACGGCATCATTCCAGCGCTGACGCGGCAGGGGTACCGCGTTTTGTCATATGACCTGTTGGGACGGGGCTTGTCGGATGCGCCAACCAAACCACAGACCCTTATGGTCTTTCGCAAGCAACTGGCTGAATTGCTGGCGGATCAAGACATTGACGGTCCGCTGGGCCTACTTGGTTATTCCATGGGGGGGAGCATTGCCGTTGATTTTGCGGCGCATAACCCATCACGGGTGACACAGGTTTTGCTGGTTGCGCCTGCGGGTATCGTCACACATGAAACACTTTTTGACCGGACGTGTCGCGTGGTGCCTTGGTTTGGTGATTGGTTGCACGCAATGTTTGCTGTGGGGCGTATGCGCCGCGGTGGCCCCAAACCTGCGCCGATTTCCGATATGCAGCGATTTCAATTGACCCGCCGCGGGTATTTGCCAGCCGTATTGGCAAGCCGCCGCAAGGCGTTGGCACAGACCCAAGCAGATGACCACTGGGCGCTTGCAAAGGCAGGGATGCCGATGATGGCGATCTGGGCAAAGAATGACACGACTATTCCGTCGCAAGCGATGGGTCAGCTTGCCCAATGGAACCGCAATGTCGTGCATAAGGAAATAACAGCTGCCGGACACGGTTTGCCGTATACCCACCCACAGGCCACCGCAGACGCCCTTGTGAATTTTTTGAACCGTTAGGCTGCACCAAGCACATGCTGGAAATCAAAATCGTGCTTACCGTTAAATGCGACGCAATCGCGGCCTGCTGATTTTGCATGATAAAGGGCAGCATCGGCAGCATCGCGAAACTCGCCGAATTCTTCGAGTTTGGGCGACCAGACGGTGCCGATGCTGATTGTGGTGTTGATCAATTTCCCTTCGGCAGCGATTGGGGCGCGTGACACGATTGTACGGCATCGTTCCGTGATTAAATGTGCCTCGTGGCTGGCGACATTCGTAAGGACAATCAAAAATTCGTCCCCGCTCATCCTCGCAAAAAGATCATCTGTCCGCAGGCATGATGTGATGCGCGTTGAGAGTTCTACCAGCACCTTGTCACCTGCCAGATGACCGTAGGTGTCGTTGATTGCCTTGAACTGATCGACGTCGATACAAACCATTGCCGCCCCCCGTCGCGGAGCATTGGCACGGGCAACAAGGCCATAGCGTTCAATCACGCTGCGGCGGTTTAAAATCTTGGTTAACGGGTCGGTTGTGGCTGCATGGAGCAAGCGCGTCGTTTCGCCCATCAATGCCTGTTCGCGGCTAATCAGTATCGCAAATATCGCAGTACCGGCAAAATTCAGGATCACAAGCGGAAGCCCCACCTTTTTGAGGAAGGCCACTGCGATGTCGGGGGGGAACACGAACGCCCCGATTAAATGGCACGATATCATTGTAGCCAAAACTGGAAGTGCGATTCTGCTTCGCGAGATGCGGGGGCGTACGAACTGACGCCAAATCAACCCCATTCCGGCAGCCACAATGGCGGACACAAGCCCTGCTAAAGCGCCGTCGCCGCCAATGCCGATCCGCATGCTCGCAACCATAAAGAGCGTGATTGCCACAGCCCGCCAACCGAAAAACGCGGCGGAAATGCCGACGAATAGATTGCGAAGATCAATAAAAATCCCGTCGCTAAGCGGCATCGGTGAAGCCATTGCCGCGATAGATGCCAGACCGAACAGGGTCCCCATGGAGGCCCGCAAACGGTTGGCCGAAGGTGCCGACCGGCTAAAAAACCCGTAAGTATACACAAGAATTACAGCGAGCCCGACAGGCTCCACGAACATTGTGATATCACTTAATAAATCCAGCATCGTTACCACCTTTGATTGATGGTGAAGCTAGGCTGAGAACATTTTTAGAAGATTAAGGCTGCGTGGCCATTAGAGAAAATTATCTAAAATGGCGGCGTCTAATTGATAAAATTTTCACTAAGCTGCAGAGGTCGGCTATGCTGCGGCTGGCGCCCGCCTGTTTTCGTTGATTGGCAAGTGGATGATCGCGCTAAACGCACCAATACCAACGCCTACCCACCATACATAGGTATATGTCCCATAAATGTCATAAAGCGCACCGCCGAGCCAAACCCCGAGGAATGACCCCAGTTGGTGTGAAAAGAAGACGATCCCGTAAAGGGTCCCCATATAGCGTAGCCCGTAAAGATGCGCGACGAGGCCCGAGGTAAGGGGGACCGTTGCAAGCCACAAGCTGCCCATACAGACCGAGAACACAATGACCGTCGTGGGTGTCATCGGTGTCAGGATGAATGCCGCCGCGATGATTGTGCGTCCGGTATAGATCCCCGCGAGCAAGTATTTCTTGGAATACCGTTTGCCCAGATACCCCGCGAGCAGGGTGCCGCCGATATTGGCGAGCCCGATGAGTGATATCGCAATCGCACCCAGCGCGCTGGTGGTTGTGATCCCCATGTTGGCAAGCAATGAGCCTTGGGCAATGGGGCCGCACATCTCGGTGACGAAGGCAGGGAAATGGGCCGTAACAAATGCCAGTTGATAGCCGCAGGAAAAGAAGCCCAGAAAGATCAGCGTATAGGACGGGTCCCTGAACGCCCGCTTCAGGATTGTGCCCATAGATTCTTCGAGTTCAGCCTTGGTGGCGGTCACGGGGCTGCGCATCATCGGCAGGACCATCAGGACAGACAGGATCAGGGCTGCAAAGGCTACGAAGGTCTGCTGCCAAGTCAGAAACGTCAGCAGGTATTCTGCGAGCGGGGCGCCAAACACCTGGCCCGCAGATCCGGCCGCCGTCGCAATCGCAAGCGACATGGAGCGGTTCTCGTCCGAAGACGCGCGCCCAACGACAGCGAGGATCACCCCGAATCCGGTACCCGCAATGCCGAAGCCCACAAATATTTCGTACATCTGATGTGCCAGCGGGGTGGTGGCCCCCGCAGATAGCAGTAAACCAGCGGCATAAAAGAACGCACCTGCGATGATCGCCTTCCGGTCGCCGATCTTTTCCGCAATGGCACCAAAAATCGGTTGCCCGATGCCCCACGCAAGGTTTTGGATTGCTATCGCGAGGCTAAAATCGGCGCGCATCCAGCCAAACTCCGATGCAATCGGAATTTGGAACACGCCAAATGATGCACGAATGGCAAAGCCCGTCATGATGATGAGGCAGCCAGCGATCAAGACGGGGTTCATAAGCGCGTTGTTTTTCATCTGTCCAATTGGTCCGGATTTTTGGCTTGTGTCAACGCTGCGCGTTGGTGCCTCCGGCGGAGGTATTTGCGGCAAGAGGAAATACGGTCGCTTTTCAATGCGGCATCGGCGCGGTATCGGTGGGGCATGACGATACAACAGATATACGCCACTGCGGTTGCCGAGGGGCGATTGCGCGAGGATGCCGCGCAACTGGCGTTGCTGCCACAGCTAGAGCGGATACGGGTCGGGGTAAGTGCGCCAGTCAAGCGCGGTCTGTTCCGCAAGGCTGAGCCTCCGATGCGGGGGCTATATATGTGGGGCGGTGTCGGATGCGGGAAATCGATGTTGATGGACCTGCTTTACGACGCTGTTGATGCGCCCAAACAGCGCAGCCATTTTCATGCGTTCATGCAATGGGTCCACGCCGAAATAGCGATCGCGCGCCAAGGCGGTGTGAGCGATGCAATTGCGCCTGTCGCGGCCAAGCTGGCGGATGATGTTCGTTTCTTGGCCTTTGACGAAATGCAGATCACCGACATCACCGATGCGATGATCGTTGGCCGGCTGTTCGAGGCCCTGTTCGCCGCAGGTGTGGTCGTTGTGACCACGTCGAACCGCGTGCCGGACGATCTTTACAAAGACGGTTTGAACCGCGCTTTGTTTGTGCCGTTTATCAAATTGATCAAGGACCGGATGGTTGTGCATCCGCTGGACAGTGACATCGATTACCGGCAAGGCCGGCTGGCGGGAACGCCCACCTATTTCACCCCCGCAAACGTCACTGCACGTGCGCAAATCGATAATATCTGGGCAGAGCTGACCGGCGGACAAGACGCGCCGCTGACGTTGACGGTTAAGGGGCGGTCTGTTGTCATCCCGAAATTTCACAACGGGGCCGGACGCATCGGTTTTTTCGCGCTATGTGGCGCGTTTCTGGGACCTGCGGACTACCTTGCTGTGGCTGATGCCGTACGCGTGTTGGTGCTTGAAGATATCCCACAGCTTTCGCGCCAGAATTTCAACGAGGCGAAACGGTTCGTCACGCTGGTTGATGCACTATATGAAGCGCGTGTCAGGTTGATCTGCTCGGCTGCTGCGTTGCCAGAAATGTTGTATCTGGAAGGCGAAGGCACGTTCGAATTTGAACGCACGGCAAGCCGTTTGCGCGAAATGCAATCAGATGACTGGGCTACCTAGGCTTCGGGAATTGTCAGACGCTGACCAACACGAATATTGTTGGGGCTGCTCAATGTTGTCCGGTTCGCTTCGTAAATAATGTTATATTTCTGAACGTTACCGTAAAAATTCAAGGCAATCGCACCAAGGCTGTCACCGCGCTTCACCGTATAGAACCGATATTGCTGGCTTTCGGTGGCGCGTTGTACAACGCGAATTTCGGCGCCTTCCGGACGCTCTGGCACCGCAGGAGCAGCGCCGCCCGCGGCGATAGTGGCTTGTGAGATGATCGAGCTCAGCAGAACATGCGTATCTACACGGCCATCAGACGTCACGAGAATTTCGGGAACAGAGATGGTGCCCGCAGATGCTGCCTCATTGACCAGCGTGTCGATATAGGTGTCGTTCTGCCCTTCTTTGAGGGCTTGAACGACGAGGAGTTCAAGAGCCGATACCGGTGACGGATCGTTCCTGACTGCTGCGATTTTCTTGCCAGTAATCGCGCCGATACCCGTCAACACGCCCGCTGTCATTTCCAGCATGGGATCGGAATCAGAGTTCGGATTTTGTTCTACATTTAGTCCCAGACCTGCCAGTACGTTTGCCGCTGTGGCGTCCATCTCGCTGTCGTCGATTGGCACTGCCAAGCCGGGCATTTCGGTGCGCACGGGGGCTTGGATCACGGCATCATTGGTCAGCTCGACGCTTTGGGTGAGCGGCGCCAAAATCGTGTCTGTTACGGCGCGTGTTACGGCCAAATCAGCGGCGATTACAGGCGTTGGCGGACCACTGTCAGACGGGCGCAGCACGATATAACCGCAAAGCACGACGGCAAAGACAAACAGGGCAATCACGGAACGGATCATGGCAGTCTAGCTTTCTAAATCAATCGTCGTTCGGGCGAACAGTGGACAGGCCGAGGTGTAGCCAGTCTTCAAGGCCGCCACGGTAGTTTTGAATAAGGGATGCCGGATAACCCGCAGCAATAAGGGCTTGCACGGCGCGGGTCCCTTGTGCGTCCCACGGGCCGTTGCCATAGATCATCAAGCTGAGCGCATTGCTAAAGTCAAATCCGCCGTCCGTGGCCACAGCGCCGAGCGCGCGCAAGATATCGGTCTGATAAGGGTTTTCAGCGTCCAGCGTGGCGAACGGCACATTGACTGCGCCCGGAATTGCGCCTTTGGCGAACCACGCAGGCAGACGCGCGTCCATCAAAAGACCGGCGTTATTGGCCACGCTGACCGCAAGAAAGTCGATGACTTCTAATTCGCCAGCGGGTGTGACACCGACAGCGGGGATGACAGGTTGAATGCAAAATTCAGGGCAGGGGCGGCTGGTTTTTGCGAATTCGCCTTCCAATGCCGCTGCTTGGTCTTGTGTGCGGCTGATCGTGAACGGATTTCCGTTCAACGCGAACGTAACGGTTGCCTGTTCTTCGGTGATGCCGACATCTTGTGCCGCGAGGGGCATGGCCCCAACCGCAGCAGTAGCCAGTGCGATCCCGCGAAACGTGCGCTTAAACATACTCATATCCACCATAAGGCCCCCTATATTTCGTCGTTACTGCTGCATAACGCGGCTGAGGGACTAATTTTATCTAGATTTAGTGCATTTTGCGTACAGAAGTCAAAGACTGATTCGCCAATGATTCGGTTTTCGTGATTTGTCGTCCAAAAACAAGAAGACAGGCTTAGCGCCTGCCCCCTCGCCCTGCCAAGAGCGCAGCGAAACGCCTATTTTTCAGGGGCGAACGCGGTTGCGTCGAATCTGCGGCATAAGTGATTCGCCGTCAATGGGTATGATTCGTTTTAATCGCGTTTTGCACGGCTTACGGCAGCAGTATTGCGGCAATCGGGCGTCACAGGGTCGAGCGTCGCGAGCAATGGCGTATCGGGATCAATGCTGCTGGCTTCGATGAAGGTGCCATTGACGCAGATATCTTGGGCAAAGTTGCCTGCGTTAAAACCAAATCCGGGGTTGCCACAGTTGGACACATTGCCGTCCGCGTTCCACCCTTGCGAGGCAAAGCTGGCAAAGCGGCCACCGGTCAGGAAGATCAAGCCAGCGGGGTCAAACCGCAGGTGCCATGTGGTGTCTTTGCTCCGCGTCGATGCATCCCAAGTGCCGAGCAACCGGCCCTTGTGGTACCCTGAGATTTTGAACCCTGTGATATCGTCTTCTGTCAGGATTGACCGGAACATGGCGGCGTCGGGCAACGTCATGCGACCCGTCATTGTATAGCCACCACCGCCCTTCCAGCACAGGTTCAATGTGGCCGCTTGCGCAGGGGTAGCCATGACCATGACGGCGGTGATGATGTGGCGGAGACTCATCAAGCTTCATTCTCGCGGATGACATGACCGGCAAGGTAGAGCGAGCCGCAAATCAGGATACGCGCGTTTGGCGCGTCTGCTTTAATCTGGCGGATTGCTGATTGCACGTCGTCTGCTGTTGATGCGCGCAGCCCGACGGATGCAGCTGCGGCTGCTGTGGCTTCAGCTGGGATCGTGTTCACTTCATCGGGGATCGACACGGCGGTCAGGCTATCCGCGACATCGGCAAGTGGCGCAAGGTAGCCTGCGATATCCTTGGTATTCAGCATTCCGCAGATAAGGTGTGTGGGGCGCGGCGATTGCGCGCGCAGCGTCGCAGCCAAAGCGCGCCCAGCAGCAGGATTATGCCCGCCATCAAGCCACAGCTCTGCGGGGCGGGCCATCGTGACCAAAGCGCCTGATGTCAGGTGCTCCATCCGGGCGGGCCAATAGGCCTGCGTGATTGCGGCCTCACATGCTGCCTCGTCTTGGCCAAGGTGACGCAGCGCGGCAATCGCGGCACCTGCGTTTTGGACCTGATGCGGGCCGGGCAGGGCGGGTAGGGGCAAATCAAGCAGTCCGCGTTCGTCTTGGTAGACAAGTCGGTCGCGTTCCACGCTGACGTGCCAATGCTGTCCATACGCCAGCAGCGGCGCGCCCAGCCTTGCGGCCACGGCTTCGATCACATCCATTGCTTCTTCGTGTTGGGGGCCAACGACGCACGTCACGCCGCGTTTGATGATCCCCGCTTTTTCGCCCGCTATTGCCGCCAGCGTGTCGCCCAGAAATTGCTGATGGTCGAGGTCAATCGGCGTGATGACCGTCACCGCTGGCGTGTCTACTACGTTGGTTGCGTCCAAGCGCCCGCCAAGCCCGACCTCGAGCAGGGTATAATCAGCGGGCGTTCGGGCAAACGCAAGGATGCCTGCGACTGTTGTGATTTCGAAATAAGTAATCGGATCGGGGCCATTGGCCGTATAGCATTCGTCGAGCACGGCAGTCAGCGCATCCTCGGAAATGAGCGTCCCCGCAAGGCGGATGCGCTCGTGAAACCGTGCCAGATGCGGCGATGTATAGGCGTGAACGGATGCACCACCCTGTTCCAGTCCTGCGCGGATCATAGCGTGGGTTGAGCCCTTGCCGTTGGTGCCCGCGATATGGACCACTGGCGGCAGCTTGTTTTGTGGATTGCCTAGCTTGGCCAGCAAATCCCAGACGCGGTCAAGCGTCAGGTCAATCACCTTTGGATGCAACGCCATCATGCGCGCAAGGATTGCGTCGGAACCAGTCGTCATCGGGGGATCAATCCTGTTTGCAGAAGCCGGATCAGGACAATGCCTGCTGTGATGTCAATGCCCGCGCAAAAAGCGGGCCACCACGTCGGGCCGGGTGCACCGATCCAGTAAAGCCCAGCGTCAAATACGCCGTGTGCGATCAGGCCGCCCGCGATGATCATTGCACCACGGCGAAAGCCGGCGACGGCCAGTGCGCTGAACCCGATGAAAATTGCAAAATGCAGGATCGCGCCTGTAACATCGCCATTTTGCGCCGCAAATACCGGATAGAAAAACGCAATTGCCGCCAGCAGGACCACAAGGCCGAATCGTTCACGCAGCATCCCTGCACGAAAAAGGGCAGCAATGGTGCCGCCCCCGCCGATTGCGCCCACCGCGATGGCCGTGATCACGCCTGATTTTCCTCAGCGACCTCAATTTCTGGTGTCGCTTCTGGTGCGGGCAAATCGCCCTTTACCGGCGCATCGAGTCCGGTCAGCATCCGCACGATTGTGACCAGCTCGTCCTTAAGGACTGTGCGCGATGTCACGCGGTCAAGCATCCCGTGGTCCAGCAGGTATTCGGCCCGCTGAAACCCTTCGGGCAGTTTTTCACCAATAGTCTGTTCAATCACGCGGGCACCGGCAAACCCGATCAACGCGTTTGGTTCAGCGATCTGCACATCACCGAGCATCGCGTAAGACGCCGTTACGCCACCCGTCGTCGGGTGGGTCAAAACGACGATATAGGGCAGCCCTGCTTCCTTAAGCATTTGCACAGCGATGGTCGTGCGTGGCATCTGCATCAGGCCCAGAATGCCCTCTTGCATGCGCGCACCACCTGCGGCGGAAAACAGGATCAGCGGACGATCCAGCGCAATCGCGCGTTCGGCTGCGGCGACAATCGCGTTGCCGACATACATCGACATTGATCCGCCCATAAACGAGAAATCCTGAACGGCAACAACAACGCCAGTCCGTCCCATGTCGCCCTCGGCCACCAGCATAGCGTCTCTTTCGCCGGTTTTCTTGCGCGCGTCTTTGATGCGGTCGGTGTATTTCTTTTGATCGCGGAACTGCAGCGGGTCGGCCTTGGGTTCCGGCACAGCGACCTCAACGAACACGCCGCCGTCAAAGATCGACATCAAGCGGTCCCGCGCGCCAATCGGCATGTGGTGGTTGCAATTGGTGCAAACGTTCAGGTTATCTGCCAATTCGCGGTGAAACAGCATGGTCCCGCAATCGGTGCATTTTGTCCAAAGATTGTCCGGAACCTCGCGGCGTGAAAACAGCGAGTTGATCGTCGGACGGACGTAGTTTGTAATCCAGTTCATGGCGCGCCTCTTAACTTACCTCATCCAGATATGACGCTGCGGCATAAAATGCAATCAGCGCCGTATCGCGATACGCGCAGCAAGCCACATGACAACGATCATAAGCGTTAGAATGATGACCTCTGGCAGCACCCAAGGTTCGATCAGGGTCGCAAGCCCGTAGTCGAATTGGCTTCGGTCCATTGGCGCATATAAAAATAGTGCGAGCCCGCTGGACGGCATGTCCTGTTCGCCGACCCACATAAACGCGAATATGTTGTTCGACAGATGCAGCCCGATGGCAGCGCCGATATTGCCCGTGCGCGCGGTCAGGTCTGCACACGCCAACCCCAGCATCGTGGCCCAAAGCGCGTAAAGTACGCCGTCCGCAGGGCCATAGCCGTTCAGGTAATGGCCGAGGCCGAATAGCAGGGACGGAACCCCCATCCAAACCCAAGCCTTGTCGGACAGGGCAGCGCACTGCTGTTGCAGGTAACCGCGGAAATATAATTCTTCGGTGCCGACTTGGATCAGCAATATTGCAATCGCAGGGATGACCCAGACGGCCCATGCTGCGATGTGCCGGATTGACGCGACATCTGCCATGACGATCCATGGTGGCAGGATCGTTTGCAAAACCAAAAGCCAGAAAACGGCGAAACCCGCGATTTTGATATTGCGCAGCGTCGGTCTGACGGGGCCAACCATGGACCAGAACCCGCGCCCGTGTGCCTGCCGCACCATCACCACAAGCGCCAGCGCGATCACACCGAAGGTCGCCAGTTGCGCCAACAGCGACAATGGTGTCGCCCCGATTTCATATGAAATGCGCCATGCTTCCGGCAGAACCCCGCCAACCAGCAGCGGCGCAATGATGAACACCAGCTCCATCAAAACAACGATCACCAGAACCGGACCCAGATCGGGTGATCCACGTGCCGCGCGGACAAAGTCGCGGTGGGCGGCGTAACGGTGCGTCATCCCGCGCTATGCCGTCGGGCGCAAAATGCGGCGCAGGATAAGCCAGATGACGATCGAAACGCAGATATCAGGCAGCACATCGACGGGTGTCATATCGTCCATGCTAAATGCGGTGAGCTTCCACGCAAAGCCGGTCATGCTATCGGGCAGAGTTACGAAATTCAGCAACAAGAAATTGTTCATGAAATGCCAGCCCCAAGCCGCCCCGATGTTGCCTGTGATCCGCGTCAAATCCGCCCAGACCAGCCCCGAAATAGTCAGCGCCACGATAATGTACCAAACCATATCGCCCATGGTGCCAGCGTCATAGTGGATCAGGCCGAACACGACCGATGGCAGGACCAGCCAGACCAGCGGGCTTTGGAATCGTGCGGCAAGCTGTTGCATGATATAGCCGCGAAACAGAAATTCCTCTGCGCCGGTCTGGATCAACAAAAGGATCGCGCCGACTGGCAAAAACAATAGCACCATATTCAACGGTTGGTTTGGCACGACGCCGAAATATAATGACGTCACGAGCATCCAAACGGCTTGGATCATAAACACGACGCCTGCGGCGATGATAAAATTGCGGCGCACGGCAGGCAGCGGGCCAAGCAGGGATGTGAATGATCTGCGGTGCAGCAGCCTGACTGCGGCCCAAACGCCCAATATGCCGCCAGCGAATGTCAGCAATCCTTCGATCAGGCTGGTGCGTGTGTTCAGATTATAATCTGCCTGCGTGGTCCCGACCAGACCCGTCGCTTGGGCCAGTTCCGTCAGTCCAATGACGAATCCGATATAGATGACAACGAACACCACAAGCCCAACCAAAAGCCGCCAAAGTGCGGGGGCGGCGCAAGCTGGCCGGATGTAGCGGTTAAAGGCGGGGGTGCGTGTCGCGAGGGTCATAACCCCTATCTAGAACGGGTTTACCATCTTGTCATGTGATGGATGGCAAACTAGACCGTTTCCAACGTATTTTAACGACAAAGGGCCCGATCCCATGACTGATAAAACAAACCTGCCAAGCCGCCATGTGACCGAAGGGCCAAACCGTGCGCCGCATCGGTCGTATTTTTATGCGATGGGTCTGGATGACGAGGCGATCAAACAGCCGTGGGTCGGTGTTGCGACATGCTGGAACGAGGCGGCGCCTTGTAACATCTCGCTGAACCGTCAGGCGCAATCGGTAAAGCTCGGCGTGAAAAAAGGCCTCGGCACACCGCGTGAATTCACCACCATTACGGTCACCGACGGTATTGCGATGGGCCACGAGGGCATGCGCAGTTCATTGGCGTCGCGTGAGGCGATTGCCGATACGGTTGAGTTGACGATGCGCGGCCACTGCTATGACGCGCTTGTGGGTCTGGCGGGCTGCGATAAATCGCTTCCGGGTATGATGATGGCGATGGTGCGTTTGAACGTGCCGTCCGTGTTCATCTATGGTGGTTCCATCCTTCCGGGCCGCTTGGATGGCAAGGACGTCACAGTCCAAGATGTTTTCGAGGCCGTGGGCCAGCATCAGGCGGGCAACCTGTCCGATGAGGCTTTGGCAGCGCTCGAGCGTGTGGCCTGCCCGTCCGCAGGGGCCTGTGGTGGTCAGTTTACAGCCAACACAATGGCATGTGTGTCCGAGGCAATTGGCCTTGCGCTGATGAATTCATCCGGTGCGCCAGCCCCATACGAGAGCCGCGATCAATATGGTGTTGCATCCGGCGAGGCGGTCATGCGCCTGATCGAGAAAAACATCCGCGCGCGTGATGTTGTCACCCGCAAGTCGCTTGAAAACGCAGCGCGCGTCGTGGCCTGTACGGGCGGGTCCACGAACGCCGGTCTGCACCTGCCTGCGATCGCCCACGAGGCTGGCATTGACTTCGATTTGTTCGACGTCTGTGATATCTTCAAAGACACGCCATACTTTGTCGACCTGAAACCAGGCGGGCAGTATGTGGCCAAGGATCTGTACGAGGTCGGCGGCGTGCCTGTCGTGCTTAAGGAACTGCGCAAGGCGGGCCTGATCCACGAGGATTGCATGACCGCATCCGGCCGCGTGATGGGCGAAGAGCTTGACCTGATCGCAGGCGAGGCTGATGGCCGCGTTATTTACCCTGTGGAAACACCTATCACCAAAACGGGCGGCGTTGTTGGCCTTAAGGGTAACCTTGCCCCTGAAGGCGCGATCGTGAAGGTCGCAGGCATGTCCGAAGCCGAGCAGGTGTTCACGGGTCCTGCACGTTGTTTCGAGAACGAAGAAGAAGCATTCGAGGCCGTCAAGGCGCGCAAATACAACGAGGGCGATGTGCTCGTCATCCGTAACGAGGGTCCGGCTGGTGGGCCGGGTATGCGCGAAATGTTGTCCACGACGGCGGCGCTGTCCGGTCAGGGCATGGGCAAAAAGGTCGCGTTGATCACCGATGGGCGCTTTTCTGGCGCGACGCGCGGGTTCTGTGTGGGCCACGTGGGGCCGGAGTCCGCACATGGCGGCCCGATTGGCCTGCTCAAGGACGGCGACACCATCACGATGAACGCGATCACAGGCGAGCTTTCGGTTGATATCTCGGACGCTGATATGACAGCGCGTCGTGACGCATGGGCTGGCCCGCGCGAAACGATTTATGCATCCGGCGCATTGTGGAAATATGCAAAGCTCGTCGGCGGCGCCCGTTTAGGTGCGACCACGCATCCGGGTGCGCGCGAAGAGCGTCATATCTATATGGATCTTTGATCTGATGAGTATGGTGCGGATACTGATGGCGGGGGCTGTGGCGGCCCTTGCCGGTTGTACGGACGGTATGCCCAAGCTGACGATGCCTGGTTTCTCAAAGGCGGTTCAAACGCGCGATGTTGTTGAGGCGGCGCCGGTCGCGCGGCTTGCGCTATTTGACGGGCAGGTCACTGCGGCAGGGCCAAACGGATATTGCGCCGACCCGATCGCCAGCAAGCCCGACAGCGGGTTCGCAATCTTTGCATCCTGTAATGCGTTGGGCCTAAAGGAGGCCGCCACAGTACTTGCCGGCATTACAACAGTGCAAGTGGGCCGTGTCGGATCCGCGATTGTGGCAAGGGACCCTGATGCATTTGTTGCGGTCCTGTCCAGTGCGCAGGGCCCGTCGATTTTGGCGCGCTCAGGTGACAGTGATTCCGTCGAAGTCAAACGCGTCACGCAGCGAAAGGGCCGCGTGACGGTTGCGCTCAATGACGCAGCACCCGCATTTATCGAAGGCGCCCAAGAAGCCGAATGGCGCACCTTTTTCGATCTTGCCGACCGTTTGGTAACCGTGACAGTACGCGGCTTTGACGCGCGACCATTGTCTGACGCGGCGGGTATGACCCTTTTGACCCAAGCAGTTCGGGGCATGATCGCCGCGAATGGACCGCAAACCGCATCGCTTAACTGACAACTGTTTCCTTTTTGGAGACAATTTGGCAGATATAAACAGGAGTGGCGCGCCGCGACGTGCCTAAGACCTTGAGGACATTTGAACAACATGCGGATGAAACACGACGGTTGGATTGCACGGATGATGCAGCGTGGATCAATTCTGCGCTGGGCAGCTGCGGCACGTCGCGCGCCTGTCGCTGATCTTGATACGTTGCGCCACCAACGCCATCGCGCCCGCCAAATCCGCGCCCATGTGGATGAGTTGATGCATGTGGCTGATAGCCGTCTGGCCCTTCCACGGATCGGGTCCAATGCGTTCACCCGCCCGGGCGGCACTGAATGGTCGTGGCGCCCAAGGTTATGGCGTGGTCCGTTGTCCAAATCCGGCATGTCCGCTGTCGCAAATCGCACTGCGGTTGGCGAAGAGGTCACCATTTTCCATGATTGCAAAATCTCGGAAGTGACCCTGCGTCAGGTGCGCAACACCCGTGAAGAAGACCTCGCGCCTTTCGCGCTACGGATGGATGTGTTTCGCTTTGACGGGAGCTTTTTGTCGCTTGTTATCGATGCCCCCAAAGAGGCTTGCGAGGGATTGCAACGCCGCCATATCGTGCGTGTTAACGCGATCATGGACGTTGAGAAACCGATTGAGGTTTTCGCGCGATTAAACATCAAGCATGGTCCAAACACCGAGCAATTGGTGCTTGAACTGCCGATCGGTCGAGAAGATTCGATGATCGAATTCGATCTTGGGTATTCCGAACTGAATGAAAAGCGGATTGAACGCATGTGGCTTGATCTGATTTTCGAAGGGCCGGAAATGAATCAAGTGATAATCCGTGATATCACATTCTGCCGTTACCCACGCGCCGAACTTTGACCCACCCCAAGGAGCCGATTGTTATGACTGTCACTTTGACCAAAACACGTATGATCGCTGGCGTCTGGGAAGGCGTACTGGACGGTGTGGTCGACACACCGCCGCCGATCAGTGCAACCCATCAAGGCGCCGGTATTGAAGGAGTGACCGTTGCGCGGTCACCCGACGACGCCCATTGGGTGGTTCATGTGCCTGTACCAGCGGAGCTTTTGTCGGATGGTGTCCAGACATTTGTCGTTGTAAATGCGGAGACCGATGAGACGCTCAATAGCTTTACTTTGCTAGCAGGAGAGGCGTTGGCCGAAGACATCCGCGCCGAAATGGCACTGTTGCGCGAAGAATTGGACATGCTAAAAAGCGCGTTCCGCCGCCACTGCGTCGAGACGACTTGACTTGACCCAACGGGGGACAGCCCCCCACACCCTAGGCATATTTCCCCTCGCAAGAAGCTGACGTGGCGTTTGTGGTGACGTGCGCGTCAACTTGTGTCCATTGTAGGGCTGAAATTCTCAGGAGACTGCCATGACCGCCTTCCCGCATATGCTTGCCCCGCTGGACCTTGGCTTCACGACGCTCAAGAACCGCGTTTTGATGGGCTCGATGCATACAGGGCTTGAGGAAACGCGCGATTGGAACCGCGTGGCGGAGTTCTACGCTGCGCGTGCCCGTGGTGGGGTGGCGCTCATGGTAACGGGTGGGATGGCGCCCAATGATGAGGGCGGCGTATTTCCGGGGGCCGCGGGGCTGTTTAGTGATGACGACATCGCCAACCACAAGATTGTCGTCGACCGTGTGCATGATGCAGGCGGTAAAATCGCGATGCAGATTTTGCATGCAGGACGCTATGCCTATTCACCGAAATGCGTATCAGCCAGCGCTGTGAAATCACCGATCTCTCCTTTTGCGCCAAAAGAGCTGGATGCAGACGGTATCGAGAAACAGATCGCGGATATCGTGACCGCCGCTGTCCGCGCGCGCAAGGCCGGCTATGATGGTGTCGAGGTGATGGGGTCGGAAGGGTACTTCCTGAACCAGTTCCTCGTGACCCATGTGAACAAGCGTGACGACGAATGGGGTGGATCATATGAAAACCGGATGCGTCTTCCGGTTGAGGTCGTGCGCCGCGTGCGCGAGGCTGTTGGCGTAGACTTTATCCTGATTTACCGATTGTCGATGATTGATCTGATCCCGAATGGATCGACATGGAAAGAGGTCGTGCAATTGGCCAAAGCGATCGATGCTGCGGGTGCCACGATCTTGAATACGGGGATCGGCTGGCACGAGGCGCGTATTCCAACGATTGCCACGTCTGTGCCACGTCGGGCGTTTTCATGGGTCACCAAGAAACTAATGGGCGAAGTGTCGATCCCTGTGATCACATCCAATCGGATCAACACACCCGAGGTCGCCGAAGAAGTTCTGGCGACAGGCTGTGCAGACATGGTTTCGATGGCGCGTCCATTTC
>ENA-ORXM01002465-ORXM01002465.1-marine-metagenome-genome-assembly--contig:-NODE-2465-length-21439-cov-3.842945_pt1 | contig 21439 bp, 14 predicted proteins | sample MGYA00237867_ERZ511480 | MGnify/ENA primary metagenome ERZ511480 (study PRJEB26309, sample SAMN06266103) | marine metagenome | isolation source: Algal blade | place: United Kingdom:Sidmouth, United...
TAATGGCCGGTGTCGATTACGCCATTGAACAGGGCTATGCAGACCCTAATAGATTGGCCGTGGGCGGATGGTCGTACGGTGGTATTTTGACCAATTACGTAATCACAAAAACCGATCGTTTCAAAGCTGCAATGTCAGGTGCCAGTGAGGCGTTATACCGTGCCAATTACGGCCATGACCATTATCAACTGACCTGGGAGCAAGAATTGGGGCTGCCGTGGGAGAATGCCGAAGCATGGGAGCGCATTTCCCCCTTCAACGATGTGGATAAAATCACCACCCCCACCCTATGGATGGGCGGAAGTGATGATTGGAACGTGCCTATATTAAATTCGGAGCAAATGTACATGGGCATGAAACGTTTGGGCAGGGAGACCCAACTAATAGTGTATCCCAATGAGCATCATGGCATACGCAGACCCTCTTTTCAAAAAGACCGCATGGACCGCTATTTAGCTTGGCTCAAAAAGTATGTCAAGTAGGCATCATAAAGGATTTCGATGGGTTATAAAAACAAAAAAAATGATTCCACTGTATTTTACGATTAGGTCTTTATTGTCTCCTTTTCTGCTCGGCTCTTCGTTCGTATTGTTCCCTTTCGTGGACTTTACGGGTATTAAGCGCACCGTTATTCTAAAGGTTTTGGGCCACTAGGATGAAAATGAATTATCACTATAAAAATCTAGAAAGGAACAATCCGATTGGGGACATCTCACCAATTTTATTGTGGTAACGTTGTGGAAAGTATTAAGAATGAGAGGTTTCCTTTTGAAATGTCGATCGGATGGATTCCAAAAAAAAGAGCAGGTTCTGGAACCCGCTCTTTTTTTGGTTAAGAATATACAACCAAAATTTATTTATCCATCAAAACGAACATTCATCAATGCCACTGGCGTACCGACAGGGTCCGCGCTCTGCTTTGGCTTGTAGACAAAATAAACCTCATCGGCCTTCACATCCATTGTCTTTTCAAATTGTATGGGTACGACTCCCCCGGGCTGACCTGAAGCTGGAGCAGGCATACTTCCTTTACCCAGCAATTGCCCATCGGGCGCATCCAATCGCATTTCAAAATCGAAACCGGCTTTGGGGGCTTCTTGCCATCCGGCGGTGAGTGTAGCCGAGCGCACTCCTTTTAAGTCGATGTTTTCCAAAGCGAACCATCCTTGCTCGGCAGGTAACATCAACAAATCTTGTCCACCATACTTCACGGGAGTGAATCCATCCGTTTTGATTTTATCGGAAAAAGGTACTGTACTTCCTTGCAAAGCGACTGATGTTACCCCTGTTAAAGGAATAGTGGCTTCAGCCCCATTATCGGTATAACTCGCGGTCAATACCATAACGTTTGCACCCTTTGTAGGGTTTGGTCGAATGGTTCCTGAGGGGGGCAATGACTTTTCTTGTGCTCCTGTATCGGCCAAAGACATGATATACTCCGCAACCTGTCGCGTTTCGTCCTTTGTGATATTAGGATGCGCGGGCATACTTACTTCACCCCATACACCTCCTCCGCCAGAAACTATTTTTTTCTGCAGGTAAGACATGGCATCAGGATCTTTTTGATATTTTTTTGCAATTTCTTTATAATTAGGGCCAATGGAAGCTTCGGCCTCTTTATGACACGTCTTACAATCCATACCTTGGGTCAATGCCTTACCAGTTACTGCGGCGGATACCTGTTGGTGCCCGAGCGACATATTGACTTCATCAAAACTCTCCAAATAGTCTACGGAAACAAAAATATTGGACTCATCTACGGCACTTCCATCGGCATCCGTCACCGATACGGCATATTCGACCGGAACACCTTCTATAAAAAAGGAGGAATTGCCACCTTTCAAATCAATGGCCAAATCGGGTCTGGAATTCCCGGCAACCACGGAAACAATGTCACTTTTAGCAGATTCGCCCTTATCATCTTTGACAACTACAGAAATTTTATAGTCTCCCGCCTCAGAATAGGTGTACGAAATCTCAGGCTCCATGGTTTCTTTTGTTTCGCCGTTACCCAAGTCCCAAACATAGGTCAATGCATCTTTTTCACGATCTATCGCTTCTACATTGGCATTGACTTTCAGCGGAAGTTTCCCTGAAGTATGGTCAACGATTAAATTATCGATTAACGGAGGGCGGTTTCCTCCATTGAATTCGATATAACTTAATGCGGCGTCATCGTTTTTTGTAAACCATCCATTACCATACTCCAACAGATATAATCGTCCATCGGGCCCCAGCTCCATATCGATAAGGCTGTTCACCTTGACATCTGACGCAAAAGGCTCCATTTTATTGAAGGTACCATCGTCAAAAAGGGTAACTGCCTTCATCCAGCCCCGAATCCAATCGTAAACAATAATCTTTCCATCAAAATAATCAGGTAGACCTCCCCCGCTGGGATACATATCGGAATAATAAGTTGGCCCTGCCATCGCATTCCTACCCCCTGTACCAAGTTGCGGAAAAGATTTTGAAGCATCGTATGGATAATAGACCATAGCAGGCTGAGCGGGAGGTAGTTCGCGGAGCCCGGTATTGTTTCTTGAGTCATTGATAGGTTTTTCCGGGTCGAAAGTGCGACCACTTTCCCCGGTTTCAAAATCAAAATCCACATAGGGTTGATTGTCACCCACAAACAACGGCCATCCGAAATTACCGGGACCCCTCGCCTGCCCGACCTCATCATAACCCTTAGTGCCACGGCTATCGAACTTATCCTCTCTAGCATCGGGTCCTACATCGCCCCAATACACATAACCCTTTTTAGGGTCAACGGAAATACGATAGGGATTACGGTGCCCCATGGTATAAATCTCCGGTCTTGTTTTGGCCGTTCCTTCGGGAAACAGATTTCCTTCCGGAATATCATAGCTCCCATCCTCATTTACTTTTATTCGTAAAATTTTTCCTCTTAAATCATTAGTGTTGCCCGATGAGCGCCTAGCATCGTACTGCTCTTTACCTGGCAGATCGTTAATCGGTCCGTATCCATTCAGCACATATTCGGCACCTTTGTCATTAAACGGTGTAGAGTTATCACCCGTGGAGAGATAAAGTAAATTATCAGGACCAAACGTGATAGACCCACCTGTATGGCAGCAAATTTCACGTTGTGAGTCGACATCGAGAATCACCTGTTCAGAAGCCGTGTCGAAAACCCCATTCTTAAATTTAAAACGCGAAAGCCGGTTTACCCATTTGTCACCAGTGGGACTGTAATACACGTACACCCAGTTATTAGTGGCATAATTTGGATCTTTCTGAAGGCCCATCAGCCCCTCTTCCGCATTTACGCCCTTGGTATTTAATGTTTTATAGTAAACGTCCAATAAAGCTACCTGGTTTACTTCTTCGGTCTCAGCGTTATAGTGCATTATTTCGCCGCGTCTTTGCCCTATAAGCACATCGTTATCAGGCAATATTGTCATCTCGGTGGGCTCGAAAAATTCTCCCACAGCGAGTTGTGCTTTCGAAAAGCGATCAATATCGGGTGGTATTTGGGATATCGCCTTGGTATAGTCTAAATTTTCATTTTCGCCAATGGCGTATCGTATTCCCCCTAAGAGGTGTTTCAAAAAGGTTTCGTCCGAATAGGTTTCGTCGGTATGCCCCGCACCGGTGTAAAATGCACGGCCTCCATCAAATTCATGATACCAAGAAATCGGATGGTAGTCTCCATTTTCACCACCTTCGTAAGTCGATTCGTCGACTGTCATGATAACATTCACATCGGGATTAATGTTTTTGTAATTGTAAAGCTCATCTTCTCTATGCCAGATTGAATCGGTAAAGTGTTTTGTCGCAATAAAATCACTGTTTTCAATTATGAAATCCGCCTCCGGAGTGCCAGACGGATGGCTTAAAAACTGTGCCCCGACCAACTTGTTGTACCAGCCCCAGTCGTATTCGGTATCTGCCGCGGCGTGAACCCCAACAAATCCTCCTCCGGCCTGAATATAGCGTTCAAAAGAAGCTTCTTGCGTGGCATCGAGAACATTTAGAGTGGTATTCAGAAAGATAACCGTGGAATACTGTTTTAAATTTTCTTCATTAAAAAGTTCGCCATTCTTAGTAGTATCTATTTCATACCCATTTTCTAAGCCCAATTTCTGTATTGCGGCAATTCCGGCAGGAATCGAGGCGTGATTAAAACCTACGGTCTTTGAGAAAACCAGAATACGGGGTTTTCCTTCTCTTTGGTTTCCACAATTAAAAAATATTACAGTAAAAAATAAAACAAGTAATAGGGGAACAATTTTTCTCATGAATAGTAGCTGTTATGTTGAGTTTGTTAAATAATAAACATTAAAAATAATCATTAGCGCGTGAATGTTCTAAAATCATTTACGGATAACCATTATTTTTATGGAAAATGAGGTAAAATCCTCAAAACGATGAAAAAAATCCAAGCATATTATTTTAAGAACAATACCGAATGGCGCGACTGGCTTCATAAGAACCATAAGCAAGAAGAAGGTATTTATTTGATTTTTTATAAAATAGCGCATGAGAAAGAAAGTATGCGCTGGGAAGAAGCGGTGCAGGTCGCCTTATGCTACGGGTGGATAGATAGTACGGTAAAAAGTCTCGGTGATGGCAAACGCAGGCAATATTTCTGCCCGCGAAAGCCCAAAAGTGTCTGGAGCAAAATCAACAAAGATTATATCAAGGAGCTTAGCTTAAACAAACTTATGCATGAAAGTGGTCTAAAGTCAATTGAAATTGCCAAAGCAAATGGGTCTTGGTCGGCCTTGGATAATGTTGAGAAAGGTATCGTTCCAGAGGATCTTCAAAAAGCTTTCGATAAAAATCCAAAAGCCTTTGAAAATTATCAATCCTTTACCAGAGGACAGCGGAAAAGCTATCTTTATTGGCTCAATCAGGCGAAAAGGCCGGAAACCAAGCAAAAAAGAATCAAAGAAATTGTTCGACTTTGTATGAATAACATCAAGGCTAGAACTGGAGGCCGGTAATTCTATTTACTGTTGTTGCCATTCACTTTAAATCGCTTAAACAAGGTCAAATTCCCCGTATTTATAACTATAACTAAAAATAAATGAAAAAAATAATCAAAAGCTCCTTTGGAGAATCGCCCAAAAGCAAACCGGTCATTTCGGTAAATAACGTACTATTATTTTTCCTTTTAATAGCAATGACCGCAACCGCACAGGAAAAATTGACGACCGGCCCGAAGAATGGCGCTTTGGTGATAGTGGGCGGAGGGCGTGTCGTCGACACCATCTTAAAAAGATATGTTGAACTGGCCGGGGGGCTCGATGCGCCGATGGTGGTCATTCCCACTGCTGGAGGTGGAGACACTTATGGCCAAGACTACTATTTTGCCAAACAATTAAAGGAATTTGGGGTAAAAAAGGTAACCGTTTTACACACTTATGACAAAGAGGAAGCCGATACCGAAACATTCACCGAGCCCTTGTTAGACGCAAAAGCTGTTTGGTTCGGTGGTGGTCGGCAATGGCGTTTGGTCGATGCGTATCAAGGTACAAAAACCGAACAATTAATCCAGGAGGTTTTGAACAGGGGTGGTGTGATTGGTGGCTCATCTGCCGGTGCTACCATTCAAGGATCCTATTTGGCCCGAGGCGATACCGAAAACAATCAAATTATGATGGGTGATCATGAAGAGGGGTTCGGCTTTATTAAAAATATTGCAATAGACCAACATGTAATGGCACGGAACCGACAGTTCGACATGTTCGAAATCATCAGGGAAAAGCCCGAACTCCTTGGAATTGGCATTGACGAGCGCACGGCTATCGTGGTACAGGGAGATATTTTCGAGGTTATTGGCCAAGGTAAAGTATTGATCTATGACGGCACTTTTTGGTCAAAAGAAGGTAGTGCTCTTAAAAAGCTACCGCCAAAAGATTACCTATTCTATGCCCTACAAATGAAGGATCGTTATAACCTCAAAGAAAGAAAAGTTGCTACCGAGTAATAATCCGAATAGAAATAAACGAGTTTATTCAGCAAACCATCTGTAAATTTAATCTTAACTTTGTGTAAAGTTTTGTAAAGCGTCCAAGCCAACGTGTTTTCGTTATTGGTAAGCTTTAAAAACTGAATGTAATGTCAAAATTACCCAAGGAAAATCAGTTCCTCGATTTATCCGACTACGGAAGGCCAGTTGCAGTATTCATTGCCAAATCCCTTAAAAACACATCATTGACCCCCGTGCACGTTACTTTGGCTTTCGTAGTATCGGGGCTTCTCGCCGTCATCTGTATTCTAAACCAGTTCTATTGGACTACGGTTTTTTTCTTACTGTTAAAATCGGTGCTAGATGCTGCCGATGGCGAGCTCGCTCGAATAAAAGAAACCCCTTCCTACACTGGTAGATACCTCGATTCGGTTTCTGATATAATTTTGAACGCGCTGATACTATTGACGATTTGGTACGTTACCAACGGATCACTGTTTCAAACGTTTTTGGCATTCTTCGGCTTACAATTGCAAGGCACATTATATAACTATTATTATGTGATTCTTCGGAACAAACATGACGGAGATACCACCAGCCGCATTTTTGAGAACAAAGTACCGACTGCCATGAAAGGAGAAAACCAACGTGATGTCAATATTCTTTTTGGTTTATATAGCCTATTGTATGGGCTTTTTGACAAAATCATCTACCATATGGACCGCGAAGCTATAGAAAGTAAGAACCTTCCCAATTGGTTTATGACGGCCGTCTCCACTTTCGGTCTCGGTTTTCAGCTCTTGATTATCGGATTGATGCTTGCTTTGGATTTTCAGGAATTTATTATCCCTTTCTTTATAGGGTACTCATTTTTAATACTGATTTTTATCGCCGTTCGAAGAATTATCAATCGGTAATTCTTTTTATCTTACCTTATATTGAATTGGTCCTAAGTTCATTAAATCAAAACATTATGAAAAAGGTAATTTTCATTGTATCGGCGATGCTACTAATAGCCTGTAATCACGCCCAAGAAAAGGTCAGTACCACGGCAACCTTGATTAAAAACGCAAACATCGTCGATGTGCGTTCGGGTAAAATTCTCGAAAATCGAATGGTCGTTATCGATTCGGGAAAAATCAAAAAAATCTCGGAACGCATTGAAAACCCCGAGGCTTATTCAAAACAAATCAATGCGCAGGGCCATTATTTGATGCCAGGTCTAGCTGAAATGCATGCCCATATTCCACAGCCATCCACCGATGCAAAACGCATTGAAGAAACCCTGTTTCTATACGTTTCGAACGGTATAACCACTATCAGGGGCATGTTGGGAGACCCCAGTCATTTGGTTTTGAGGGAAAAAGCAAAAAACGGCGAAATTTTAAGTCCTCGGATATTTACTTCAAGTCCGTCTTTGAATGGTAACTCGGTCAAAACGCCCGAAGAGGCAAAAGCAAAGGTCACTATTTATCAAAAAGAAGGCTATGACTTTTTAAAGATACATCCCGGAATTCGATTGGAGGTCTTCGACGAACTCGTACGAACGGCCAATGAAGTAGGTATTCCCTTTGCAGGGCACGTTCCGGTCGATGTGGGTATAGTTCATGCACTAGAAAGCAAATACAAATCCATAGATCATGTTGATGGATTTTTGGAGGGGCTGGTTCCCGAATCCGAAAACGTCGAACCGACCGAAAACGGATTCTTCGGCTACAATTTTACGCCTTTGGCGGATGTCTCTAAAATTGACGCATTGGTCGAGATGGCAAAAACCAACCAAGTTTGGATCGTGCCTACCCAAAGCCTTTTTACCAAATGGTTCGCCCCAATCGACGTGAATGAATTATTGACTTTACCCGAAATGAAGTATATGCCAGCTTCTACCCTTGAAGACTGGCAGCGACGAAAAGAGGAGTCGACCGGTGAAGCCAGTGGTTTCAATGAGGCCCAATGGGAAAGTTTTGACGCCATTCGTAAGCAGTTGATTAAAAAACTAAGCGATAACGGGCATGGCATGCTGCTCGGGTCAGACGCGCCGCAACTGTTTAACGTACCCGGCTTTTCAATTCATAAGGAAATGCAGGATATGGCCGATGCCGGTATGACGAACCTGGAAATTATTCAATCGGGAACTATAAACCCTGCCATCTATTTCGACATGGAGGACACTTTTGGGGAAGTAAAAGAAGGATTACATGCTGATTTAGTACTGCTCGAAGCCAATCCGCTTGAAGATTTGGGTGCACTGCAAAAGCTTGCAGGAGTCATGCTGAAAGGAAAATGGATACCGAAAGATGAAATTGATTCGAAACTGGCGGAAATTGCAAAAAATGCAGCTGCGAATTGAGTGTTTGAAAATGCTATGAAAAATCATTCCGAAGACGAATATTGGACCTTACGCTACAAAGAAGAACGAATCGGTTGGGATATCGGCTACCCTTCTACCCCGATAAAAGAATACGTAGATCAACTGACCGATAAAAACTTGTCAATTCTTATTCCAGGAGCAGGGAATGCCTACGAGGCGGAATACCTGTGGAAAGCGGGCTTTAAAAATGTTTTTGTGCTGGATATTTCTGCATTTCCACTGCAACAGTTTCAAGAACGTAACCCGGACTTTCCTAAAAACCAGTTGCTACAAACAGATTTTTTTAAGTACGACGGCCGTTATGACCTAATCTTGGAGCAGACCTTTTTCTGCTCGTTAGTTCCCACCGATAAAAATCGCTTCGCCTACGCCGAACATATGGGAAAACTGCTAAAACCAAGCGGAAGATTGGTCGGGCTCTGGTTCGATATCCCCTTAACTGGCGATATGGAAAAACGACCCTTTGGGGGTAATAAAGCACTATACTTAAAATACTTAGAGCCCCACTTTGAAATCAAAACTTTCGAGCGGTGCTACAACTCCATTCCCCCTCGAAGGGGAAATGAACTTTTTGGGATTTTAATAAAATAGAGAACAAGAGGCTACTTTAATTTCGGCCTAACAAACCCCATAATACTTCTCCTTAGCTGAAACAACAAATAAAAGAGCAAGGCCAAAACACTACCAAAAGAAATAGGTATAATCGCCCCAAAGGTGAACGCACTACCTAGCACCCAGCCCAATAGATATTCCGATTTGTAAAGTGGAAAAACAAAGGACAAGCCAAGAATGGCCAACATGATAAAGTCGATGACATCAATACCGGTACTAAAAAAGATGGAAATCAGTACGGCAATTGCCAAAGCTGCCAAAAATCGATAGCCAACTAAGCTGATGGTATCCTTTGCATCGGGGACGTTCACCCGCTTCTGAATGCGGTACAGCAAAAGCCATGTAAAAAAGGGAAGTACGATACCGCCTACCCAATTCGGTATACCAGGTAAATTTCCATCTTGTAAAATATAGTGTGTGGGGATTCCTCCATGAAAATAGTCCCATAAAATATGACCCCAGACCAATAAAGTGATGATCAGGTTGATAATCAGTAGGTTGCGCTTGGTGAGTTTCATACGATTGGTTATAAATGGTTACCTACTGGTAAGACGTGCTATGGTACTAAAAAGTTGCCCGTCTTGATACTGTTTCTTACTGTCCAAACGATAAGACCATTTATCTACCTTTTTGTTACATCGCTTACCCGTAATTTACCAATCCCCTTAACACCCCGTTAAGACATTCCGTAGATTTTTTGGGTATATTTAACTGGCCAATCAAACGACGCTGAATATGATAAAAAAACTACTAGTTCTTACCACCTTGACCGTTTCCATTTCCCTTGTGGCACAAGAGGTTAAGAAAGATACCGCAAAATGGAACGTCACCGATCCCGGTTCCAGTTTTAACTTTAAGAACCATCAATTTTCCACCGATGAAGGTACTTGGATGAATCTTGACGTAAGCCCTGATGGTAAGACCTTGGTTTTTGATCTGTTGGGTGATATTTATATCATGCCGATAACCGGTGGAAAGGCCAAAGTTTTGCGCAGCGGAATTCCTTTTGAAGTACAACCGCGCTTTAGCCCTGATGGCAAGAGAATCGCTTTTACGAGTGATGCCGGTGGCGGCGATAATATTTGGGTCATGAATGCCGATGGGTCCGATGCGAAAGCGGTTACCACCGAAAAATTCAGGTTATTGAACAATCCGTATTGGATGCCTGACGGAAATTATTTGGTCGCCAGAAAGCATTTTACCTCACAGCGTTCCTTAGGGGCCGGAGAAATTTGGCAATACCATCATTCAGGTGGTTCGGGGATGCAGTTGACCAAAAGAAAGAACGACCAACAAGACGTGAACGAACCTTGCGTATCACCCGATGGCAAGTATTTGTATTACAGCGAAGACATGTATCCGGGAGGTTCTTTTCAGTACAACAAAGACCCCAACAAACAAATCTATGTTATCAAAAGATACGAATTTGAAACTGGCGAAACAATCACAGTAACCGGGGGTCCGGGGGGCGCAGCGCGACCTCAGGTATCACGGGATGGAAAAAAACTCGCTTTTGTAAAACGGGTTCGTACGAAGACGGTGCTTTACCTACACGACTTGGAAACCGGGGAAGAATGGCCGCTCGTAGATGGCCTTAATAAAGATCAACAAGAGGCCTGGGCCATTTTCGGGGTCTACCCCAATTACAGTTGGCTGCCTGGAGACGACGCCATCGTTTTTTGGAACAAAGGCCATTTACATCAAATTGATATTAACACCTTAGCGGTTAAGAACATTCCCTTTACGGTCGAGGCCAGCATTAAAATCGCTGAAACCGTACATTTCGACAACCCCGTTGACAGTGAGAAATTCGATGCGAAAGTCATCCGGCATGCGGTGACCTCACCCGATGGAAAAACGTTGGCATTTAATGCATTGGGCCATATTTGGACCAAAAAACTTCCTAACGGGAAACCGAAACGTTTGACCCAAGCCAATGATTTTGAATTTGAGCCTTCTTTTTCTCCCGATGGAAAGGAATTGGTATACGTAACATGGAACGATGAAAATTTTGGAGCGATTCACAAGGCGTCGGTATCCAAAGGGAGTTCGACCAAGCTTACCAAGGAAAAAGGAATTTTCAGAACTCCGGCTTTTGACCCGTCGGGAAAGAAGATTACATTCCGAAAGGAATCCGGAAATCTGGATCAGGGGCGTTCGTTCTCCAAAAAAACGGGACTGTACATTATGGCGTCAGATGGAAGCAATCCGAAACACATCACTAAAGAAGGTGAGTACCCACAATTCTCGGCTGACGGCAAGCGCCTATTCTATCAAAAGGGAGGCACGTATTTTGGAAAACTGACAAAAGAACTTAAATCGGTCGACCTGAACGGGAAAGATGAAAAAAATCATATCAAATCAAAATATGCAAATCGTTTGGTGCCTAGCCCCGATAATAAATGGATCGCCTTTACCAATCTGCATAAAGCCTACATCGCACCTTTAGTGCTGAACGGAAAAGAAATTGATCTGGATAACAAATCCAAATCCGTTCCGGTTTCGCAGATTTCTAGAGATGCCGGTATTAACCTGCACTGGTCGGGCAATAGCAAAACAGTTCACTGGACCTTAGGGGATAGCTATTTTTCAAATGACATCAAAGACCGGTATACGTTTTTGCCCGCTTCGCCTGAGAAAGTGGCAAAACTGGACACTACCGGAAATAAAATCGGACTGTCAAGTGCGATGTACAGACCAAAAGGAAAAATCGCATTTGTAAACGCCCATATTATTACGATGGAAGACGGTAAAGTAATCGATAACGGCACAATCGTTATCAACGAAAATAAAATCGAATCTATAGGAAATACGGAAGAAATTGACGTTCCGTCAAATACCAAGGTGTTCGATTTGAAAGGTAAAACCATTATGCCGGGTATCGTTGATGCACATGCGCATATCGGAGGTTTTCGATACGGATTGACTACTCAAAAGCACTGGCAATTATTTGCGAATTTGGCGTTTGGGGTAACAACGGCACATGACCCTTCGGCAAATTCAGAGTCTATTTTCGCCATGGCCGAGTTGATAAAAAATGGAGAGATGATCGGGCCTCGCCTTTTTTCTACGGGATTTATTCTTTACGGCGCGGATGGCGATTTTAAGGCAACCATAAACAGTCTTGAAGATGCGCGATCCGCCATTCGAAGAACCATGGCCTACGGGGCGCAATCGGTAAAAAGTTATAATCAGCCCAGACGCGAACAACGCCAGCAGGTTATGAAAGCAGCAAAGGAACTAGGTATCAATGTAGTTCCCGAAGGCGGTTCGACTTTTTATACCAATATGTCGATGATTATGGACGGCCATACCGGAATTGAGCATAATATTCCTGTAGCGCCGGTCTACAAAGATGTCAACGAACTTTGGAAAACTAGCAACTCGGGCTATACCCCTACTCTGATCGTGAATTACGGCGGTATGAACGGCGAATATTATTTTTACCAGGAAAATAAGGTATGGGAGAACGAAAAGCTGTTGAAATATACGCCTCGTTCCATTGTTGACGCTAGATCGCGCCATCGTACGATGGTTCCCGCAGAGGAATATGAAAATGGCCATATTCTGGTTTCCAAAACTGCCAAGTCGTTAACCGATCACGGAGTAAAAGTAAATTTAGGGGCACATGGTCAGCTACAAGGGCTTGGCGCCCATTGGGAGTTATGGTTACTTCACCAAGGGGGAATGACCAATATGGAAGCCTTGGAGGCCGCAACCATCAACGGAGCTAACTACATCGGGGCAGGTGCTGAAATAGGATCGCTAAAAAAAGGGAAGTTGGCCGATTTGATAGTGCTTGAAAAAAATCCTTTGGAAGACATACGCAATACGGAGACCGTTACTTATACTATGGTCAACGGCAGGCTTTTCGATACGAATACTATGACCGAAATCGGCAATTTAGAGAATGTCCGCAGTAAGTTTTGGTGGGAAAACAACAAGTACAATTTAGCCTTTCCATGGCACGAAGACACCCAAAGTTTTACCAGACCGCTATGCGGTTGTCACGCCGGGCATCAATAAAATGAACTCAAGACGAGTTCAATATATAAACAGACTAGTTCAAATCTAAGATGAATCATTTAGTACGAGTATTATTCCTATTCCTTTTTACAACAACCGGATTTTCGCAAGACTTCGATATGAAACTCCTCCAAGACCTGAAGCCGCGGAACATTGGTCCGGGTGGAATGAGTGGCCGCGTTACTTCCATTGATGTGGTGCACAACAACCCAGATATCATGTACGTAGGCACTGCTTCAGGAGGACTTTGGAAATCAAATTCCGGCGGTATTTCTTGGGAGCCTATTTTCGATAAAGAAGTCACTGCTTCGGTCGGTGCGGTCGCCATACAGCAAAGCAATCCTTCAGTACTTTGGGTTGGTACGGGCGAAGGCAATCCTAGAAACAGTCTTAACGGAGGTTATGGCATCTACAAATCGTTGGACGGCGGTAAAAACTGGAAAGCAATGGGTCTGGAAAAAACGAGGCACATTCATCGCATCAAAATCGACCCTACGGACCCTAATACGATTTACGTCGGTGCGATTGGCTCGCCTTGGGGCGAACATCCGGAACGGGGTGTTTTTAAAACTACGGATGGAGGGGAAACCTGGGAAAAAATATTGTACGTCAACGAAAAAACGGGCGTAGCCGATCTGGTAATGGATCCCACCAACCCGAACAAACTCTTCGCGGCACTTTGGGAACATCGAAGATATCCTTGGTTCTTTGAATCCGGTGGGGAAGGTAGCGGACTATACATGACCCATGACGGTGGTAAAAATTGGAAAGAGATTACCGAAGAAGATGGTCTCCCCAAAGGTAATTTGGGGCGGATAGGTATTGCTATCGCCCCGGGAAAACCTGAAATTGTCTACGCTTTAGTAGAAGCCAAAAAAAATGCGCTCTACAAATCGGAAGACGGTGGCTTTAAATGGAAAAAAATCAATGATAAGGACGATATCGGCAACCGGCCCTTTTACTATTCCGAAATCTACGTTGACCCACAGAACGAGAATCGGGTCTATTCCGTTTTTACCTACGTAAATGTTTCCGAAGATGGTGGAAAGTCATTTTCACAGTTGATGCCGGCTTATTCCGTAGATAATGGGGTACACCCCGACCATCATGCGTGGTGGATACATCCTGAGAATGGCCAATTTATGTTGGATGGTAATGATGGGGGACTCAACATTACCAAAGATGGTGGAAAATCGTGGCGTTTTATTGGCAACCTCCCTTTAGCACAATTCTATCACATCAGCGTTGACAATGAATTTCCGTATAACGTTTACGGCGGAATGCAAGACAATGGTTCTTGGCGTGGCCCAGCTTACGTTTGGAAAGCACAGGGCATTCGAAACAGTTATTGGCAAGAAATCGCTTTTGGCGACGGATTTGATGTTGTACCCGATAAGGATAACTCGCAATTCGGCTATGCCATGAGCCAGCAGGGTTATGTTTCGCGTTACGACCATATTACCGGTAATAATTTTACGGTACGCCCTACCCCGCCGAACGATAGTACCAAACTGCGTTTTAATTGGAATGCGGCCATCGGTCAAGACCCTTTCGACAATAACACGGTCTATTTTGGCAGCCAGTTCGTGCATAAAAGTACCGATAAGGGTTTGACTTGGAATATCATTTCCCCAGATTTGACCACCAACGACCCTGAAAAGCAGAAACAATCGGAAAGTGGCGGTCTCACTATGGATGCTACAGGAGCGGAAAACCATACGACTATATTAGTAATCGAACCCTCGCCTTTGGAGAACAATATGCTATGGGTGGGAACCGATGACGGACGTGTGCACTATACCCGTAATGGTGGTGCAGATTGGACCGAGGTAACCGCCAACATCAAAGACCTGCCCAAAGGAAGTTGGATACCCCAAATCAAGGCGTCGAACAAAAACATGGGCGAGGCATTGTTGGTCGCCAATGACTATCGGCGCTTTAATTATACGCCATATGCCTATCGAACCAAAGACTACGGCAAAACATGGGAGCGCATTGTTGATAAAAATGATGTGGAGAGTTATGTCTTGGCTATAGTCGAGGATATCGAAAATCCGAATCTCTTGTTTTTAGGTACGGATGACGGACTTTACATTTCTTTCAATGCCGGAGCGAAATGGCAAAAATGGACGGAGGGATACCCCACCGTTTCCACCAAAGATTTGGTCATTCACCCTCGGGAGCATGACCTGGTTATCGGCACTTTTGGCAGGGCCGCTTGGGTTTTGGACGATATTCGTCCGCTACGGGCGTTGGCATTGGATAGGTCTACTTTAAAAAATGAAGTGAAGATTTTCGAACCTCCGACAGCCTATTTAGCGGCCTATCAACAGCCTACAGGAAGCCGGTTCGGAGGAGATGCTCTTTACAATGCCGAAAACCGAAAGGAAGGTGCAATGATTACCTATTATTTGAAGGAAGGGAAGAAAGTGAAAGATTCGCTCACCCAGAAGGATAGTATTACGGAAACAAAAACACTTCCCCAAGAACAAAAACTAACTGGGGTCCAGAAAAGAGATTCCGTTCAGTTCGATTTTTACAAGGGAGAAAACTTAATACGTACCCTCAAATTCAAAACACCCGAAAAGGCCGGCTTCCACAGAATATATTGGCAAATGGACGAAAAAGGTCCGGATCGTCCTTCCCGTAAAATTTCGAAGAAAAAAACCGAGAATGGCGGTGTATCGGTCCTTGCGGGCAACTACAGGATTAAGGTGACCCATGGTAACCAATCCGATGAAACTATGATTTCGGTAAAATCCGATCCTAGATTGAACGTATCCGAAGCTTCGATAAACGAAGTCTATGAAACCGCTAAAGAATTGGAAAATATGACGCAAATAGCGGCAGACGCGGTCGAACAATTGGTCGAAAGCAAAAACTTGGCGAACAAGTATAAAAAAGAACTGAAGGAATTGGACAAAGATAAATATGAGGAAAATATCAAGGCCTCAGAGGATATCGTAAAGCAAATTGATTCGGTGATTGCCCTTTATTTAGGCAAAGAAGACAAACGACAGGGCATTACCCGAAATCCCGATATTACGGTCATGCAACGTATCGGCACTGCAAGCGGTTATGTGGGCAGTAGGCAAAGTGGTATCACTGCGACCGAAAAGAAACTGATCCGTTTTGCAAAAAATGACCTAAAGGAAGCTTTAGATAAGACCAATACTTTCTTTAAAGAAGAATGGAAAGCCTATCGCCAGGCCATTGAAAAGGTACAAACCTCGCCATTCAAAGAAGTCAAGTCTTTTAGTATGGATTAATTCATAAATATCTTTTCGGTTTAAAAGATATAAACCGTTACCGACCAAAAAAACATCAATTAAAAACGAATATCATGAAACAATTAACAACAATATTTGCTATTGCCCTGATTTGGGCGTGCAAAGAAGAGAAACCCAAAGCGCCTTCGATTGCGGAAACAATGAAAACCTATACCATCGAGCAAATGATGGACAATGAAGCTATTGGTGGCGGTAGTTTTTCCCCAGACAATTCAAAATTATTGATTTCGAGCAATCGGTCGGGCATTTATAATATGTATACTGTTGCGGTTGCAGGTGGTGACATGGTACCGGTTACCGAATCCGACAGTTCTTCCGTTTTTGGTATTTCTTATTTCCCCAAAGACGAACGGATGCTTTTCCGTATGGATGGCAACGGCGATGAAATTTATCATATCTATTTAAGGGACACCGATGGAAGTCATAAAGACCTGACTCCGTTTGAAGGCAAGAGGGCCGGTTTTCAGGGTTGGACAAAAGACAAAAGCAGTTTTTTATTTTCCTCCAATAAGCGTGATGAGCGCTTTTCAGATTTGTACGAAATGGATTTGGAGACTTTCGAACCAAAAATGCTGTACCAAAACAATGACGGCTATTATGTCGGCGGTCTATCGGACGATAAAAAGTACCTGTCGTTGATCAAACCGATAAACACCAATGACTCCGATTTATTTCTGTACAATATGGAAACCAAAGAACTGACACAGATCAATGAAAACCAAAGTGCAAACAGTCCGGCCGATTATTCGCCCGATGGTAAAGCCTTATATTACACCTCCGATGATGGTAGTGAGTTCGCCCAATTGATGAAGTATGATATCGCGAACAAAACCAGTGAAAAAGTGATGGAGAAAAATTGGGATATCTGGGGCACGTATTTCACCGAGAACGATAAATATCAAGTCACCTATATCAACGAAGATGCAAAAAATGTTATCGAGGTAAAAGATGTCGCTTCCGGCAAGAACATCGAATTGCCCTCTTTTGACGGTATGGACATTACGAACGTGGGGTTTTCACAAGACGAGACCTTAATGCGGTTTTATGCGGGCGGTTCACATACCCCTTCGAATCTTTTTGTTTATAATTTAAAGACCAAAGAGCAGACCCAGTTGACCGACGTGTTGAACGACGACATTCAAGGCCAAGACCTTGTGAAGGCAGAAGTTGTTCGCTACACCTCTTTCGATGGCGTCGAAATTCCTGCAATTTATTATATGCCCCATAAGGCATCGGCCGAGGCAAAGGTACCTGCCCTGGTTTGGGTACATGGAGGGCCTGGTGGTCAATCACGGCTGAATTTCAGCTCATTGGTCCAGTACATGGTCAATCACGGCTATGCCGTTCTCGCCGTAAACAATCGGGGAAGCAGCGGTTACGGCAAGACCTTTTATCAAATGGATGATCTCAATCACGGAGATAAGGATTTGAAGGATTGTGTGGAGGGAAAAAACTGGTTGGCCCAACAGCCTGAAATCGATGGTGAAAAAATTGGAATCATCGGGGGGTCATATGGTGGCTACATGACCATGGCGGCCCTGACGTTCACTCCTGAGGAATTCGATGTGGGCGTGAATCTCTTCGGGGTCACCAACTGGATTCGTACTTTGAGAAGTATTCCGCCTTGGTGGGAAGCCCAAAAAGATGCACTTTATAAGGAACTTGGCGACCCGAACAGTGCCGATTCCGTTAGGCTTCGCGCTATTTCTCCCTTGTTCCATACGGATAAGGTCACAAAACCACTGATCGTACTACAAGGTTCTAAAGACCCGCGGGTCTTACAGGTTGAATCCGATGAAATTGTAGCTGGAGTCAAGAAAAATGGGGTACCTGTCAAATACGTTCTTTTCGAGGACGAAGGCCATGGGTTTGTAAAAAAGGAAAACCAAATCGAGGCGTACAGCGAAGTATTGAAGTTTTTGGACACCTATCTTAAAGGGGACCCCAGTACGCCTATTCAAGACGGGGCTTCGACCAGTATGGAATCGGAGACCTAAATATAGAACTCATAGGTTTCTTTTAAAAATTTATGAAATTGGTATCATACATAAAAGTGCATTTCATTCCCTGACTCTCGTGGAGCTAAACTATTTACTCAAAATCTAAATAGCAAAGAACCATTGAACTCGTTTAAACTTTTCCATAAACCAAAACAGTACATGAACCGGATACATTTAGTACTTACGCTATTCTTTACAATTTATATCACTGCCCAAGAAACCGGTGAAAACGAATTGGGCAGCTGGCATATGTATTTCGGCATGAATAGAGTTTCGGAGCGTTGGAGCATTCATAGCGAGGCCCAGTTGCGCTACTATGAAAACGGTAAAAATTTCAACCAACTATTGCTCCGAACCGGTATGAACTATCATATCGATCCAAATGCGATAGCCACCTTTGGGTACGCCTACATTGCCACCGACGGTACTTTTGAGGAATTTCCTGACGAAGTAGATGCCAAGGAGAACCGTATTTTTCAACAATTTATTTTGAAGAATAAGGTCTGGGAATTCCTCTTCGAACACCGGTATCGCTTGGAACAGCGGTTTCTGGATTTCGGAGATCGCACCGATACCCAACATAGGGCACGATACCGTATTCAGATGACACTTCCATTGACCGATATCTTTTTTCTGAATTTTTATGATGAAGTATTCCTGAACCTTCAAGATGAAGTGTTTGGCCAAAACAGGGCCTACGCAGCGTTGGGCATTCACGTGACCGGAAATCTAAGTGCCCAGGTCGGATATCTGAAAAATCATTTTGCATCTACAAATTTTGACCGGCTACAGATAGGAGTGTTCTATAACCCCGACTTAAGGAATATGTTTAATAGCAAGAAAGAATAAATAACACTGAAATAACTTGTTTCAGCTTTCGTCTTGCTTCAAATAGTTTTGCCATGAATCTTCAAAAAGTAACTTTTCAGAATAAAGAGGGACAAAATTTAGTAGGGAGGTTAGAGCTTCCCGCAAACCGGCACCCGCATAACTTTGTGATTTTTGCGCATTGTTTTACCTGCACTAAAAACCTGTCCGCAGTGCGGAATATCGGAAAAGCCTTGACCTCAAACGGGTTTGGCGTGTTACGCTTTGATTTTACCGGTCTGGGGGAAAGCGATGGAGACTTCGAAAACACCGATTTCTCGGGCAATGTTCAAGATTTGGTAGCCGCTGCCGACTACCTCGAAAACAACCATTTTGCCCCTACCCTTATTGTCGGTCATTCACTAGGTGGTTCGGCCGTAATATTTGCAGCCAAACAGATATCCTCAATAAAAGCATTAGCTACCATCGGGGCGCCCTCAAACCCGGTACATGTAAAAAAACTATTGAAAAGTAACTTAGAGGAAATAAAGGCCAACGGGAAGGCTGTTGTCAATCTGAGCGGAAGGGACTTTACCATTAAAAAGCAATTTATAGATGACCTCGAGACCCATTCCCTGACCAAAATCCTAAGCGGAATGCGTAAGCCTTTACTAATATTACATTCGCCTCAAGACGATACCGTCGAAGTAAAGAACGCGGAAGAAATCTATGTAGCGGCACACCATCCAAAAAGTTTTGTTTCATTGGACGGGGCCGATCACCTCCTTTCAAACAAGAAGGATTCCCACTATGTAGGGGAAGTCATTTCAGGTTGGGCAAGACGCTATCTTGATATTGAATCGGCACAAAGTACCGAAACACCCAAGACAAAGCATCAAGTAGTGGCAAGTCTAGATGCAGAAGACGGTTTCACGACGCAAATGAAAGTGGGTAGCCATTATATGATCGCCGACGAACCGACCGATGTGGGGGGCAACGATTTTGGACCCTCGCCCTACGAAATAGTTTCCGCCGGCCTATCGGCATGCACGGCGATGACCATTCAAATGTACGCGAAACGAAAAGGTTGGCATATCGATACCTTAGAAGTGCATACTTCGTATAGCCGAAGCCACGCGGCCGATTGCGAGGACTGCGAATCGGATACCGCAAAAATAGATACGTTTCATAGGGAAATCAGGCTGGTCGCAAATTTGGACGAAAAACAACAAAACCGTATTTTAGAAATAGCGGATAAATGCCCGGTTCATAGAACTTTGCACAGCGAAACTCAGGTCATAACCGATTTGGTGAATAGTTGATTGAGGGTGAAGAAAAGAGATAATAGAAAAAAGACTAGAGACTGTTTTGAATTTGTGTTTGGGTTCGGGTTTGTAAGAGTTTGATGCTCGGCTCCAGATGCTGCCGGACAATAACTAGATTTTGAATTTGAATTTTTTATACGTGATTAACAAAATGAGGTCATCTTGAGTTCGTAATATTCTTGAATTTTTTGATAGCGATTACGATAAAGGCGAGAAAATTGAATCCCATCCAACTTGTCACTGTCGTATCGAACCTGTTCAGGACCGACCTGAACCCGTCCATCCAAGCGAAGGTGCGCTCCACCGAGTACCTTTCCCGGTACAGCTTTTCGTCGAACGGATCGTCGCGGTCCACGTCCTTTCCCCTTTCGTTATAGGGTATGTTCGGAACTACGCCCCTCTCGGCACATGCCGACCGGAACCCCTCGGAATCGAACCCGGAATCCCCGTTGACGAACAGCCCGTCGGTGGCGATCCCCGCATCCTCGAGGGTGGCGAAGACCTCCTGCGCATGTACCTCTATATCGTAGAGGTCGTTGTGGTTTCCTGCCACGGGCTCCGACATGGCCAACGGAAGTCCCTGCCTGTCGGTGAGGTAAAGGGCATTGGTCGTCTTTCTTTTCTTGCGTCCTTGGTATTCCACCTGCTCGCCCCCGCGAAGGGCCGTGGTGTGGCTCCCGTCGAAATCCCCACTCGAGAGGTCGATCTTCGAACTGTTGTCCGAAAGCAGCCTTATCCAACATTCCCTCCACGCACCGGTCTTGCACCACTTGCGGTAATGGCCGAACACGGTCTTATAGTGCAGCGGCTCACCGCTGAACAGTTCGGATACCGGGAGCATGTGCCACTGCACCCCGCTCTTGAGCTTGTAGAGCACGGCGTTGACGATTTCTGCGACAGGCACCCTCGGGGCGGGGCCGTGGACCTGTTCGGGTAGGTATGCTACGATTTCTCTCATAATGCTATCTTTGTCGAGTACCTTGTACATGGGCTATGGAATTTATATTTGGCGATACAAATATCCGTAGCCCTTTCTTTCGATCCAAATTCAACTCAAGACGAGTTCA
>ENA-ORXM01002467-ORXM01002467.1-marine-metagenome-genome-assembly--contig:-NODE-2467-length-21436-cov-3.809308_pt1 | contig 21436 bp, 13 predicted proteins | sample MGYA00237867_ERZ511480 | MGnify/ENA primary metagenome ERZ511480 (study PRJEB26309, sample SAMN06266103) | marine metagenome | isolation source: Algal blade | place: United Kingdom:Sidmouth, United...
GCCAGCGCGATGGGTGCTGGCCGGGAGGTCGCCGGTCGTCTGTCGCCGCAGCGGGGACAGATCGTGCCGAGCGCCGCTGGTGACGACGGCCGAGTGCCCGGTGGCGGCCGGCAAGCCGATGCCGAGCATTCGTCGAGCGGCACCAGGTCGGGCGACAAGAGGGGTGAGGCGGCCGACTCGGTGTTCTGGAGCAAGGTGTTTCCCGCCCTCAGCGTGATGGTGGCGATCCTGATCCCCGTCATTGCCTGGCAAGGGGTGCTGGCGCTCGATGGAGCAGCCCAGGGCACCCGTCGGTCCGGTGGCACCCTGCAAGAATCGCGGGTTGCGACCACGCCGACGGCCCTGCTGGTGGCCACCGATCAACGGGGACAAGCGGTGTCGTTCACCATGCTCGCCCGTTCGGGGCGTGAAGGCGGGGGAGCGGTGCTGACGATGCCGGCGGAGGTCGTTGTCAACCTGCCCACGGTGGCCCTTCCCTGGATGGAGGACACCGACGGGACAGAGACCGCGGCCATCCGCTTGGGGGAGGCGTTCGACGGCGGAGGTCAAGAGGGCGCTCGCCTTGCCTCCGAAGAGTTGTTGGGTATCAGCCTCGATCGGGTCATCCTCATGTCGTCCGAGGACTTCGAGGACGGCTTGGCCGAGGTCGCTCCGCTCGTCCTCGAGAACCCCGTCACCACCCGCCTCGAATCGGGTCGGCTCGAGGTGGGCGAGGTGCAGCTCTCCGCAGCCGAGGCGGTCGCATACGCCTTCCATCTCGGACCAGAGGAGACCGAGGAGAACCGCCTCCTTCGCCACCAGTTCCATGCCTCCGTCCCGGCTGCGTCTGAGCTTGTCGGCGGCGTCACGGACCGGCTTGTCGACGCGGTCCATCGCGTACTCCTCCACGGGGAGCGCGACGAGTTCACCGTTGCGCACGATCACCGCGCACCGCACCTCGCGACCCAACTCGACGTAGCGCTCTGCAAGGGCTCGCTCGGAGTGCTCCCACGCGGCGTCGAGCGCCGGTCCGTAGTCCTCCGGTTGCGTGACGAGCCCGACCCCGACCGAGTTGTCGGCATCGACGGGCTTGACGACGACGGGCGGCTGCAACGACGGAACGTCGCCGCGACGGAGCACCTCGCCGGCTGGGACGTCGACGCCGGCATCGGCGAAGACGGCTGCTGTGGGGAGGCCGATATAGCCGAGGCCGATGACGCAGATTCGCGATACCATTGCGGTTTCTCCTGAAGAAGTCGGGTGACGATACGGGTCGCGGCCTTGCCGTCGCCGTAGGGATTGTGAGCATGGGCCATGGCCGCATAGGCGGCCTCGTCGTCCAGAAGGCGCTCGGCCTCCCAGAGGATCGCGTCGGTATCGGCCCCGGTGAGGCGGACGGTTCCGGCCTCCACGGCCTCGGGACGTTCCGTCGTATCGCGGGTGACGAGCACGGGCTTGCCCAAGGATGGCGCTTCTTCCTGAATGCCACCGGAATCCGTGACGATCAGATGGGCGCGGTCCATGAGCCAGACGAAAGGCAGGTAGTCGAGCGGCTGGATGAGGTGAACGCCTGCGACACCCTTGAGGACGGAGCGGGCGGCGCGCTGGACGTTGGGATTCAGGTGGACGGGATAGACGACCTCCACATCACCGCGCAGGGCGAGCGACCGCATGGCGGCGCAGATCTTCTCCAGACCACCGCCCTGATTTTCGCGGCGGTGGCCGGTGACGAGGATCAGCTTCTTGTCGGGGTTCAAGAATCCGAAGCGTTCGGCCATTTCCGCTTCGGTCTGTGGGTTTCGCAGGGCGTGCTCGCGTACCCAGAAGAGGGCGTCGATGACGGTATTGCCGGTGATCTCGATACGGTCTTCCGCAATGCCTTCACGGCGCAGATTTGCCGCCGAGCCGCTGGTCGGCGCGAAATGCAGGGTCGAGAGCGCACCCGCGATCTTGCGGTTCATCTCTTCGGGCCATGGGGAGTAGATGTTGCCCGTGCGCAGGCCCGCTTCGACATGGCCGACCGGTATCTGCTGATAATAGGCGGCCATTGCGGCGGCCATCGTCGTCGTCGTGTCGCCGTGGACGAGAACCCAGTCGGGTTTCATTTCCCGATAGGCGATTTCCAACCCTTCGAGGACGGCACCGGTGACATGGGTAAGGCCCTGCGCCGCCTGCATCACGTCGAGATTGCGGTCGGGAACGATGCCGAAGAGGTCCGTCACCTGCAGCAGCATCTCGCGATGCTGGCCGGTCAGGCAGACGCTCGTGCGGACATCGGAACGGGCCTTCAGAGCCTGAACGACGGGAGCCATCTTGATCGCTTCGGGACGGGTGCCGAAGACGCAGACGACATGGGGCAGATCGGGATTGGTCATCGGGCGGCACCATTCTGGCAATTGCGCGTTGCCGAACCGTACCGCCGAAGGGTTAGCGAAGGGCTTAAGGATCGGACATCAGAGAACGATCTCGCCGCTTTCTTCGCCATCCCAATAGGCGATCCGTTGGGCATGGACATGAATCATCACCATGCCGGGGGTGTCGATGCCCTGCTCGAACCAGCGTTCGAGGTCGGGATTCCAATGCTTTGCGAAGATCGCCCTGTCATGGTGAAGCTGCGCCTTGCCCTGCACCATCAGGAACAGGGGCGGTTTGCCGACGACACCCATTACTCCGGCGCTGCCCTGCATGGTCAGGCCGACATGCGGCTCGGTGCGGATATCGCTCGCCATGCGCGACGCATCCCATGTGAAGAAATAGCTGTCGCCGTCGTAATCCACATCGCCATTGTTGCTCATCGGGCGCGAGGCGACCGCGCCGCCTTCGGTGCGCGTCACGAGCTGACAGAAGTCGATTTCGGCCATCAGGGTCGCGAGGTCTTTCAGGGTCTTGGTCGCCATGGGTCGTCTCCGCCTGGATGCTGTCGAGACGGTAACGCACGGGGGGTACGATTGGCTCCCTCTCCTTATCTTGCGCGCTGGTTGAAGCGCCGACCGACGAGGGCAGCGGCGATATTGGTCTTCTGCACGTCGATGGAGCCGCCCGCGATGCCCCAGCCCCAGGCGTCGCGCATCTTCTGTTCGATCGGATAGGCGCAGGAGTAGCCGTAGCCGCCCATGAGCTGCATCGCCTTGCCCGTGACCTCGCGGGTCATCTCGTTGGCGAAGCATTTGGCGATGGAGCTGTTGCCGACCGAGGGCAGGCCGCTCTGGGCCTCGATGACGGCGCGGTAGAGGAGGAGGCGGGCGGCATCGAGCTTCATCTTCATCTCGGCGAGGGAAAGCTGGACGGCCTGAAAATCGACCAGGGGTTTGCCGAACTGCTCGCGTTCCTGCACATAGGCGAGGGCGATATCGAAGGCCGATTGCGCGCAGGCGAGGCTCATGGTGGTGTTGCCACAGCGTTCGAGATCGAAGGCTTCCATCAGTTGTCGGAAGCCGCCCGCCGGGACGATGACGTTCGCGGCGGGGATCTCGACATCCTCGAAGATCATGTCGGCGCTGGGGATGCCGCGAAAGCCCATATGCGGCTCGGGCGGGCCGAAGGTGAAGCCGGGGATGCCCTTCTCGACGAGGACCGCGCCGATGCCCTTCGCGCCCGGAGCATCCGACAGGCGGGCATAGACGACATAGGCATCGGCATGGCCCGCGCCGGAACACCATCGTTTCGTGCCGTTCAGGATCACCCGGTCGCCGCTCATCCGGGCGGTGGTGGTCAGATCGGTGAGCGCGGTGCCTGCATTCGGCTCGGACATGGAGACGGCGACGACCATCCGCCCCGCGCAGATTTCGGGCAGGATGCGGTGGCGCATCTCCTCGGGAGCGAAGTGGGCGATGGCCAGGCAGGGGCCGAAGCAGCTTTCGAAGACGGGGAAGGCGACGGCGTTGGATATCTTCGCGATTTCCTCCAGCGCGAGCACGGCCTCGAAATGGCCCATGCCGCCGCCGCCGTATTCTGCGGGCAGGTTGATCCCGAGGAGGCCGAGTTCGGCGTAGCGGGCGAGGATATCGGGGCCGGGCGGCATGGCGGTGGCCTCGATCTGCGCGGCCATTTGCGGCAGTTCGGCCTCGGCGAAGCGCCGCACGGTATTCTGCAGGGTCGTCTGTTCTTCGGTGAGGGCGAAATCCATGCGGGTCTCCTTTTTCTATTCCGACAGCCTTTTCGCTTTCGTACGGGGCGCAAGTGAAACATCGTCGCTGGAAGCATGGAGAGGCGAATGAGCGATACGAACGGAGCGTTGGCGGGCTTGCGGGTGCTCGATCTGAGCCGGGTGCTGGCTGGGCCATGGGCCACGCAGATGCTCGCCGATCTCGGGGCGGACGTGGTGAAGGTCGAATCGCCCGATGGCGGCGACGATACGCGAAAATGGGGGCCGCCCTTCATGGAAGGCGCGGAAGGGAAACGATCCGATGCCGCCTATTTCGCCTGCTGCAATCGCAACAAGCGGTCGATCGTTCTGGATTTCAGGAAGCCGGAGGAAGTGGAGACGGTCGAGCGGCTGGCGGCCAGGGCAGATATTCTGGTCGAGAATTTCAAGGTCGGCGGATTGGCGAAATACGGGCTGGATTATGAGAGCCTGCGCGTGGGCAATCCGGGTCTCATCTATTGCTCGATCACGGGTTTCGGGCAGAAGGGACCGTATGCCCATCGCTCGGGGTACGATTTCCTGATCCAGGGCATGGGCGGGTTGATGAGTGTCACGGGGCAGCCGGATGGAACGCCGGGGGCCGAGCCGATGAAGGTCGGGGTCGCAGTGGCGGACCTGTTCACGGGGATGAGCGCAACGACGGCGATCCTCGCGGCGGTCAACTGGCGACACAGGACCGGGAAGGGCCAGCATATCGACTGTGCCCTGCTGGACAGTCAGATCGCGATGCTCGCCAGTCAGGGGTCGAACTGGCTGAATGGAGGGGTGACACCGGAGCGGTTGGGAAACAGTCACCCCAATGTCGTGCCTTACCGGGTATTCGAGGCGAAGGACGGCCACGTCATCGTCGCCTGCGGGAACGATGCGCAGTTCGGGCGGCTCAGTGCGGCGCTGGACCGGCCTGATCTCGCGGCGGACGCACGGTTTGCGACGAACGAGGCGCGGATCGGGAACCGGGCGGCGTTGGAGGCGCTGCTCGGCGAGGTGATCGGGCGGCTCGACCGGGAAGACGTGATCGCGCGACTGGAGGCGGCGCAGGTCGCCTGCGGGCCGATCAATACGGTGCCGGAGGTCTTCGACGATCCCCACGTGAAGGCGCGGGGCGTCGAGGTGCCGATGGAGCGCGCGGACGGGATGCAGGTGCGCACGACGGCATTTCCCGCGAAATTATCGGAGACGCCTGCGACCTATCGCCGGGCACCACCGGAGCTGGGAGAGGATACGGAGGCAGTGCTGGAGGATTGGCTGGGCGATGGTTGAGAGCGTTCAAGCCGCTTCCACGATCTCGCGCATGGCGGTCAGGAACCGGGCGACTTCGGTCAGGGTGTTGTAGTGGCACATGGAGACGCGGATGCAGTCGGATCGGCCCAATGGGTTCAGGATATTGCCGGAGTAATGGTCGGCCTTGCGGATATGGACGCGGATACCACGCTCGCTGAGGCCACGAATGACCTCGGCAGTATCCTGCCCTTCGACCCAGCAGGCGACGAGACCCTCGCGGCGTGGATTGTCGATGCCGCCGACGATCTTCACCGATGGCATGTCGGCGAGACCTTTCAGATTGCCGGTACCGTGGAGCATGGCGTCTGTCAGGGCCTGCTCATGGGCATGGATCGCCTTGCCTGCGGCCTCCAGCCGGGTGCGGGGATCGTCGCTGTCGCTGAAATGCCCGCCGAGCCAGTCGAAATACCCGACCACATCCGAGAAGGTGGCATAGGAGCCGGTATCGCGGGTGCCGAGTTCCCAGTTGCCCTCGGGTCCGCCGATCAGGCTGTCATGGGGCAGGGCGGTCAGGCGATCCGAAATCCATGCGATGCCGTAGCCGTGGCGTGAAAAGACCTTGTAGGGCGAGATCGCGTAGCCATCGATGCCATACCTGTCGATATCGAGACGACCATGGGCCGCGTGCTGGATACCGTCCACGATGATGTAGCAATCCGGGGCCACGGCGCGGATGGCTTTCGAGACCGCCGCGATATCCACGGCCATGCCGGTGACGGGGGAGGTGTGGATGATCGTCGCGACGCGGGTATCGGGGCGCACCAATGCAGCGTAGTCGGATGCTTCGACCGAGCCTGTATCGTCGTCATGGGCGACGGCGATGTAGTCCTTGCGGGCGATCCTGGCCCAGCGGATCGCGGCGCTGCGCGAGGCGGGGTGTTCGAGGGTCGTGCCGATGACGCTGCCGCCCTCGGGGGATTCGAGGATGGCGTTGGAGATCATGCGGAAGAGAAGTTCCGTGCCGCTCTCGCCGACGAAGACCTGACCCTCTTTGGCGTTGAGGAAGGTCATGGCGTCGGCACGGGATTTGGTAATGGTGGCGACGAGTTCGCGCGACATTGCGTTGTCGCGGCCCTGATTGTCGGGGATCGCGGCGTAGCGGGCGGAGGTCTCGACCGCCGATTTCAACGTCAGGGCACCGCCTGCATTCTCGAAGAAGATGCGCTCGCCCTGTACCGGGCAGGTATCGACATGGGCGAAGCGGTCGCGGATTTCTTCCATCAGAGCGGGGTTCTGGTCGAACATGGCAGGCGTTCCTGACTGGGTTGGCGGTCCTGCGACTACCACGCCCATGTCTCGCCGCCCTGGAATACGGGCGGCGGTTTCAGGGTGGCGTTCGGATCGCACCGATGCCCGTTCCTGCCTTTTCGAATGGTCGAACGCAAGGGGCTTCGACGCGCGGAGCCTACTTGGCTTCGGCCTTCTTCAGCACGGGAGAACCGTAGGGATTCCACGCCGTCAGTTGTGTGCGATTGTCCTTGAACTCGGTGTCTTCATAGCCGACCAGCACGACGAGATTGCGACCGTTCTCGCCGGTCAGATAGGCGCGGCGGGCGATGCGGCCCCGGCGGAACCCGTCGGCCTTGTGCAGACCCGTATATTTCCGGCCCGTGGCATTGACGGTCATGGCGGCGCGGCCATCGGGTTCGACCTGCAGCAGACCGACCGGACCGTTGACACCCAGCAGCCAGACATGGCGGGAACCGGGACGACCTTCGACGATGCGTTCTTCGGAGGCATAGGTCATCGTGCTGCCGTCGGTCTGGTCGATCACCGTCGTTCCGACGCCGATGGCATAGGCGAATTCATCGCGTTTCGCGAGCATGTAGTCACCGCGTGCGATCAGGCGACAGCCGCAATCGGCCATGGCGGCGGCCTCATTGAGACAGGCGCGCATCGCGCCTTCGGTAGCTTGATCGTCGGTCGGGGCGAGGGCAACGTCGAGGATCGGGCAGCTTTCCATCGGTTCACCGCGCACGAGGGCACGGCCCTGCTTGCCCGCAAGATAGGCCTTGCCCTCGGGAGACCCGAAGAGGAGGCCGATCTGTGCGGCCTCGGTCCAGCGCGCGCCGCGCACCCGTTCCGCGTCGCCGGTGGCCGAACGGGCGGCATAGGTCAATGCTTCGGGAAGCTCACCGAAGTCCTGTGCGATGATCTTAGGCGGGCGCGGACGAACGAGAACCCGCTGGGCCAGATCGCGGCTGTCGAGCGTGCCGCGTGGCGTACTGTTTACGATGCCCGGAGCGCGCGATCCGGCGGGCTTGACGACGCCGCGCACCTCACCGGCATCGGCCATTTGCACCAGGTTGCCCGCTTCGCCGGTACAGGCGGAGATCGACATGCCGAGCAATAGCGCGGCTGCGGACCGGATGACGGGTGCAAGGGAAGATCGAAAAAGGAGCATGACGAACCTTCGCGGCTGATTCTGATAACGCAATGCGTCTCATCTTACGCATTTTCTACACCATCCGATCATTTCATTTACAGCGTGTTGACAAGCGGGACGGTTCGCGATTCGAGAAGATTCCGCTGTGTCGGGTTGTGCCTCCGAATGGCGCATACCGGTAGTAATGCTACTCCGCCGGGCATCAAATTACTGCAGAATATGAAGTATTTTGTAGTGCACACGTAACGTGTTGTTCACGAACGGAGCCCCATAAGTTTCGAAAGTATCAACAGGCGGGCGGTGTTCATCGATGACGTATCCATTTCTGGTGCCTGTCGTTTTCTCTCTGTTGTTCCCCACTCGAATGCGAAGCAATCGAGCCCGCGATCCGCACCGGGGGCGGTGCAGGACGATGATCCGTCATCGTGCCGGGATGGGCGTGCTGGCCGTGGCCCTGGGGCTGGGGTTCGCGATGCCCGATGCCCATGCCCAGCAGGTTACGGTCACGAATCAGGGCAATTCCACGGCAAAGGGGGCAGGGGCCATCGGTACGCCGTCGCTGACCATCACGATTCCAACGGGCGACAACCGTGCGATCTTCATCCTGCCATCCTTCGAGCGGGAGCACTGTTCCACTGCCGACGATGCCGCCGGAGGCTGTGTAAGCGGCTCCAGCTCCATAGGTGATAACCACGTCAGCAGCGCAACGACGACGGCATCGAACCAGATGACGATCCGGATTGCCGGCCCCGGCGGCACGATCAACAAGATCAATCCGCTCGTTCTGCCGGATGGCGATCTACGCTTCATGCGCATATCGGTCAATATTTCGACTACAAGCGCGATCCCCTATCTGACCCTCGAAAACTTTCACTACGCTCTCTACGAAAGTGAGATCGAAACCTTGCTGGGCGGTGCTGCAAGTGGGAGCGTCACGATTACGCTTCCCAATGCCCGGACGCCCAAGTCGGGAGGAGATGATGCCTCGCTGATGGCGGTGGTTTTCGAGAACGTCAACGAGTCAAATACGGGTATCGTACGCAACGGTACGGTGTTCGCCTCAACGGCGCCGGAGCCGGGCAACGTCGTCCTTTCGAACACCGATCTGGATGCCGGTCAAGAGGTCGTCGACCCGAAGGATGGCTTCATCGTCTATGGTGCCTCGTTCGTAGGGGGGCCGACAGCGATGGGTTTCGATACGATGCCGGGTTTTACCGAGCTTTTCGATTACACCACGACCAATTCGAACGGTCACTTGCCGAACTCCGTCACCAAATACAATGAGACGGACGGCCTGACCATGGGAATGCAGTTCCGATCCGGTCCCAGCAGTGGAACGATCGACAGTTTTAGCCTTCAGGGGAGTGGATCGGCAGCGATCCAGTCTTTCGGATCGTTGGCGGCCTCGTTCAAGATCGATTACGCGCGCGCCGATCTCGAATTGGAAAAGGTCGTGACATCTGGCCTGCCGCGTATCGGTGAAGATATCACCTTTCGCGTGACCGTAACCAATGACGGACCGGACAATGCCAATCTGGTTCGGGCGTTGGACTCCCTGCCATCGGGCTACAGCTACGTATCGCACACGACCAGTCAGGGAACCTACACCCCTGCCACAGGCGTCTGGGATATAGGATATGTCCACGATCAGGCAAGCGTGACGCTGGACGTGGTGGCGACCGTTCTTGCCAGCGGCGATTATACCAACCGTGCGGAAATCACGAATTCCAGTATCTTCGATCCCGATTCCACACCCAACGACAATGGAGGCGACGATGCGAGCAGCGTTTCCGTCACCCCGGCGGCGTCACTTCGGGATTACGGCGATGCACCGGTCAGCGGAACGGCTCCGTCGGGCTCGGGAACGAACAGCTACGGCAAGGCATCGCATGTCATCGGCACCCTGCGTCTCGGGGCGAACATCGATATCGACGACGGCAACCTTGCCAGCACGGACGCCAATGGCGACGATACGGACGGTAGCGACGACGAGGACGGCATATCCGCCTTTCCGAGCCTGTCCGTCGGTGATCTTGCCTACACGATTCCGGCGGCGAATATCTCGGGCAGCGGGACGGGCGAGTTGCACGCATGGATCGATTTCGACGGTGATGGATCGTTCGCATCGACCGAATACGCTGCTACCGCGATCAACCTGGGGGTGGTGGCGAACGACCTCGCCTGGACGAACATTCAGACCGGGAACCTTGCGCAGACCTTCGGACGGTTCCGGTTCACGTCGGATACCGGCGTCACCGCCATGACACCGGCGGGGCAGGCCTCGAACGGCGAGGTCGAGGATCACGCACTGGCGGTTCAGTTGCCTCCTCCGAACTACGTGACCGACGTGACCGACGGTCAGGTCTGCGTTGCGCTCGGTGGCACGTTGAGTGGAACCAACATCTTCACCGATTTCGACGGCGGTACCTTCGGAACGGGTACGGGCGCCATGGATGAAACCCCCGCAGTCAACCCCTATCCGGGCAAGATACTCGGTGGAACTTACGACAGTTATTACGACATGGAGCATGGTGAATATTCGATCGTATCGAACATCGTCACGCCGCGCAACGCGGCGCAACATGGCGATGGTATCTACGATCCGATCGACGGACCGGGCGGTCGGTTCTTTGCGTCGGACCCGGATACGGATACACCCCGCTTTACGACGACGGTAACGGGACTCACACCGGGCAAGACCTACGAGATCACGTTCTGGGCGGCGAATTCGGAGCCTTCGACAGCGGGGAACTACAACCGCATCGCTGTCTTTGCCGATGGAGCGGAAGTCTACAATACGGGATTTCTGCAGCCCTCGACCCCGATGACGTGGAAGAAGTACTCCTATCTCTACATCGTCGATGACGCCTCGACATCCGCGACCTTCGAGATCCGCTCTACGGAAACGGGTGCCTCGGGCCATGACTTCTTCCTCGACGCCGTGGGCTTCGAGGAATGTACGCCCCCACCGGACTTCTCCGATGCTCCGTCGAGCTATGGCGATGCGTTTCATCTCCGGTTCGACGATACGATCCTGCTCGGTTCCACCGTTACGTCCGAAATCGCCGGATATGACGATCCGGAAGCCGATGCCGACGCGGGAGACGATGGCGTGGTCATTCCGTCCCTCGTGCCGGGCGGCTCGGGCGATATCGTCGTGACGACCGTCGGTACGGGCTTCCTTCAGGCCTGGATCGACTGGGATGACAGCGGCACCTTCGATAGCCCTTCGGAACAAATCGCAACGGACATGCAGGATTTCGGAACCGGAACGATCACGATACCGGTGACGATGCCGACCTGGGCGACCCCATCCCGTAAGTTCGCTCGTTTCCGCTGGTCGAACGATTTCGCGATCGGGGCGTCCGGCCTTGCACTCGACGGGGAAGTCGAGGATTACTCGTTCCTTCCCGGCGGTGGAGCCGTGATATCCGGCCGCGTGTTCATCGATAACGGCGTGGGCGGTGGTATGGCCCACAACGCCGTGCTCGATGGCACCGAAGTCGGCACACCGGAGGCGACGATCGATGTCTTCGAGACGGCCGGGAATACGCTGGTCGCGACGGCGACCATCGATGCTATGGGAAACTGGTCAGCCCGCCTGCCCGAGGGATTCACCGGCGAAGTCAGGGTCGTGACCGTTCCGGGGGCCGGGCTGCGAACGATCTCCGAGCAGACGACGGGATTGCCGGTTCTGGTGAACGCCGACCCGCACGACGGTACGTTCGCGTTCACGCCCGTTCAGGGGGTGGCCTATTCGGGCATCGATATCGGTCTGATCGCCGAACCGTTACTGTCGCAGGATCAGGTCGCGAACCTCACGCCCGGTCAGGTCGCGCTGTTGAGTCACCAGTATGTCGCGACGACGACGGCCAGCGTGCAGTTCTCGATCATCGGGTCGACGTCCAATCCGGCGGATGCGTTCACGACGACGCTGTTCGAGGACACCGATTGCGACGGGCTGCCCGATGCGGCGGTCTCCGGTCCGCGAGCGGTGGTCTCCGGCGAGACGGTCTGTCTGCTCGCGCGGACGCAGGCATCGAACGGCATCAGCCCCAGTGCGAACGCGACCTACAGCATCCAGGCGGTGACGACCTTCGCGAGTACCGCCGTGACATCGACGCTCGTCAACACGGATGCGATCAATGGCGGCGCGACGGGCGAGATGGTGCTGCGGAAACTGGTCCGCAATACCTCGCAGGTCGGCGCTCAGGAATCGACGCAGAACAGCGGCAATATCGGCGACGTACTGCAATACCGGATCATCATGAGCAATCCGGGACAGGGTCCGGCGAGCAATCTCGCCGTCTATGACAGCACGCCGGTCTATACGGCGCTGAATACGCCCATCGTCTCACCCGTCGCGGTGGCGAGTGGCGTTACCTGTACGCTGGTCGTTCCGGTTGCCGGGTCCAACACGAGTGGATATCGGGGACCGCTGGAATGGAACTGTCCGGGGCAGTTCGCACCGGGCGAGACGGGATCGGTGACGTTCGACGTGACGATCCTGCCCTGAAATCCGACGGTAGGGTACGGTAGTTCCGTATTCCGCCGACCGCGCAGGGCGTTCGGATCGAGCGGGAAGATGCTGGCGGCGGCGGCATTTTCCCGCTCTTTTCGATTCAGTGGATCGCGGTCCATACTAGACGGTGCAATCCGCCTGCGCGATGGAGTATGAGAGGAGCGGTCGCGAGTCGGTCGGTTTCCGTCACGCGCCCTACCTTTATGGAGCCGTGCGCTTCCGCCCGGCTTATCGATCCAAGGGAGCACGCGAAGGCAGCCCTTCGCGCGACCACGATGAAAAAAGACGATGTCTCCGATACCGGCTCCTCCGAACCGGCCTCCTTCCTGAGCGGTTCGAATGCCGCCTATGTCGAACATCTCCAGGCGCAGTATGCGGAAGACCCGTCTTCCGTGGACGAAAGCTGGCGCGCCTTGTTCGATGGCATGGGCGACGAGCACGAAACCGCGACGGCCCAGGCCAAGGGCGCGAGCTGGAAGCGCCCCGACTGGCCGCCCGTCGCCAATGGCGAGCTGATCGCTGCACTGGACGGGCAATGGGATGCGATCCCGCCCGAAAAGGAAATCGCGAAGAAGATCGCCGCGAAGGCCGGAGCAAAGGTCGGTGCGACCGATCCGGCGGCGATCAAGGCGGCGACGCTCGATTCGATCCGCGCGATCATGTTCATCCGGGCGCATCGTATCCGGGGCCATCTGGCGGCCAATCTCGACCCTCTGGGCATCGTGAACATCGAACACGCGCCCGAACTCGACCCGTCGACCTACGGCTTTTCGGATGCCGATCTCGACCGTCCGATCTTCATCGACAACGTGCTGGGGCTGGAAACGGCGACGATGCGCGAGATCGACGCGATCGTCAAACGCACCTACTGCGGCACCTTCGCGCTGCAATACATGCACATCTCGAATGCCGAGGAGGCCGCATGGCTGAAGGAACGCATCGAGGGGTATGACAAGGAAATCAGCTTCACGCCCGAGGGCCGCAAGGCGATCCTCAACAGCCTGATCGAAACCGAAGGCTTCGAGCAATTCCTGAACGTCAAGTATACCGGGACGAAGCGGTTCGGGATCGATGGCGGCGAAGCCCTGATCCCGGCGATGGAGCAGATCATCAAGCGTGGCGGGGCGCTGGGCGCGAAGGAAGTCATCATCGGGATGCCCCACCGGGGCCGACTCAACGTGCTGGCCAACGTCATGGCCAAACCGTTCCGCGCGATCTTCAACGAATTCCAGGGCGGCAGCTTCAAGCCCGACGAAGTCGAAGGCTCCGGGGATGTGAAATACCATCTGGGGGCATCGTCGGATCGGGAATTCGATGGCAACAACGTGCACCTGTCGCTGACGGCCAATCCCTCGCATCTGGAAGCGGTGAATCCGGTCGTCCTCGGCAAGGCGCGGGCCAAGCAGAGACAGTTCGGCGACGATGATCGCGATACGGTGATCCCGGTCCTGCTGCACGGCGATGCGGCCTTTGCGGGGCAGGGCGTGGTGGCCGAGTGTCTGGGACTGTCGGGGCTGGCCGGTCACAAGACCGGCGGGGCGATCCATATCATCGTGAACAACCAGATCGGCTTCACGACGGCACCGCGTTTCTCGCGGTCTTCGCCGTATCCGTCGGATATCGCGATGATGGTCGAGGCACCGATCTTCCATGTCAACGGCGATGATCCCGAAGCGGTGGTCCATGCGGCGAAGGTCGCCACGGAATACCGGCAGAAGTTCAACAAGGATGTCGTGATCGATATCTTCTGCTATCGGCGCTATGGCCATAACGAGGGCGATGAACCGATGTTCACCCAGCCCTTGATGTACAAGACGATCAAGAAGCACGCCCCGGTCACGGAGATCTATGCCAGGCGTCTGACCGGCGAAGGCGTGATGACCGACGGGGACGTCGATTCGATCCGGTCGAGTTTCAAGGATCATCTGCAGACGGAATTCGACGCCGGAACGGAATATCGCCCCAACAAGGCCGATTGGCTCGACGGGCGCTGGTCCGGGTTCAACGCCGGACGCGGAGAGTATCAGCGCGGGGAGACCGGCTATGATATCGATGCGCTCAAACGGATCGGCGAGAAGCTCACGGCGGTCCCGGAGGGATTTGCACTGCATCGTACCGTCGCGCGTCAGCTCGAAGCCAAGAAGCAGATGTTCGAGACGGGCGAAGGCTTCGACTGGGCCACTGCCGAGGCGATGGCGTTCGGCTCGCTCATTAAGGACGGTATTCCCGTGCGGCTGTCGGGTCAGGATTCGACGCGGGGCACGTTCTCACAGCGCCATTCGGCCTTCATCGATCAGGAAACCGAAAGACGGCATTTCCCGCTCAAGCAGATCGGAGGCCGGGACGATTACGAGGTCATCGATTCGATGCTCTCGGAATATGCGGTTCTGGGCTTCGAGTACGGGTACACGCTGTCCGAACCCAATGAGCTGGTTCTCTGGGAGGCGCAGTTCGGCGATTTCGTGAACGGCGCGCAGATCATGATCGACCAGTTCATCTGCTCGGGCGAGCGGAAATGGCTGCGCATGTCGGGCCTCGTGATGCTGCTGCCCCATGGTTACGAAGGGCAGGGGCCGGAGCATGCTTCAGGGCGCATGGAACGCTTTCTCCAGCTTTCGGCGGAAGAGAACTGGATCATCGCCAATTGCACGACGCCTGCGAACTACTTCCATATCCTGCGTCGACAGATGGCGCGCGATTATCGCAAGCCGCTGGTCCTCTTCACGCCGAAATCCCTGTTGCGCCACAAGAAATGCGTCTCGAAGATCGAGGAATTCGGCCCCGGTTCCAGCTTCCACAGGGTTCTGTGGGATGATGCGCAGCTCGGCCTGAGCGAGACTGAGTTGAAGCCCGATGCAGAGATCAAGCGGGTCGTTATCTGTACCGGCAAGGTCTATTACGACCTGCTGGAAGAGCGCGATGCGCGGGGCATCGACGATGTCTACCTGATGCGGACCGAACAGCTCTATCCGATCCCGGCCATGTCGCTGATGAAGGAACTGGATCGCTTCAAACATGCCGAGTTCGTCTGGTGTCAGGAAGAGCCGAAGAATCAGGGTGGCTGGACGTTCATGGAGCCGAATATCGAATATCTGCTCGGGCGCGTCGGCGCGAAGAACGAGCGTCCGCGCTATGCCGGGCGTCCGGCATCGGCCTCTCCCGCGACGGGGCTGGCCTCGCAGCACAAGGCGCAGCAGAAAGCCCTGATCGATCAGGCCCTGAGCGATCCCGAATGATTTCCCTACCGATACGACAGGAAGCACGATGAGCACCGAAGTCCGCGTTCCCACCCTTGGCGAATCCGTCACCGAAGCCACCGTCGCGACGTGGTTCAAGAAGGCTGGCGACAGCGTTGCCGTCGACGAGATGCTCTGCGAACTGGAAACCGACAAGGTGACGGTGGAAGCGCCGTCGCCGGTCGCCGGGGTGCTCAAGGAGATCATCGCTGCCGAGGGCGAGACGGTCGAGGCCAATGCCCTGCTCGCCATCGTCGAGGAAGGGGCGGAGGGCGCGACCGGCACCGATGCGCCGAAGGAAGGGTCGAGCAAGCCGGAGAAGGATGCTTCCTACGGCTCGCCTACCGCCGCCGAAAAGCGCGATGCGGCCCATGTCGATCCCAAGGAAAGAGCCATGGGGCGCGGCGATGTCGAGGATGCGCCCTCCGCGAAGAAGGCGATGGCCGAGGCCGGACTGTCGCGCGACCAGGTCAGCGGAACCGGTCGGGACGGGCGGGTGATGAAGGACGACGTGGCCAAGGCCGTCTCGTCCGGCGGCAAAACCGCATCTGCCGCCCGGCCGCAGGGCGAACGCGAAGCCGGTTCCGGCGAAGAGCGGGTCAAGATGTCCCGCCTGCGCCAGACCATCGCGCGCCGCCTGAAGGAAGCGCAGGACAACGCCGCCATGCTGACCACCTTCAACGAGGTGGATATGGGCGCGATCATGGAATTGCGCACGGAATACAAGGAGTTGTTCCTCAAGAAGCATGGCACGAAGCTGGGCTTCATGTCGTTCTTCGTCAAAGCCTGTACCCATGCGCTGAACGAGATACCCGAAGTCAATGCCGAGATCGACGGCACCGACGTGATCTACAAGAACTACTGCAATGTCGGGGTCGCGGTCGGCACGCCGAACGGTCTGGTCGTGCCGGTCCTGCGCGATGCGCAGGACATGGGCTTTGCCGAGATCGAGAAGACCATCGCGGCATACGGTGCGAAAGCACGGGACGGCAAGCTGACCATCGCCGAGATGCAGGGCGGGACGTTCACCATCTCGAATGGCGGGGTCTACGGCTCGCTGATGTCCACGCCGATCCTGAACCCGCCGCAATCGGGCATCCTCGGGATGCACAAGATTCAGGAGCGGCCCATGGTCGTGAACGGCGAGATCGTGGTGCGACCGATGATGTATCTCGCGCTCAGCTACGATCACCGCATCGTGGATGGGCAGGGGGCCGTGACCTTCCTCGTCCGCGTGAAGGAAGCATTGGAAGACCCACGCAGGTTGCTGATGGATTTGTGAGCGGCGCGCGTTTCTGGCAAGATGCGGGGCGAGGAGGTACGCCATGAACGTCCATCGCCCCGTTACAGACCGCCCTGTCAGCTATCAGGACGTTCTGGATGCGCCGGAACACAAGGTTGCGGAGATCATCAACGGCGTCTTCCATTTGCAGGCTGAACCGGCCCCGCCGCATGGGGAGGTAGCTGATGGCTTGATCTCGTTTCTTCGTGGCCCGTTTCAGAAAGGACGTGGTGGGCCGGGTGGCTGGTGGCTGAAAACGGAACCGGAACTCTATTTCGGCAACCGTGATTTCCGAACTTTGGTTCCCGATGTCGCAGGATGGCGGCGCGACCGGCTACCGACATTGCCGCAACGCTGGTCTGATCTGACGGTCAGGCCGGATTGGGTGTGCGAGATCGTCTCTCCGTCCACTTCTCGGATCGACCGGACCGAAAAGATGCCGATCTATGCGGAAGCGGGTATCCCCCATCTCTGGATGATCGACCCCGTCGCAAAGACGCTCGAAGTCTATGAACTGCGCGACGAACGATGGACCCTCATGTCCACTCATGCCGGTGACGATGACATAACGGCCTTGCCTTTCGAGGCGTTGGTCATGCCGCTCGTCGATCTCTGGATCGAGGCGGATGACGAGGAAAAGACCGATGACCGCTGAGGTCGACACAATCCTGACGTTCTGGCTCGATGAAGTCGGCCCGAAACGCTGGTACGAACAGGACTCAGCATTGGACGCCGAGATAACCGCACGTTTCGGGGCATTATGGCGCAAGGCGAAGGCGAACCGGCTGGGCGGCTGGGCCGAGACGCCGCGCGGGGCGCTGGCGCTGCTGATCCTGATGGACCAGTTTCCACGCAATATGTTCCGGGGCGAGGCGCAGGCGTTCTCTACGGACAGTCGTGCTCTCAACCTCGCGAAGCGGGCGGTGGCGGATGGGTTCGATCTGAATGTCGATAACCCGGAGCGGCAGTTCTTCTACCTGCCCTACATGCATTCCGAAGATCTGACCGACCAACATGCCTGCGTCGCCCTGATCGGCGAACGCGGTCCTGCTGGTAATTTCTTCCATGCGCAGGCGCATCGGGCGGTGATCGAACGCTTCGGGCGGTTTCCCTATCGCAATGCGGCGCTGGGACGGGAGAATACGCCGGAGGAAGAGGCGTATATCGAGGGTGGTCTGTATACACCCGAAGGCTGGACCGCGCCCGCCGACCGGACGCCGATCCAAGTCTATCTGACGGTCGGTGGCGCAAAGCGCGCGGTCGAGTGGTATTCGCACGCCTTCGGAGCGATGGAGACGGCCCGGATGGATGCGCAGGATGGCGCGCGCCTCCTCTATGCGCGCCTGGAAGCGTTCGGCGGGGCGATCATGCTGTCGGATGCGTTTCCCGAGATGTCGCCCGGTGTGGTCGCGCCGGATATCGTGGGCTCCACCGGCGTGACGATCACGGTCAATACCGAAACCCCGGAAGCCGTGGATGAGATCATCGTGAAAGCCGCTGAACACGGGGCCGTGGTCACGATGCCTGCCGCCGATATGTTCTGGGGCGGACGGTACGGGCAGATCGTCGATCCGTTCGGACACCGCTGGGCGTTCGCAGGGCCGACAGGCCGATGAACCCGTTTCGAGGTATCGTACTGAAAGTCCTGTCCGTCTGCGTCTTCGTGACGATGTCGAGTTGTGTGAAATACGTCTCGGGGCCGGTGCCGCCGGGGGAGATCGTGTTCTTCCGCTCGGCCTTTGCCCTGCCGGTCGTATTGGCCTGGGCCATGGCGACCGGACGACTGAAGGGCGTGTTCAGGACGGAGAACGGGATCGGACATTTCTGGCGCGGGCTGGTCGGGACGACGGCGATGGCACTCGGGTTTCTGGCGCTCGGATTGTTGCCGCTGCCCGAAGTCGTCGCGATCGGGTATGCCGCGCCGTTGCTGGCGACGATCTTTGCAGCGATGTTTCTGGGCGAGGCGGTTCGCTTCTATCGCCTGTCGGCGATTGCGCTCGGTCTCGTCGGGGTCTTCATCATTCTCTATCCGCGCATGTCGGTGCTGGACATCGCCGCCGCAGACAAGCTGGAAACGGTGGGAGCGTTCGCGGCCCTGCTGGGGGCCGTGTTTGCCGCGCTTGCCGCCGTATTCGTGCGAAAGCTGGTTCAGCAGGAGCGCAGCACGACCATCGTGATCTACTTCTCCATCACGGCTGCGAGCCTGTCGCTGCTGACACTGCCGTTCGGCTGGACGCTGCCGTCGCCCGGAACGGGGGCGCTGCTCATCCTGATCGGATTGCTGGGCGGGCTGGGGCAAATCCTGATGACCGAGAGCTATCGCTATGCCGATATGGGGGTGATCGCGCCGTTCGAGTACGTCTCGATGCTGATCGCCATCGCGGTCGGGTTCTTCGTGTTCTCCGAAGTGCCGAAGGTCGCGACGCTCGCCGGGGCTGCGCTGATCGCGGCGGCGGGGATCGTCATCATCATCCGGGAGCGCCAGCTCGGCCTCGAACGCGCCAAGGCGCGCAAGACCATGACGCCGCAGGGGTGATCGCAAGGCCCGCGATTGCGCCGGTCGCGCGCAGGGCCTAAACACTGCCAAACATCACAGCGACAGGAAACATCATGGCCGACTACGATCTCATCGTCATCGGGGCAGGACCGGGCGGATATGTCTGTGCCATCCGTGCGGCGCAACTGGGGATGAAGGTCGCCTGTATCGAAGGGCGGGGCGCGCTGGGTGGCACCTGCCTCAACGTGGGCTGTATTCCGTCGAAGGCGCTGCTCCATGCCTCGCATCTCTATTCGGAGGCGGACGGTCATTTCGCCAAGATGGGAATCGTGGCCGAGCCGAAGATCGATATGGGCCGAATGCAGGAATATCGCGCGGGGCAGGTCAAGGAACTGACGGGCGGCGTGGCGTTCCTGTTCAAGAAGAACAAGATCGACTGGATCGATGGCTGGGCGACGATCGAAGGGACCGGCAAGGTCTCGGTCGCGATGAACAATGGGGAAAGCAAATCGATGACGGCGACGAACATCGTCATCGCGTCGGGGTCGGAACCGGCCCCCCTGCCCGGTGTCGAGGTGGACGAGAAGCGGGTGGTCACGTCCACGGGCGGCCTGACGCTCGATACGGTGCCGAAGAAGCTGGTGGTGATCGGGGCCGGGGTGATCGGGCTGGAGCTTGGCTCGGTCTGGCGGCGGCTGGGGTCGGAGGTACAGGTGATCGAGTATCTCGATCACATCACTCCCGGCATGGACAGCGAGATTTCAAAGCAGTTCCAGAAAATCCTGACCAAGCAGGGCTTGCAGTTCACGCTGGAGGCGGCGGTGCAGGGCGTGGATGCCAGCGGAGAGCGGCTGGTCGTGAAATACAAGAACCGCAAGGATGACAGCGAGGCGACCGTCGAGGCCGATATCGTGCTGCTCGCCACGGGGCGTCGGGCCTATACGGATGGTCTCGGGCTGGAGGAGGCCGGGATCGCGGTCAGCAAGCGGGGACAGGTCGAGACCGATGGCCAGTGGAAGACCAGCGTGGACGGCATCTATGCCCTCGGCGACGTGATCGACGGGCCGATGCTGGCCCACAAGGCCGAAGACGAGGGCGTTGCGGTGGCCGAAATCCTCGCGGGGCAGCATGGCCATGTGAATTACGGCGTCATTCCCGGCGTCATCTATACCGATCCCGAGGTCGCCAATGTCGGCAAGACCGAGGATGAACTGAAGGCCGAAGGTCGCGCCTACAAGGTCGGGAAGTTCCCCTTCATGGCGAACGGGCGTGCGAAGGCGCATTTCGCGACGGACGGGTTCGCCAAGGTACTGGCAGACAAGGAGACGGATCGAATCCTCGGTGTCCACGTGATCGGGCCGTCGGCGGGGGAACTGATCCACGAATACTGCGTGGCGATGGAGTTCGGGGCGTCGGCGGAAGATATCGCGCGCACCTGCCACGCGCATCCGACCCTGTCCGAAGCGATGCGCGAAGCGGCCATGGCCTGCGGCGACGGAGCGATCCACGCCTGACGGCAGGTTCGCGCGCGGGGCGTTTGCGATGCGCGCGAAATGACCTATCTCTGTGCTCTATCTCTCGAACGGCGGAGCGCAACCCATGAAATTCGGTGTCGGACAGGCTGTCACGCGCAAGGAAGACCTGCGGCTGTTGCGCGGGGCGGGGCAGTATGTGGATGACGTGACGTTGAACGGGCAGGCCTATGGCGTGTTCGTCCGGTCGCCGGTCGCCCATGCGCGGATCGCCGGTGTCGATCTGGCCGAGGCGCGCGGGGCCGAGGGGGTGCTGGGCGCCTATGCCGATGAAGACGCGGGGATCGCGGACCTCGTCGATGCCGCGACGTCGATGCCGGTGAACAATGCCGATGGCAGTGAGGGGTTCTATCCGACACTGCCGCATCTGGCGCGGGGGACCGTTCGCTATGCGGGTCAGCCGGTGGCGTTGGTGGTGGCGGAGAGCCTTGCGGCGGCGATTGCGGCGGCGGAACTGGTCGTCGTCGATTACGATGAATTGCCGGTCGTGGTGGATGGCGAGGCGGCGCTGGCCGAGGGCGCGCCGTTGCTGCATGAAGGTGGCAACCTCGCCTATGACTGGGAGATCGGGGATCGG
>ENA-ORXM01002468-ORXM01002468.1-marine-metagenome-genome-assembly--contig:-NODE-2468-length-21434-cov-37.076837_pt1 | contig 21434 bp, 15 predicted proteins | sample MGYA00237867_ERZ511480 | MGnify/ENA primary metagenome ERZ511480 (study PRJEB26309, sample SAMN06266103) | marine metagenome | isolation source: Algal blade | place: United Kingdom:Sidmouth, United...
TTGCGCAAACACGGCTCGCAGCCCAAGTATTACCACAAATTTGTGGGTGGTAACTTCCGCTTGGATGCCATTCAGGCCGCACCGTTGCGTGTAAAATTGCGCTACTTGGATAATTGGAGCGCAGCACGGCAGAAAAACGCTGAAACTTACCGTTCACTGTTTACCGAAGCGAATATTCCTAACATCGAACAGCCTGTTGCGCACGCGTATAACCGTCATATCTATAACCAATTTATCATTCGAACACCTCATCGCGATGCACTGATGGTGCATTTGAAGGAAAATAATATTGGCTGTGAAATTTACTATCCTGTTCCTATGCACACGCAAGAGTGCTTTGCCTATTTGGGGTACAAAACAGGTGATTTCCCGCTAAGTGAGTCGGCCGCGCTTGAAACAGTCGCTATTCCGATTTACCCAGAACTGACTGTAAAAATGCAAAAAACTGTAGTAGACGTAATTTCTTCGGCTCCAGTGTTCTCGTAAGTTCATCAGTTTAATCCACAACGCTCATATGGGCGGAACAGTGAAATTGGCCGTTTTTTAGCCAAGGCATAAAGTCAATTTCATCCGCATACCGATATAAGCCAATCACAAAGGCACATCTTCTATATTTTTATTTCAAGTAACATTGTGAGTAATGATTCCGAACAAGTGCATAAGGTAACAAATATAGAATAATGTGCGGTATTGTAGGTTTTTTGCAGACAGGTGAAATTCGTTATGCAAGTGAAGAACTACTCATTAACATGTCGGATTGTCTCCAACATCGTGGGCCAGATGATTATGGCGTCTGGTTTGATGAAGAGGCAGGCATAGGGCTTGGTCACAGGCGTCTCTCGATTTTAGACTTGTCACCATTAGGGCATCAGCCTATGACATCGGCAGATGGACGCTACGTCATTATATACAATGGTGAAGTATATAATTTTATCGAGTTACGAGAAAACCTTATTAGTCTGGGGCATTCGTTTCGAGGTGGTTCGGATACAGAAGTGCTACTTGCGGCGATGAGCGAGTGGGGCTTAGAAAAAACAGTTTCTCAACTTAACGGGATGTTTGCTTTTGCAATTTGGGATAAACAGGAGCGACTTCTTCATCTAGGCCGAGATCGAGTAGGCATTAAGCCGTTGTATTATGGTCTGTTTCATGGGGCATTTGTCTTTGCTTCGGAATTAGCACCGATTACCAAGCATCCAAAATTTAATCATGAAGTGGATCGCGACGCACTCACCCTATTAATGCGTTATAATTATATCACTGCACCGTATTCTATTTACAGGAATGTAAAAAAACTGCCGCCAGGTACCGTTATGACTATCGATACGGAGCGATTGCAGTGCGGCGAAATTGAAACACGGGAATACTGGTCACTCAAAAGCGTGGTAGAGAATGGCGTAAATAATGGCTATCAAGGTAGTTGGTCAGAGGGAAAAAGCGAACTTGAATCTCTATTGAAAGATGCCGTCAAAAAGCGCATGATCGCTGACGTCCCTTTGGGCGCATTTCTCTCTGGTGGAATTGACTCTTCGCTAGTCGTTGCTCTAATGCAATCGCAATCGTCCCAAAAGGTAAAGACCTTTTCAATCGGTTTTACGGAAGCACAATTTAATGAAGCAGAGTATGCAAAGGACGTTGCAACTCATCTTGGCACCGAACATACTGAGCTTTACGTTACGCCACAAGAAGCGAAAGATGTGATCCCGCAACTGCCGACCTTGTATGATGAACCATTTGCAGACTCGTCACAGATACCGACCTATTTGGTCTTCTAGGGAACATGTAACCGTAAGCCTATCGGGAGATGGCGGTGACGAACTGTTTGCGGGATATTCGCGATTTAAGCTTGGTATCGATCTCTGGCCAAAATTACAAAGGATTCCAGCCTCGGGTCGAAAGGCAATTAAAGAAACAATTGGCGCAATTCCTGACACTGTTTTGGATAGAGAATTCTCGTGGATGAATCCATTGCTTTTAAAATATAGCCGACCAGGGCCACCGAGCCGAAAGTTTAACAATTTTGCGGAACTACTTTCGCACAATAATTTTGTCGATATGTATTCACGCACCATCTCTGCCTGGTATCCACCAACAACACTCGTCAAGCAGAGTCATGAACCAAGCACTATCTTCTCTACACCGGGGTATCCCGTGCAGGAGATGGATTTGATTTCGCAGATGATGTTTTGGGAAGCAACAACCTATTTGCCAGATGATATTTTGGTAAAGGTTGATGCGAGCTAGCATGGGCGCAAGCTTGGAAGCACGAGTCCCGCTCTTGGATCATCGTGTGGTTGAGTTTGCGTGGCAACTTCCGCTAGATTGGAAGTATGACGATCCACACGCAAAGAAAATTTTGCGGTCGATTTTGTATGATTATGTTCCACGAGATCTGCTGGAGCGAGAAAAAACCGGCTTCTCGATCCCGTTAGACTCATGGCTGCGTACGGATCTGCGTGATTGGGCAGAGGATCTGCTTGATGAACGCAAGCTAAACATGCAAGGCTATTTCGATACAGATATTGTGCGCAGGAAATGGGCCAATCATTTGGCTGGGCATGATGTTGGCTACTATTTGTGGAATATTCTGATGTTTCAGGCTTGGCTGGAGAGGTAGATACTTATGCTGGGCCAGAGTTATATTTCTTAGCAGGCTCTCTCCGACAACCTGCTAGGAAATATTCAGAATGAAAATCACATACTAAATATGGTGATAACTATACAGGTCATTCCACTGTATTTTGTAGCCAAGACTATTCCGAATGCTATCTATTAGTATTCCACCATAGCTGATTTGATGGATAAAATTCTGGCGAATGAGGAAAGCTCATCCCTCATTTCAAGTTTGGTGGAGTACTAGATATTCACATAGTCAAGTGATGCACACGTATCTTAGTTATAAGGGTTGTAAAACATCCTACTGGAATAGTGGATAGAGTCGATAGCAATCTCTGTTTTCAAGTATTTACACTAACACTTCGCTTATCAACAGTATAAAAAAGTTGGATTTTTTAGTAAATGTTTCCGCTGCTCGTTAGATATTCACCCTATGAGTGGAATGTAATTACCGTTAGTGGGATAAAACCTCATTTACAATTCTTAGCCGTGACGATGCACTAGATTCGTTGCAGTTGGTCTGTGATCGGTATTGCATTGCAGAAAAATTAGTACCGAATTACAATTTTGATTTTTGTCCTCGAAAACTCGACTAGGTGTATCTAGATGCGGCGATTGATCACTCTCAAACGAATGAGCCATTGATTGTTATTCATTAGGAACCATCTGTGATTATCCGACCTTCACCGCGAAGAAGTAAAAATCATATATCTGGAACTAGTGTCTTTGCTCAACCAGAGATTCAGCTAACAAGTGCAGTTCTGGTTGCTGATTCTGCTATTCAAACTATAGTCTTCATGCTTGGCTTATTGTTTGTTTTTACTTTGCCCTGGGAGAATGTGGTAATTATCCCAGGCATTGGCACGCTTGCAAGGATTGCTGCTGCAATCCTCGTATCTGCTTGGAGCATATCTGCAATCAAGTCTGGCCAGTTCCGTCCGTTAAATAAATATTATATCTGGCTCTATCTGTTCCTGATTTGGATGATGTGCACAGCTCTATGGAGTAGAGATATTACATTCTCTCTTCCACGTTTATTTACATTTGCTCAACTTGTATTCATATCGTATGTATGCTGGAACGTCTTTGATCGAGGTGCAAAAATTTTGTATGCGCTACAAGCTTATATTCTTGGGGCATATGTTACAGTTGGAATTTTGACATTTAATTTTTTGTCGGGGAACGTGACTAAATGGGAAAGCCGTGCAACTCTTGCAAATTCAAATGAAAACAGTATTGGATTAACGCTGGCTTTAGGGTTACCTATAGCATGGTATTTAGCGACTCAACTTTCTAAACAAAAAGGACTATCAAATTGGCTTAGGGTTGTTAATATCGCTTTTGTCCCATTGGGCCTAATAGGCATAATGCTTACTGCAAGTCGCGGGAGCTTTTTAGCTGCGACCCCGTTTGTGCTTTATGCGTTGCTCAGTATATCGCAAATAAAGCCAAAGTATCGTATGCCAGCTCTTTTATCAATATTGGTTTTAATATTCGTTGCTTATTATTTTACGCCTACATCTGCCATTGATCGTATTTTCACAATTCAGGCTCAATTTGAAGAGCGGGATTTTAACACCAGGGCTGGTCTTTGGGAGCGGGGTATTAGTGCTTTTTTGAGTTCTTATTCTAATTTCATAATTGGCTTCGGGATTGGTAGCTTTCCAATTATAGCTGGCAATGATGCGCATAACACATTTGTTTCTATTTTAGTTGAGACTGGTATCGTAGGAATTTCGCTTTTTAGCGGAATATTAATAACAGTGTTTGCCAGTTTGCTTCGCTTTTCGTGGCCCGAAAAGCTGATGTGGGGAACAGTTGCTCTTATTTGGTTTCTGGGAAATCTTTCTACAACTTGGATCTTCTATAAGCCAACATGGTTTTTTATGACCATGCTTATATGTCACTCTAACATAGGTGTAAGCTTAAAGGTTGAGCTACAAAAAAATTACGCCAGGGCCAGCTATGATCGTCGCTTGCCCCAGAATAGTCGCGCTGGGTCACAGTTCCAGCTAAAGCGATTTGGTGCTTAAGATTGGTATCTTAAAAAAAGATGTGATGGTTGTGCGTGACTGGAGATAGGGTCTTAATTGATTTGCGGATATTACGAGACTGTAAGCTTTGCCGAGCAACTCAGAGCATTCGATTGTAGCGTTTGTTTACAAAATATAGGTTTAGGGCGGATCTAAATATGACAGATTATAGACATTCACATACGAAGCTGGGCACTGGGCAAAAATATGCAGAAAGTTTTTCTCAGTGGTCTTACAGAAACTATATTTGGGAGTGGGAAAAAAGCGTTCTAAATGAAATATTGGCTAAGTATATCCATGCATCAAATTTTATTCATCATCTTGATTTTGCCTGCGGTACGGGAAGAGTACTCGCCCATCTAGGTGGGCACGTTGCAGAGTCAACTGGGGTAGACATCTCGGGTGATATGTTAAGTGCAGCTCGGCATAATGTTAACGGTGCTAATTTAATAGAGGCAGACTTAACGACGCACAACATCCTTGTTGGCCAAGAATTCAATATCATAACAGCATTTCGTTTTTTTCTGAATGCTCAACCCGAATTAAGAACAGGTGCGTTTGCCATTCTTTCGGACTTGTTATCAGAGGATGGATACCTAGTATTTAATGTTCACATGAATCGTAGTAGCCTTACCGCGCGGTTCTTAAGAGGATATGGCAAGCTTAGAGGGTTAAGACAGCCAACATTTAACCAATTATCTATAGACGAAATCTCAAGTATGTTACAAGAATCTAATCTTGAGATAGTTGATATGTATCAACACGGGGTGTTCCCCATTGTAAATGAAGACACCAGAATCCCAATTAGTATCATATCTTCTGTAGATGCAGTAGCCTCACGTATAAAATTTCTGAGCAATTTGTCGAGATATCAAATTTTCGTTTGTAAAAAAGCTGTGTAGTGAAAACTATGGCAAGGCAGACAGAGATATCTATTGATTTGGAACGAAATATCCTCCGCAAAAAGGTATCTATAGAGAAAGTTCTATTAGAAGCAAAAATGACTCAAGCAGCATATCATTTTTCTCGAACTACTCAGAGTTTTCGGGTCCCTGAAGTTGTGGGCTATTGTGATGTGCAGGGATGGATTGATTTTGAATATCTCCCAAATCTGATACCGTTACATCAATTGCTACATTCAAAAGACAGCAATTTGATATCTATAATGGCCGATGTTGGTCATTGTCTTGCACAGGTTCAAATAGGCCTAGAAGTTGATGATGTGAATAAAATTGAACTCCCACTTGATATTAATATGAACGGTGATAAGACATTTCTTCATGGTGACTTTACCGTAAGTAATGTGCTATTTGATACCCAAACTCAGCAGATCACAATTTTAGATTGGTCGTTAACACCATGGGCCAAGACAATTGCCAACTGGGGAACAACATATTTTGATGCAGCGTGGATGGTTCAATCAATTTTTATGATTCAGCATCGCCCTAATCAGACATGGGTGTTTGACAGAACATTAGTCGATACATTTCTTGAACAATTTTCACTTGATGTTCACACTGGTTTCGACATCTACGGCTTTTCTTCCTACTGTGAACAAATTAATGAATTTACCCTGAAATGTCTTAGAGATGAGCAAACTGGGATAATGAAATGGTACAAGTATACAAAATATTGGATTCACCTTCAGCATTTTCGGAGATGTTTTCGAGAATTATCACGTAGTTGATTATGATCAATAGAATTCAACGTGTACCAGTAAAGATGCGTCTTCTCTTTAATGCCGATGTAAGTAGCCTATTCCAAGGTGCAGGATTAGTTCTGCTTGTAAATGCGTTTGGACAATTAATCGTATTCTTTGTTCAAGCTGCTTTGGCTAGAATTATGGGCGTAGAAGAATACGGTGTTTATAGTTATGTATATAGTTGGCTAAACATTCTGCTCATTTTTTCTCTAGTAGGTTTCGATACCGCTGTGGTCCGCTTCTTGCCAGCTTACCGTGCGAATGAAGAGTGGCAGAAAGCTCACGGAATGTTCGTATTCAGTCGCTGGGCTGTCTTTGGTACAAGCTTAGTTGTTGCTTTGACAGCTGCAATAATTATCTATTTTTTAGAGGTTAGTCTTCCTCTCAAAAATACATTTTGGGCCGCTTGCATAATTCTGCCCATATGGGCACAGTTTCGAGTGTATCATGGAATTTTACAGGCATTGAATGCGGTGGTATATTCCCAGCTTCTCTTAACAATCGTTCGTCCGCTAATTTTTATCGTCCTCATGTTGACCGGATTTTACTTCTTTTCAAGTACAGTGAACAGTGTACAAGCGATCTGGCTGCATATTATCTCAATGCTACTGTTATTAATAATTTCCTGGCGGATTGTGCGTGCGTTAGCGCCACAGCAACTGCTAAATTCTCACTCTAATTTTAGAATTAGAGAGTGGATGCGTGTATCTTTACCTCTCTCCTTTGTTTATGGTATGCGCCTTTTATTGAACAGCACTGATATTATTCTGGTTGGGATTTTGCTCGGTACAGCTGAGGCCGGAATATATACCGTGGCGTCACGAATTGCACAACTAATGCTATTTGGCAATAGTGCCTCTAATGCAGTTATGGCACCTTTAATCTCTGAATTATTTGAGAAACAAGAATTTGGTAGGCTACAACAAACGGTTACCGCAGCTTGTTGGTTTTCAGTTGGTACGGCGTTATTGATAGGTGGAATCATTTTTGTTGGAAGCAATATTCTTCTTGGTTTCTATGGGGAGGGGTTTTTGGATGGCAAAAGTGTATTGCTAATTCTTGGTGCTACGCAAATATTGAATGCAGGTACGGGGCCTGTTGGGCATCTTTTGAATATGACTGGACACCAGGATGTCAATTCCAAAATGCTTGCCGTAACAGCTATACTAAATCTGATCCTCAATTACCCTGCAATTCTTCATTGGGGTATTGCGGGAGCCGCAATTGTAACTGGTATGGTGGGCCTTTTGAAAGCGATTTGGGCCTGGTATGAAGTTCGTCGCCGAATACAGATCAATTCGTCGATAGTCCATACATTTTCTCAGTAAAAAAGGTGTATAAATGAACAAGCCATATCATTTGTTAATTGTTGGTCCCATGCCACCGCCACTTACTGGAACCCCTGTAAGTTTTCAATTATTCGTTGAGGAGGCGCAAAAAAGCGATGCCCTTTCTCATTTGAATATTATTGATGCCTCTCCACGGTACTTGAAACAGGTTACTGGCACAGGACTTAGCTTCTCTAGATCCAATATATCGCAGGCATGGCGAATAATATGGGATTTTATACAAAAGGCCCCCAAGGCCGACCGCATAATTCTATTTGGATCTAATGGATTTGCGATTTCGCTCGCTCCAATTTTACTGACAATTGCCAAGCTAATGCGAAAACCATGTTATTTGCGTATATTTGGTGGATCCCTTGATCAATTTGTGGTTAAGATACCTTTCTTTTTTCGCTACCTGCTCTACTTTACCTTGCGCAGAGTGGATGGGCTTATCGTGCAAACAAAGTTGCTTTATGACTACTTTCTTCCTTATCTCGGTGAAAAAAAGCTTTACATATTGGCTGGATATCGAAGTAGCGAATTTCGAACTTATGCTCCAAAGAATTACGTAGAACCGTTTCACAAACCTTTTAGGCTTGCTTATTTTGGGATCATTAAGGAAGAAAAAGGTGTCTTTGTGTTACTTGAAAGCATGCAAAAGCTTCAAGAAGAATCTGATATTCAAGTCTTATGTGATCTTTATGGTTCTATCCCTGCAGAAATTGAGTCTAGATTTCTACACACCCTTAGCCAAGTTGAAGGTGTTCATTTTAAGGGTGTTCTAGAATGGGATAAGGTTATCCCGACTTTAAGTACCTATGATGCTTTGGTTCACCCAACGTTTTATCAGGGCGAGGGGCAGCCAGGTGTACTTATTGAAACTATGATGGCTGGCATACCAGCCATTTCGACGGAATTTCGTTCTATCCCCGAGGTGATAACAGATGGGGACAACGGTCTTCTTGTTCCACCGGGAGATACTACAGCACTTGCCGATGCTATTTCAAGGCTCTATCGCGATCATAAATTGTATAATCGTCTAGCCGAAAAGAATTGGAACATGCAAAAGAATTATGATGCCAGTTGTCTTGTTCCTTCTATTCTTAAACAGATCAATGAAAGCTCAAATGACTCAGTTTTTTCAGAACTACAGTCCGATTCGACATATTTTTAGTAAAGCACTAAGCAACGTCAACTTCTTTTATGCCTAAATCTTTGAAGATTTCATATTTACATCAATATTTTACTCCTCCAAATGCAGCGGGTGGCACCCGCTCGTACGAGTTTGCATGCCGTTTGATTGCTGCTGGTCACGAAGTGCATATCTTTACATCTTCAGCTTATCTACCTTCAGAATATCAAAGTCGACCAGAATTGATATATGAGACAGAAATTGCTGGTATCCCATCCACTGTGATTAACCTCTCTTACTCTAACGCTATGGGGTTTCTGGCGCGTATTTTCGCATTCAGTGGTTTTGCTTTTCATGCTTCAAGAGTTGTTATGAGCCATCCTTCTGATGTGATCTTTGCTACTAGTACTCCATTAACCATAGCTATCCCAGCCATTCTTGGCTGTTTATGGCAAAGGATACCAATGGTGTTTGAGGTGAGAGATCTTTGGCCCGAGTTACCAATCGCTGTGAAAGCAATTAGAAATCCGTTATTTAAATGGTGTGCTCTTTGGTTGGAAAAGGTAGCGTATAAGAGTTCCGCTCAGATTGTTGCGCTCTCTCCGGGTATAAAAGACGGCATAGTGCGAGTAGGTTATTCGTCTCAAAACGTACACGTCATCCCAAACAGCTGTGATATTGAATTGTTTTGTGTTGGAAACGAAGAAAGGATTGAATTTCGCCGGCAGTTCGACTGGCTAGCTGAACGCCCACTTGTTATATATGCGGGGACTCTTGGGCTGATCAACGGTGTTGGTTACTTAGCAAAATTAGCAAATGAAATGGAGTCAATAAATCCTGATGTAAGATTTCTCATTATTGGGCGCGATAGCTTAGAAACAGAATCTGTTCGCCTTTTAGCTGACGAATTGGGGGTATTGAACAAAAACTTCTTTATGATTCCACAGATCAACAAAAACGAGATGCCTTCGGCACTTGCTGCCGCTGATGTTGCCACCTCGCTCTTTATCGATTTACCTGAGATGCAGAATAATTCGGCTAATAAATTTTTCGATGCCTTGGCATCTGGAACTCCTGTCGCGATTAACTATGGCGGTTGGCAAGCGGATTTGCTGCAACAGCATAAAGCTGGCATCGTGCTTGATCCATCAGATCTACATCAAGCTGCATTATCGCTATCTAAGTTTCTCGTTGATAAAGAACGCAGGCATCAGTCTGCATCATCAGCACTGAACCTAGCACGGGAATCGTTTAACCGTGATGATATGGCCAAAAAATTAGAAATGGTTTTGCATACCGCTGTTAATACTAAAAAAATATGAAAAATGTAGTGATTATACACGGCCAATTGACCCATGGTGGCAGTGAACGGCAGCTTTATAATTTTTTGCAATATTGCGATAGAGCTCACTATTCCCCTCACTTGCTTATTTCTGGTGAATTAGGCTATTGGGAAGATCCAATCCTCGCCCTGAACGTTCCGATAACGTTACTGAGAGGATCACCTCTAACTAAGCTGATACAGCTTCGGCAATATTGTGTCAAAGTCGGCGCTGATACCCTCTTTTCGTGGGCGGCCTATACAAATGCTTATGGATTGGCGCTCAGCGGGACCAAGATCAAGCGTATCGGCTCATTTCGAAATGCCAAATATGCCAAACTACCTGAGCGTTTTCGGATATTTTGGCGTTGGGCGAGCATTGGTGCTAGTTCTATACTGGTTTGTAATTCGAAAGAAACTAGCGATGGCCTGCAAGAAGATATTCGCAAGAATCAGGAATTAGTGTATATTCCAAATGGGGTTGAGCCCATTCGAGATCGTGAACTACACCGCCAACGATGGCGTAAAAAGCTTCAGCTTGCTGATCTAGATATTTTGATTGTTGGTGTTGGAAGATTGGCTCGGCAAAAGAATTTCGGTCGGTTTATCGAGGCTGTTGAGCATGCCAATGCTGAGTATCCTTGTTACGCCATAATCGCTGGTCCTGATAAGGGCGAGGGTGAAATGCTTTGCCAGAAGTTAGCTACGATTCAACTCCCATCAGATCGTGTTCGATTACTGGGTGAAGTGCCAGACGCCCGAGATCTGATCTGCGCTGCCGATATCTTTTTGCTTTCTTCAGACTTTGAAGGTATGCCAAATGTAATTATGGAAGCAATGGCCGCAGGAGTACCATGTGTAACCACACCCGTTAACGGAATTAATGCATTGATTGAACACAATGTTCATGGTTGGATAACCGAATTCGATGCAGAGGCGATCGCCCACGCTTTGGTTCAACTTTGCGTGGAACCAGAACTGCGTGCAACTTTGGCTGCTAGCGCCAAGGCACGAATTGAACAGGACCATGACCCACGGCAGGTAGCCGAAACTCTGTGGGCCTTATGCTGATTGAGAAAGGATAGATTTGTTATGTGTGGTATTTTTGGTTGGTTAGGTACTCCTCCTAACTCACCACATGAATTAGTCGAAAATGCTCAGCGCCTATTGTTTCATCGCGGCCCCGATGATGGCGGCTTTGAATCAGGTTCGACGTGGGGATTTGTCTTTCGTCGTCTGAGTATTTTAGATCTCAGTCCGCTGGGACATCAACCGATGGCGTCGCCAGATGGGCGTTTCTGGATGGTATTTAATGGCGAAATCTATAATTATATTGAGTTACGTCAAACGCTCGAGCAGCAAGGTGAAACCTTTGTTAGCACTTCTGATTCCGAGGTGCTGCTTTGTTTGTTAATGCTCGAAGGTAGTGCCGCTTTGTCGAAATTGAATGGCATGTTTGCATTAGCATTTGTGGATACTGTTGAAAACACGTTTTTACTTGCGCGTGATCGCCTTGGTCAAAAGCCATTTTACTTTTTGCGCCAATCTGGTCATCTGCGGTTTGCATCGGAGTTAAAGGCTTTACTGGCATGGCCTAATGCCCCACGCACACTAAACCCACAGGCGGTTGTAGAGTACCTTGGTATAAAGTATTTGGGCTCCGAAACCTGTATTTTTGAAGAATATGAAAAGCTAGCACCAGGACACTATCTGGCAGGCCAACTCTCTGAACCGCAAAACGCGAAAATAAGCTCATACTGGCAGCTAAAAATAAATGGCCAAGAAGGTCCCAGTGTCCTATGCAACAATCAGCAAGACGAATTGCTCCATCTAATACGCGATGCAACCCAAATCCGTCTGCGTAGTGATGTTCCGGTTGGCATTTTTCTATCAGGCGGTATCGACAGTGGAATTGTGGCATCTATGGCTGGCGAAATGGGTAACGTCGATCAGTTGCTTGCGTTAACCGTGGGATTTGCAGAAAAACGCTATGACGAATCATCACTTGCTGCCTCGGTTGCTAAAAACTCTGGTTTGAACCATCAAATTATCAGTGTTGAGCCAAACTCACTTGATCAACTTGATCGACTGGCTTGGATATATGATGAACCGTTTGGCGATGAATCAGCTTTGCCGACAACCGCACTGTGCAAAGCTGCCTCAGAGCATGCAACGGTGTTTTTGGCAGGAGATGGAGGAGATGAGGCATTTGGGGGGTATAATCGTTATATTCAAGCACGCAAATATAGACATATACTAGGATTACATCCGGCATTGCAAACTGGACTGCGTAGTTTGTCAAATTTACTGCCGACGCTGTCGCGTCATCGCTATCGCTTGCTTAAAAGTACGCTGCCGAATGCCGGATTTGCTGCTGCATTTGATGAGGTTGCAGAGGATCCGGTGTTGAAAACAGTTCTGTCTGCCGAATACGCGCAATACGCGGCATTAGCAGGTAGACCAATTTGGCAGCGTTGGAGCAACATTGCCGAAGATCAGGCGTTGGTTGCTAGACAACAGTTGCTGGACTATGACTTTTATTTGCCAGATGATATTTTAGTTAAAATGGATCGGGCGTCAATGGCTAATTCAATCGAAGTGCGATCCCCATTTTTGGATTACCGTTTGGTTGAATGGGCTGCGGCTCTGCCGCGTAGTGTAATGTTAAATACAACAGAAGGAAAATTACCGCTGCGTCAAGTTGCTGGTGAAATGCTACCTCGACAAGTGCAAAGTGCAACAAAGCGTGGATTTGGTGTTCCGTTGGATAGCTGGTTTCGAACAACCGAGGGCGAACAGCTTGTGCGTGAGCGGCTGCTAACGTCGGATGCTCCACTACAAGCAATATTAAACCCTACCGGAATCGAAGACATCCTAAATGCTCATCTTGCGTCTAGTGGACGTAATTGGGGGAAATGGCTTTGGCGATTGCTTATGCTTGATGCATGGGCAAGACAGTATTTGAGCGGCAAAAAGTTTATGGAAGGAATTAAAATCTTCTAAAATGGAAAGGTTAAATAAGCAATGAACTCGATATTATTAACGCGTAGCGAAGAACAATTGAAACATCACTATACTGTAGAAAAAGAACTAGCGGATCGGCTACGTAATGCAACTAAGAAAGAGCGTGCAAAGCTTTATCCTCAGGTATACAATGAAATATTTCATCGTGTCCCCGATCATTCTGCGCTAGCTCGGCAGTTTTCCGTTGCAGAAGAAAAGCACCGCCTGAAATCCCAGATGGGTTTTTTGAAATCCTATCTAAGTTCAAAACAACTCACGTTTATAGAAGTAGGGGCTGGTGATTGCCATCTGTGTTTTGAGATCGCCGAACTGGTTAAGAAGGTTTACGCTATCGAAGTAAGCGAAACTATCTCGGATAATAAATTTGTGCCAAACAATTTTGAACTGCTCATTACCGATGGACATACGATCCCATTGCCTAATCAAGTGGCTGATGTAATTTATTCAAATCAGGTGATGGAACATCTTCACCCTGATGACGCATTTCAGCAGCTTGCCGAAATACATCGTATTTTGAAACCAAAAGGTGTCTACCTTTGTGTAACTCCTAGTCGCTTAAATGGACCACACGATATTTCTCAATACTTTACGGAAACACCCACAGGTTTTCATCTTAAAGAATATACGATTTCTGAATTGACTCGAATCTTTAAAGCAAATGGTTTCTCGTCTGTCAAGGTACATGTTGGTGGCAATGGCTACTATTTACCTGCTCTTCCTACGTTGCCATTTGAAATTTTGGAGCAGCTGTTATGGAAAATGCCTCGCAAAATACGTTTGGCTATATCAAAGACTTTTCTTTTTCGAATTCTTTTAAACGTTAGAGTTGCTGGATATAAATAACGACTGTGTGTGAAATTTTTGGTTTGGTAACAAATAAAAAGTAGAGTCCGAAATCCTAAGTTCTATGAATGTAGCTATACCGCATCGTGGTCCTGATGATACTTTATTATGGTAGCCGTTCAGTCACCCCGCCGATTGAGTGACCACGGCAGTTTGTGGGTGTATCGAAACCAAAGAGGGGCTGAATGGTTACTTATTATGTAGTATAGAAAATTACTACCAGAGATAGTGGTCCCATAAAAAGATTCCACCGCAAGAGGAAGTATGATAGTTCCCCTTGACAAGAGTACAGCCAAAGAGATTTAGGATATGTTCGCATTCGTTCTGGCTGTTTCAGAAATACGAACGATGAAGCATAAAATGCTGTGATCGAAAACTCTGGTCGTAAGGCCACAGTGTAAGTACAATCGGGCTCGATGACGAAAAGATTCGCTGACACGTCGAATGGAAAGAGAAGAAACACCAGGATAACGACCCGTATCTAGCAGGCTTGTTTGATACATAACGAGTAATTAGATAGGAACGCCTTATAAGGGTATTATTTCAAGCTACCGATGTACCGAGGGTATTTGACTGATAGTTATTTGTAATCGTTTTAGTGATCCAAATTGCTCGATTTGGATTATAATTATGCTGAGTTGCCCTGAAACTGCGGTAAGAACCGTGAAAATCGAGCGACAATGCCTTCTAGCGAAGCCTAGTAAAGGCGTTGCACTTCCATAGTTCATTTTAGTTAAAACAGATGTACGTACTGGGCATTCCCCAACTGTTTTTTGCATAGGTCATAACCGTAATAATATCCTTTCCACTAGCAGTATGTTAACATCAATATTTGTCCCAGAGCTTGAACAGATCTGCTCTTCGCTGAACCTCTTCAACTTTTCATGCCATCCGATGCTGGTACCCCTTGCCTGGGTCATGCGCCAAGTAGATAGGGAGGAATCAAATCATGCAAACATCCACAACATATACCAAGATTATTTTTACTGTTTTGATAACAGGCTTTTGCGTAATTGGGCTACTCGTGACTAACGGAGGGATATCTCTTTTATCACAATCGCAGCAAGAGATTATTGGTTCAGATACAGCTACAGGCGATTACTTCGGCTCAAGCGTTAGCATTGACAATGATCTGCTAGTAGTAGGCGCATTCTATGATAATGAACCAAATACGAAATCGGGTGCTGGCTTTATTTTTGAACGAAGCGGAAACACATGGAGTCAGGTAGCTAAACTCGTTTCAAGTGATCCAGCCACAAATGACGCTATGGGGTTTGATGTATCAATGGGTGGGGGAGTTGCAGTGTTAGGGACCCCTTGGGATGATGTTGTCATATCCACTACAACCGTTTACAACGCTGGATCGGCCACGGTCTATACAGATTCGGGAAGCACTTGGGATGAAACACAAAAACTTACCGCATCCGATCCAGATACGAACGCGAAATTAGGGTGGAGTGTAAGTAACAATGGCATAAACATAGTAGTTGGTGCGCCAGAAGCCAATAGCAGCGGTATCATCAAGTCTGGTGCCGTTTATATTTTTGCCGATGTTGGAGGGAATTGGATAGAGCAGGCTAAATTAACCGATCCTGATATCGGAGAAAACCAATATTTTGGACGTAGCGTTGCTGTATCTGGTAATACGATTGCCGTTGGTGCATACAACTCTGATATCGCAGCAAATAATGCTGGTGCTGTATACATATACAAGGAAAACAACGGCACCTGGTTGCATGAGCAAACTTTGACTGCTACAGATGCGGCAGCGGGCGATGGTTTTGGTGAATATGTGTCAATTGATGGAGATTTACTCCTAGTTGGGAGTTGGCTAACAGATGATAATGGTACAAACTCTGGATCGGCCTATATCTTCCGTTATGCTGGGAGCGTGTGGGCAGAAGAGGCAAAATTGCTCGCCCTCGATGGTGCTGCTGGCGATAGGCTTGGTTTTCGTTTGGATATTAAGAATGGTATAGCAGCTGTTGGGTCCAGGGCAGATGACCACGGCGGTGGCTCAGACGCTGGCTCAACTTATTTGTTTGAACAAATCAATGGCAGTTGGCAGCAGCTTTCTAAGCTTGTTGCGAACAATGCCCAACCTGAAGACAATATGGGTATTGGCGTAGCTATTTCACCTGATGTTGTCGCTTCTGGTGCGGAACGAAGCGATCGAAGTGGGGTTGACTCAGGTTCCGTTTATGTAGATGATGTTCCAATTGGACTACCAACCAGCACACCAATGCCCCTTGCTGCTGCAACACAAGTTGCGCCCGTTAATCTCCAGAACAGCAGTCCCACTTCCTACGAATGGTTAGAGATCGATGGCGCTACTGACTACACATTAGTCGTGTATGACATCACTGCAGATTCGGTCGTATTTAGCGACACATTTTCTAGCAATATTTGCGCAAATAACATCTGCGTAGCACAGCCCTCTAACCTGACACTCTCCTCAGCCGACTTTACTTGGATGGTACGTGGCTACAACAGCCAAACAACCAGTTCCTGGAGCAGCTATGATGGCACATTTTGTGCTGGCCTTATTCAAGAAGCAGAAGCTGGCAACCTAAATAACTATTTTGTAGCTATGACTGATGCAGGTGCCAGTGGTGGAGAATATATTCATGTACCAGACGGTACAGGAAATGAATGGTATGGACCGATTTCAGGCAAACAGGCTGACTTTTGCTTCCAAGTAGATGCACCCGGGACCTACAGAGTAAAAAGTTGGGCTCAAGGTATCGATACTGCATCAGACGCATTTTTTGTTCAGATAGATGGTCACCCTTCTGACGGATATCTCTGGGATATCATGATAGGCAACAATTTTGCTGTTGACTATATGTCAGATCGTGGCGGGTCGGATCCAATTGAGGTTGTACTCTCTGCAGGCAACCATCACGTTTCGATTTACGTACGCGAAGATGGCGCTAGGTTAGACAAGCTGGAACTGGAGTTGATGTCCTCAAATGTGTTACATGCTGCCGCGTCGATGAGCCAGCCTTCCTCATCTGAATCAGATATTTCAGGGAACATCCACTTTGCTGTCGAGCCAGATGAGTTGAGCCTTGCCAACACTCAAGTTCGCTTGGTAGACATGTTTTCTTATGGACTTGATTTTGATCAGAGCGTTCAATTGGACAAGGCTAGCTACTACTCGTTTGGTGATATACCTGCTGGACATTATGTGATAGAAATTGTACCGCCAGAAGGTTATACAGTTATTGGCTCGCGATCACAAGATATTGAGTTGCTCGAAGGTGAGCAGATTCGGGCCACGTTCGAATTGAGACCTATGGACGATTCCCACTAATATGATTGATTCGAATTGCAGAAAGGAATATGCAGATGGCAATTGTCAGGAGGATTGCTCAAAATGACCGAAGTTAACCTAGTATTTGACCAGAATCGAATTGTCGGACACGGATCTCATAAGACACTGAGACTCTACTCGACAAAATAGCTTTGGCGCGCTACTGTGAGGATATTAGCTTTTCCATTTAAGCCTAGATTTCGCACCTTTTTGAAATATTATCCGCATACCCCAAATGGGGACCACTTTATACCAAAGTTCTGCCTTGTGGCACAATATACAAGAAATAGGACAAGCTGCCGCAAATCACAGCACTTAGTGGTACAGTTCCGATGCAGATGCAGAAAAGGCTGCCTTCAAGGGCCACCTCTGTATTTAGTGCCCAAACAGTGAATTCATACCCTGAGTGTCTTAGTTGTATGTACGATTTCTGGAGCCACTATATAGCAAGGGAATTCCGAAATATTGCAGCTATATAGTAAGTCAAAATTATTGGCATATAACTTAGACACTTAAGGGAATTCATACTATATATGGGTATTGATAACTTGTTTTACATGTGCGAAATATAGGTTAAGTCTAATAATATATAGTATTTGTTAGACAATATTATACCCGCACTGGGGACTAATAGTATCTTCAGAACTTAAATAAAAAGTCCAGATGGTTAAACGATATAATATTTATACCATAGAGCAGTTTTTAAAACATAGTTAGTTGCACGGATTTGATTAATAGAGCCATCTGAAACTTATAACTTTATCTAAAATATAAGCAAGGCGAGGATAATATGGGCGTTTTTGAGACGGAAGTTCAACGAGGAGAGAGATTTGAGTTTGGTAAAAACTGGCGAAGTTTCTTGTCAACCCTTACTGACAAAAAGATTGAGATTGCAGAATCGTCACTAATCGAGTTGCTTGGTGTAGCAAGCCTCGAAGGGAAGAAACTTCTAGATATTGGCTCTGGGAGCGGATTGTTTTCGTTGGCTTCACGGAAATTAGGGGCGGAAGTACGGTCGTTTGACTTTGATCCAGCATCAGTCTCCTGTACCAAAGAGCTACGTTCTAGATATTATTCAGATGATTCAAAGTGGATTGTGACCGAGGGATCTATATTAGATGAAGAATTTGTGAAGTCATTAGGATGCTATGACGTTGTGTATTCATGGGGCGTATTACATCATACTGGTGACATGTGGACGGCTTTAGATAATGCGGCTTCGTTAGTTAACGACGATGGGTTTCTATTGATCGCAATTTATAATGACCAAGGAAGAAAATCCAAATTTTGGACAAAGGTCAAGAAATTCTACTGCTCAGGAGCCTTAGGAAAAGCGATAATTTCTGGCGTCTTTATTCCATTCTTTTTCTCTCGCTCTGTGTTTTCAAGCTTCCTAAGACGAGAGAATGAATTTGCGGTTTACAAGCGAAAACGAGGTATGTCGATAACTCATGATTGGGCAGACTGGCTTGGGGGATTTCCTTTTGAGGTAGCATCAGTGGAACAAATCTTTCACTTTTTTCAGCAACGAGGATTTACGTTACAAAATATCAAAACAACTAATGGGCTGGGGAATAACCAATTTGTATTTCGCAAACGTTCTCAATAGGTGAGTTAACTTTTTGAACGGCTGATTAGCTTTTAGGATGTGTCTGGGCCTCTTCCTGAAAAAGGGGGTGAGCAGGTAAGTAGGAGCGAAGTATGACGTAAACCAAACTCAGTAGGTCACAATTTGCGGTCAAAACAAGGGGTTTTGCGCTCAAAACATCCTAAAATAAGCCAAAAATCGCCTATTTATATGAAATTGTGAACTACTGAAACTAGTAACGTGCTTAATCCGATCTATGTTTGGACAATATGCGTGGGTTTTAAGTATAGTTATAAGTTGTTTCCGCCCCATTAATCAGCGAGAAGATAGCGAAAAGATGTAGAGCATACCACGTTCAATATCCGTATCATCATAAGTGCATTCTGTGTAAATATTAGTTGTATTAGGTTACAAATATTGATATCAGCCTACATAGCTGGTCAAATTTGAAGAAACGGTACAATCTTGTAGCCTAACCAAATTGAACTTGCATTTTGAAAGGATATGGATATGCCAAAATTTCGACCACTTAAGTTTAATTCTGCTTTGTTCCTAAGAAGATTTGAAAATTGCATCATCATAAAGGAGCAACAAAGAAATGTTGATTTTTGTCCACTAATCGATCTCAACCGCCATTTGTGGAATATGGTGAGAGTTTTCTCTATACTGTTATTGCTGTTTATTGCAGCACCTGAAGTAAGCCATGCTCAGCAATTAGCACTCCCTAACGCTGAAGGATTTGGAAGATTCTCCAAAGGAGGACGCGGCGGCCAGATTATAAAGATCACAAACTTGAATGATTCTGGACCAGGCTCTTTACGCAATTGCATAGACCAGAAGTTTCCACGGATCTGCATATTCGAAGTTTCAGGCATAATTGAGTTAGAATCATCGCTCGTAATCGACAATAATGAATCTAACATTACAATCGCCGGACAAAGTGCACCCTTTCCAGGTATTACATTAAGAAGTTCACCTAGCAATGCTAAAGCAATGTTGTATGTCGACGCTGATCATGTTGTCGTACAATATATTCGAGTACGTCCAGGACCTTCAGAAGAAACCTCTAACATTCACGATGGGATTGAGATTATAGGTGGCTCGAATGGCATTTATGATCATGTGTCCGTTAGTTGGGCTAATGATGAGACATTTTCATCTTGGTTCGATGCGCGCAATGTAACACTGCAAAACTCTATCATTTCAGAAGGATTATTCTGCAGCACTCATGAAGAAGGCTGTCATAGTAAAGGAATTCTAATTGCAGGGGATGAATCTGCAAATTTTTCAGTTGTAAAAAATTTGATGGCTCATCATCGTCAACGTCTTCCGATGGTCAAAACCTCTAGTGGATCCAGTCAAATTGTAAACAATATTAGCTATAATCCCGAGTGGGGTGCCACATTCAGCCAAGACGATTTTGGCCCGATAAAAATTGATTACATTAATAATTACTTTAAGCAGGGGCCAAATACAACTGCTGGTGGTGGCTTCATTAAGGTCGATGATAGCAATGGGAATAAATTTCAAATTTATGCACACGGTAACGCATTGTACGATAAATCTGGCAATAATATTTATCATGACACATATCGAGCGGATGTAAGGGCTTATTTTGTCTCGGAACCACACAATTTAGATGGGTTGAATATTCTGGATGATGATGATGTCTATGACTATGTTCTTGAAAACGCTGGGGCAGATATGCAGCTTAGTCTAGACGGAACACCTATTAGAGCACAAGATACTGTCGATCAGCGTGTCGTAAACGAAGTTAGAAATGGAAGCGGTCAACTTATCGACGGTATCGGAAACCGTTGTTGGAAAAGTGCCAAAACGATTAATCATTTAAGAAATGGTATTGGATATCCAAAACGACATGAGCAACATTGCCTTAACGTTACCGATTATAGAGATGCTGGTCTCAATGTATCGTTTGCGGACTTTGACAGTGCTGGCTGGCCCAAGATGGCCAACAATCGTCGGCCATCTGGATATGATTCGGATAACGATGGCCTCTATGACAAATGGGAAAGACGATTTTTTGGCTCATTAGCTGCAACTACTCATGGTGATCCGGATAACGATGGATACTCTAATATTGAAGAGCTTTTGAATGTGACTGATCCTGGGAATGCATCTCAGGTAATACCTGCGCCTACTCAAATATCTGTGACCCCTACACCGCTTCCTGCCACGCCAACCGTGCTGGCGACAATTGTGCCATCGCCGACACCTGCACCTACACAAACTGGCTCTGCACCTATCGATTCTAACGCGATAGAAGCAGAGGTTGTATACCAATTTTTGGAAGGCTCTGGCAATACTGTACATGATCAGTCAGGCAACGAGCCGGCATTAGATCTAATTATTGAGGATCCGGACAAGGTAACATGGAACGAAGATTCATTACGTATCAACTCACCAACAATTCTTCGCTCCGTCCAAAATGCGACTAGATTGATTCAGACATGTCGTACAACCGAGCAGGTTACGCTAGAACTATGGATACAGCCACTAAACGCCCAACA
>ENA-ORXM01002469-ORXM01002469.1-marine-metagenome-genome-assembly--contig:-NODE-2469-length-21431-cov-4.217664_pt1 | contig 21431 bp, 19 predicted proteins | sample MGYA00237867_ERZ511480 | MGnify/ENA primary metagenome ERZ511480 (study PRJEB26309, sample SAMN06266103) | marine metagenome | isolation source: Algal blade | place: United Kingdom:Sidmouth, United...
TCCTCATCAACCACCAATAAGCCCAAGTCTTTAAACTTGACCTTTTTATTCAAAATAGCATGTGTACCAATCAACAAATCAATGTCTCCAGCTTCCAAAGCTTTGTAAATTGCTGTTTTTTCTTTTGAAGTTCTAAAACGATTGATGTACTCTACTTTTACATCAAATTTCTTGAGACGCTCACGAAAAGTTTGTGCGTGTTGTAAGGCTAAAATTGTCGTAGGAACTAATATGGCCACTTGCTTGCCTGCTACTACCGCTTTGAAGGCTGCTCGAACAGCAATCTCTGTTTTTCCAAAACCAACATCACCACAAATCAAACGATCCATCGGATAAGGTTTCATCATATCTTCTTTGACTTCCTGTGTTGCTTTTGCTTGATCAGGCGTATCCTGATAAATAAAGGAAGCTTCTAATTCATTTTGTAAATAGCTATCTTCAGGAAATTCAATTCCTTCCGTAGATTTACGTTTGGCATATAACTTAATCAAATCAAAAGCCAATTCTTTGATTTTCTTTTTGGTTTTTCGCTTGGTATTTGCCCAAGCATTAGAACCTAATTTGTGGATACTAGGCGAAGTTCCTTCTTTACCTGTAAATTTAGAAATTTTATGCAAAGACTGAATACCAACATATAGAATGTCATTGTCTTTGTAGACCAATTTTACAGCTTCCTGCTCTTTTCCCTGCAACTCAATTTTTTCTAAACCACCATAACGTCCCACACCATGATCAATATGCGTAACATAATCCCCAGGTTTTAGCTCGCTTAGGGCTTTTATTTTTAAGGCTGTATTTTTATCAAAACCGATTCTCAAACGAGAACGATGATAACGTTCAAAAATCTGATGATCGGTATAAGCAGCTATTTTTAGTTTATAATCTATAAACCCTTGATGGATGGCATTTGGAATCGCATGCCATTTGATCTGCACCTCCAAATCTTCAAAAATACTATAGAAACGTTCAATTTGTTTGCTATTTTCAGCAAAAATATAATTGGTAATCCCTTTTTTGGTATTCTCTTCTAGGTTTTGAATGAGAATTTTAAAGTTCTTATTAAAACTTGGTTGTGGGGTAGTTTTATAATTGATAACCGCAGTTGTTTCTAAAAGCGTTTCGTTGCTCAACTCCAAAACAGCGTATTGCTGCAAAGCACCAATAACCTCTCTTGGATATAAAAATGCGGCACCTTTTAATAGTAATGCTTCCTCTTCCCTTGATTTGTTGATTACCTCTTCTTGGGTTAGCTTAAATTCTGCTGATTTCTCAAAACATAACTGCAATTTGTCCAACAACATCTGTCCATCTGCCATCCAAACGGCTGTTTCTGGAGGCAACACTTCCAACAAAGAGACTTTTTGAGTCGCAGCAAACTCTGTATTCACATTGGGAACGATGGTTACAAAGGCAATTTTTCGGGTAGACAACTGAGAGGTCGGATCAAAGGTTCTAATACTCTCTACTTCTACATCAAACAACTCTACTCGATAAGGATGTTCATTGCCATAAGAGTAAATATCAATGATTCCTCCACGCACTGAAAACTGTCCAGGTTCATAAACAAAATCTACTCTAATAAAACCATAGTCAACCAATATTTCCACCAAAAATGGAACATCTAGTTCTGCGCCAACCTTGATTTCAATCGCCGATTTTTCCAAGTTGGAAGGCGCAACTACTTTTTCAAACAAAGCTTCTGGGTACGTCACTACTACAGAAGGAGCATTGGGATGCTCTACCAATTTGCTGACTGTTTCCGTTCGTTGCAAGACATTTGTTCGATCCAATTTATCAAAGCCCATTGGGCGTCGATAAGAATCTGGAAAGAAAAGCGCTTCTCGTCTTTGGGGCAATAAGCTGCTAATATCGTTTTGCCAATAGGCTGCCTCCTCTTTGTCAGAAGCAATCACTAAAAATGGCTTTTGGCTCATTTGATTAATTGCTGCCATTACAAAAGCTGGCTGGGAACCAATCAAACCTTTTAGTTGTAAGGCTGGACGTGTTTTCTTATTGATAGCAGTCACTATTTTTGTGCTGCGAGAATCAGTGGTGTATTGCTGAGAAAGTTGCTCTAAATTCATAGTGGATTATAATTTCTATAGAAGAACTGCAAAGATAACAATTCTATCTTGAACATGTTCTAAGACCAAGCACTTAGCTGCTCAAAACATAAAAAAAAGTAATCTATTTGTACTTCTTGTCAAATCTTAATTTTTGTTTTTTAACTTGTTAGTTGTTTTCCATAAAGAATTAATATCCATCAAGCTATCCAATATGAAACCAATGCTTAATCTACTCAACTACTTCAAATCCAAATTCAAAGCTTTACTCCTATCTTTTATTGTTGTTATTAGTTTTGTTTTAGTACAACATATTGGGCAATACACCTCCTTTTTGAGCAAATATGCTGTTGGTTTAGCCATTGCAATTCCTTTAATTTTAATTTGGTATTGGCTCGAAAAAAAATTTGCACAGCAAGTAGACTCCGACCACCAACGTTCTTTAATGTGGATTTTGCTCTTTGTTATTGGTATTCCTATAGGGATTTCGCACATCGCACACCAAGAGTGGAATTATCAATATCATATCCCTATGTGTGATTGTGACGAAGATGATGATAGAAAAGATCGTGTTGGTGCTATTTGCGAGGACGGTGTCAAGAGTTATGCGACAGGAAGGGGTACTTGTTCTGAGCATAATGGGGTCAAAAAATGGCAGTGCAAATGTGATTAAGTATAAATTATAAAAATAGACAACTCGTAGGTCTTTATTTTTAATAAAAATACACATTCAATATAAAAACAATACTTTTTTAAATAAGTAATCTAGGCTCTTATATATTTTTTCACTACATTAGCTTCATGGTGTATTTCTCTCTGTCCTAATTCCTCAAGAAAGCTATACCGATCCATTTTGGTAAAATCCCTTAACTGTTCTCCTAAAAGAACAACTATTTATCCTGCGATTAACAATACATATAACAGACCCTAATAAATCATCCTACTTTTTATTCATCTCAAAACTACCTATAAATGGCTACTATTTTAGAAACAGCTGTTCTTTCTATTCAAACTTGGAATAAGGTTCGTAATGATAGCGTAGCTACTAGCAATTATTTTAACCAAGGGGCTTATTTTCAAATTTCTAGAGACAATTTCAATCAATGGAATTTACAAAGTCCTGATAATTTGCATGCCTATATGGGCTTAACTCAAGAAATTGGGAAGGTTAATTTTTCTCTTGCTTTATTTTGTGTGGACAGCGTTACTGATCTAAAAAATGTCCCTGAGCATCGAATTAATTACAATACAAATATCAAAAAATGTATTTACCAAAGATCCGTTTTACCTAATGCACATTTTATCTTTGAGAGTGCTCCTCCTTGTCCTGTAGAGCCACAAATAGATACTATGGATGCATTAAAGGCTTCCAACCAATGGATTTTACATAAAAATCGCTGGCTATCAGCACAAGATGATTTCGTCCAAGTTTTTGTCATCCCTTTTGAAGATTTAACGCTTCTTTTTGCCAATGAAAACGTGAACAGTATTATTGCGCTACCTGCTTTAAAGGAGATAGATAGAGACAATTTTGAAATGGACATGGTGCTTTGGGGCTATACAGACGAAGGTATTTTGGCTAATTATCCTATGGATTTAATTAGACCTAGACCTCCTTTTTCAACCCCTTCCAATTTCCAACTCCTTACTTATGCACTAGGTGCATAAATATATAGACCAAAATAATTAACCTTAAATTGGGCATCTTTTGTCCATCTACTTAAGGATTACATTTACTCCCAAAAAAGTATATTATGAGTTCAATAATATCCAACGCTAGTCTAGCAATTCAAGTTTGGAATGATGTTCGAAATAATCCAGCAGCTTTTATCAATTATTTCAACCAAGGGGCTTATTTTCAAGTCTTCAAAGATGATTATTTAACTTGGAAAGCTAACAGTCCAGAATTTATCCATGCCTATTTAGGCTTGGTACAAAAAGTAATGCAAACCAACTTTTCATTAAGTTTGTTTTCTGTTGATAGTGTTACTGACAAAAAAGACGTTGAGTCTAATTGGGATTTATTTGAAACCAACCTTAAGTATAATCCTTATGAGGCTGCTATCATACCGAATCCATCCATGATATTAGCTCCTAACATTACAGGAATTACTCCTCTTGAAGGAGTAACCCGTCCTATTCAATGGGCCTTACACAAAGATTTATGGGTTGAAGGGCAAAGTGATTTGGTGCAAGTTTTTGATATTCCCTTTAATGATTTATCTGTATTGTTTGAAGAAGAGGAAGCAGATTATGTTATCATGGCTCCTGCTTTAAAGGAGCTAGAAGAGAGTAATACATTCGCTATCGATTTAATTCTATGGGGACATAATTCTGATGGGATTACATGGAATAAACCTATGGATTTTCTTAGACCTGCACCTCCTTTTTCTTTCCCTTCCAACTTTCAACTTCTAAAATATGCTTTATGACTATATGATTAGTTCTTTTAATTACTTTTTAATAATAACAGAACTCTCAATGTGTATAGCTGGAGTTAGTGCTTGTTACTTAATTAAACAACTACCTCAATTATATAAACTGATAGGAATATATATTGGATTAAGTATTTTGGTTGAATTACTAACAACCTACTTTATGAGAAGTACTGGTTACAACCTATTCTTGCTCCCAATTTACAGCTTTGCAGAACTAGCCATCTTCTCTACCATATATCTTCGTTTTTTTCTAAAAGGAGAGAAAATTATTCAAGGCTTACTTGTATTAGCCCATGCTTTAATTCTTTTAGATTTTTTATTTTTATGTGATTTGTTTAATGCTAAAACCTTTTATGCCTTTAGCAAGGTCATTGCAGATATTGCGATTGTACTACTCTGCTTGAGGTATTATTGGGCGATTTTAAAAGAGGAAATGCCTATTGATAAGGAACTATTGCTGCTCAATTCTGTTTTTATTGGCTATTTTTCTATTAACAGCATTATCTTCTTGTCTATTAATTTTTTAGTCAACGAATCCTTAAATTTAGTGACTCCATTTTGGATATTAAATGCTCTTAGTGCTTTATTTCTTTATTTATTCTTGACCTATATGATATGGCAGCATGGCAAAACCCCGAAAACTTCGCCCTCTGGTTAAGTTTTGTATTTATACTATTAATTGCCTTGATTGTTGTTTTTCTATATTTCACAAGGCTTTATTTTATGCGAATACTCAAAGAGCAGCAAAAATTACAAACAGCAATTGTTAGTCATCAACAACAATTGTTGGAAGATAGTATCTTGGTACAAGAGCGAGAACGAAACCGAATTGCAGCAGATTTACACGATGATTTAATTTCAAAACTGAATATTTCTTTATTGAGTTTGCATACCGCTCCAAATCTGGACGACCTTAGTACCATGTTGCAAGATAGTATTGTTTTAGCTCGACGAATTTCACATGATTTAAGCCCTCCTTTATTGGAGCAAAGTAGTTTGTATGAATTATTGGAAGAATTTGTAGATCCAATAAAAACACAACTTCATATTAATTTATCTTATTCTTTAACGACAGAAGAAACCTTAGCAAATTCTACCAAATTACAAATTTTTAGAATTACTCAAGAGGTGATTAATAATATTTTAAAACATGCCCAAGCCAGTCAACTAAATATTCATTTGCACTTGGGAAAACATTATGTTGGGCTTAAAATTATAGACAATGGAATTGGCTTTGACCTTGATAAAAAAAGTCAAGGGCTTGGTCTTAAAAATATTACACTCAGAAGCCAAAGTTTGCAAGGCGCCTTCCGATTTAAATCTAAACCTCAAAAGGGTAGTTCTTTTTTATTCTTCAAAAAACATAACAAATGAACTCAAATACCTCTACGATCCAACTAGCTATTGTTGACGATGAACAATTAATCGTAAAATTATTAGAAGGCTTTTTTGCACAGCAGACAGGCATCAATGTAATTTATTCTGCTTTTAGTGGAGAATCATTTTTGGAACAACTAACAACATTCGCTCCTCAATTAGATGTTGTTTTATTAGACTTAAGAATGAAAGAGTTAAATGGCATTGAAGTTACCAACCTCCTAAAAGAGCAATACCCTGATATTCATGTAATTGTTATTTCTTCGCATTACAAAAAATCTTTTGTAGGTTATATGCTAAAAACAGGTGTCAGCGCCTTTTTACCTAAAGGGGTTTTACCACAACAACTCTTAGAAGTTATCAAAACGGTTTATCAAACAGGGTATTACTTTTTGCCTGAACAGGTAGAAGTAATGCGAACACAAATTGCTCCCAAAGCCCCAAAACCCAAATTCTCTTTAGAAACTACTTTTACCGCTAGAGAAAAAGAAGTTCTAGAACTAATTTGCCAGCAAAAAACAGCACAAGAAATCGCCAATGCACTTTTTATTACTAAGAGAACCGTGGAAGGGCATAAAAATAAACTACTCTCCAAAATAGGGGTCAAAAATACTGCTGGATTAATTATTTATGCTATAAAAGAAAAGATTGTAGATGTAGATTCTCTCCACATCTTAGGTGAATAAACTTTCAATAAACTCCAGAAGTCTTACACAGACTCAAAGATACTTGTTAAGCACTGTAAATACGCCTCCATTCCAACACCAACACAACCCCCTTTTAATCAACAATTAAAACATAAAAATAAATACCTATTTTAATAATCAGGTATTTATACTCTATTATCAGAGTATAAAATCTCGCACCTTTGGATTGTTCATTTAACGCTCTTAATCAGCTCCCAATTAAATAACAATCCATCATGAAAAATAATTCTGACATTAACCCAAGTGATATTCCCTCCGATGAAACTAGAGATGTAACGAACCTTGAACAACTTTCATTACCAGGGCTAAATCTTCTATGGGAAAAAACGCAAGGTGATGCCTCCATTTGTATTGCAGTATTAGATAGTACGATTGACGAGCAACATACTTGTTTTTCAAATGCAAACCTATCCAAAGTAATTGAGGCTGATTCTGGCAATCAATTATTATCAGCGCATGGAACTAGTGTTGCTAGTATTATTTTTAGTCAAGATCAAAACGTAAAAGGAATTGCTCCAAAATGTACAGGAGTTGGCATCAGTATATATCCAGAGGTAGATGGGCAATTAGCATCTACTTCTCAAATGAAGTTGGCACAATCTATAGAGACTGCATTAGCTCACAATGCAGATATCATCAATATAAGTGGCGGTCAATTTTCTAACTCCAACGTATCTGACCTTTTGTTATCAAAGGTTCTAAAGAAATGCCAAGAAAAAGGCGTATTAGTCGTTGCTGCCGCTGGTAATGATGGTTGTGAATGTTTGCATCTACCCGCAGCAGAGCCTTCTGTTTTAGCCGTTGGAGCAATGGATCAAGCCCAACAGCCTTCTAAATTCAGCAATTGGGGCAAAGCCTATCAAAGAAATGGCTTGCTTTTTCCTGGCAACAACATTCCTGTCGCTATTTTGAACAATCAATTTGATACCAGATCAGGAACTAGTTATGCCGCTCCTATCGCTTCAGGTGTTGTCGCACTCTTATTAAGTATTGCTCGCCAAAACAATTTGGCACATACTCCCCAAGATATTTTTCAAATTCTCTTAGAATCGGCTACAAAATGCGATGTGAGTACACAACAAAATTGTGAAAGAACGCTTGTTGGAACTATAAATATTCCAGCAGCACTTCAAATAGTCATAGGAGAACAAGTTTCTCCCAATGACCTTAATAATATAGAATCATCTGCTTCCAACCATTTTATTAATTCAAATCAAACGAAAGAAATCATGTTAGAAAACAATCAAGGTATTGAAGTTTCTGAAGTAAACTTATCTCAAACTATCCCAACTTCATTAGACCAACAATTAACAACTACTACCTTAGAAACAGCTCCTTTAGAAGAAGGAATTACTCCATCTTGTGGAGAAAACAAATCCTGTGGCTGTGGCAGTGGTAAAAAACAGGCTCCTCAAAATGTTTACACGATTGGTACACTAAGCTATACTTTTCAAAGTATGGCAAGACAAAATGCCTTTGACCAAGCTATGGGAGACAAGAAAAGCGTTAATAATGTCAATGATGTTGTTTCTTATCTGAAAAAAAATCCAGCCAACGCGGAAGATCTTCTTTGGATCGTCAAACTAGATGAAACCCCAATTTATGCAGTACATCCGATTGGAGGATATGCACGAGAAGTTTACGAACAACTTAGAGAAGCATTAGATGACTTAGACGATGGTAAGATTACTCGTATTTCTATCCCTGGAGTAGTTGCTGGTTCGATCACACTTATGAATGGCTTAACAGTTCCCGTATTAGTCCCTATTGGACATCAAATGTATGGATGGAAAACAACAGACATCGTCTCCACAGAATTATTAAAAGACGGTTCTCTAGCAAACTTCTTTGATCGTATTTACTATGAACTTAGAAATACAGGTAAAACAGCTGAAGAACGTGCTATGAATTTTGCAGCCACTAATGCTTGGCAAGCTAGTGCTGTCTTCAAAAAAGCAATTGCAGATGACATGGAGCTTTCATCTATTGGTGTTGAACGTAGTCCCATTTGTGAACCAAACTCAGATTGCTGGGATGTTAAACTGACCTTCTTTACTCCTTCTAACACAGAGAAAGCAAAGTTGGTCTTCCGATTCACCATTGATGTAAGTTTTGCTATTCCTGTAACTGTAGGCGATGTTCGCTCTTGGTCTACTTACTAAACGATAAATACTTTAACTCAATCATATTCATTTATTATTCACTTTTAAATTCTTTTAATCATGAGAATTCCAATGCAATCCATGCCTGTAGGCAATCAGCTTAATTACAATGCAACAACAAATGGTGTTAACGAATCAGGTCTTCCTTGTACACTTTGTAGATTAGCTTGTAACCAGTTATCTGGAATCAAGAAAACACTTTGTAACTTGGCTTGTGACAAGACTGTTTGCTAAGATTAACCTTTTTAAGTGCAAGAACTCTATATAGGGGTTCTTGTGCTTTTTATCTTAAAAATCAAATATCATGAAAATTCCAATGAAATCTATGCCTATCGGCAGCCAACTAAATTACACTACTAAAACAAATGGTGTTGATGCTTCAAGTATTGCGTGTACCCTTTGTAAAGCAGCTTGTGAAGTATTACCTATCGGAGCTAGACAAGCTTGTCAAATAGCTTGTAATGTCACCGTTTGCTAATAAAAGGCAAAATAGTACAAGAGCTAGTTTAAGTTCTTGTGCTCTTTTTTTATTCTTTTAATACAACTTCTATCATGACTCCAACTTACTCCAAAGAACAACAAATTTACAGCTTGTCTTTCTCCACCAACTCTGCTTCTGGATTGTCTTGGCAACAAAGTGACTGCAAAAGTGGTTTCTTAGCCATGCAGACCTATGTAACCAAAGTTTCACAAGATGTTTTAGCTCAAACAACAACTTTGATAGGCGACTGGTCGGCTGTTTGGGGGCCTATTGTCTTTTCAGAAAACCCTACTTCTAACGCTGTCCATGCAGACAATACCATGGGCTTATATTATAATAAACTAAACAATTTATTTGTTATTGCAATTGCTGGCACCAACCCTATTTCTACCTTTGGCTGGTTTACACAGGATTTTTCAGTAAACACGCTAGTTTCATGGGAATCTATTAGTGGTGTTTCTAATTCTGGAAGTATCGCAAATGGAACTAGTATTGGTCTTCATATTTTATTAGATATGCAGGATACGAATGGCAATACATTAATAGAAACACTAAGCCAATATATTATTAAAAATAAAATTCCTGCTGGAGCGGAAATAGCAGTTACAGGACACAGTTTGGGAGGAGCTTTATCTCCTACATTAGCCTTGTATCTATCCGATACTAAATCCAATTGGGATCCTTCTGACAAACTCAGCATTTCTACTTATCCTACTGCTGGACCAACCCCTGGAGACAAAGATTTTGCTGCTTATTATGAAAAACAAATCAAAGCAAATAAAATTGCTTACAATAGCAAGTACAATAACATTGATGTTGTTCCTCACGCTTGGCAAAGTACGGATTTGGAGACCATTCCTAGTTTTTATGACAATGACATAAAACCTTCTAGTACTGATAGTCCTAATCAATCTATTTTAGGTAGTCTAGTCACTTTAGCAGCATTTATAGCTATGGCAGATAAAATTGTTGTGATTCCTGACAAGAACCCTTATCAACAAATCCAACCTTCTACAGCACTCACAGGAACTTTTGATCACATAACAGATTTAAAAATACAGGCTGCAATTGCCTTGGTTCGTGCGGTAGATTTACCCAAAAATCTAAAGAATTTATATTTACCTGTTATTAGCCAATTTGCTCGTTTTGTAGGACAAGCTGCTACACAGCATACAACTGCATACAATTCCTTATTAGATATTATAAATTTCATGACGGCTTATAAGACTATTATTACAAATAATAAGCCCCAAAATATCAAACTACTATCTCCTGAAGAATTAGCAATCAAAGAAATCCTCAAAATAGATTTGAATGAAATAGATTCTGATGATTTGGTACTTGCTTATCAGAAAAACAAAGAATTACCATCAGAAGAATAAAATATCCCCTCCCGCTTTATATAGGTAGTAACAGTTTAATTCTGTTACTACCTTTTTTATTGCACTAGTATAAATTATTCCAATCTAAAACATAAAAAACTCATCTCATAGCCATATCTTTACTTTTATTTCGTTAGTAATAATAGATTAGAACAAAAACAATAGTGCATCAAGTATAAAGCTATTAGTTAGAATGGTTTCATAATGAAAAATAGCTAGAGTAGAGCTAAATATCCTGTCACCGCATTACACTTGATACACTACTACAAAAATATAGAATGGCAAAATTTGACGGTATAGATGTTATAGAAGATGAACTTTATGAAGATAGCCAAGAAGGAGATGCTTTGTGGCTAAGTACACGATTTGAAATCAAAGCAATGTTAGGTTTAAACAAACTACCTGATTTGCAAGGTATTTTGTTTGCCATTGGGCTTCAGGAACTGGGACAACTTAGAGATGAATTCAGCAAAGAAGAACGACAAGATTTGATGCACATTGCTGTTTGTCGTTTGTTGAGTTATGACGGCTATTATGAACTAGAAGGTTACGATGAAGATGGTTGGCCACACTGGAAACAATTGGCAATTCCACCCCCTGGACGTCCTCAACAAGAAGTGTTACTAAGAAAAAAAATTGCCGAATATATCGAACACGTAAAGAACAGTTAATCCATGCAAAAACAATTCTACTTATTTTTATTAATAGGACTTTTGATAAGTGCCTGTACACCTTCCACCCCTTCAGATCCTGTTGGAGAAGAACAAGATGCGATAGAAGCACTTCCTAGACCAAAAATTTCTATTACAACACCTTACGGAGAAATCGTTATGGAGCTTTTTAATGAAACGCCCAAACATCGAGACAACTTCTTAAAATTAGCTAGAGAAGGCTTTTACGATAGTCTTTTATTTCATCGGGTACAACCTAACTTTATGATTCAAGGTGGAGATCCTGACTCTAGAGATTCGGTTCCTCCTGAACAATATTTGGGTATGGGAAATGCTGAAAACAGAATTCCTGCTGAAATTTCATCTAAGTTCATTATGCGACAAGGTGCTTTGTGTGCCTTTCACAAAGGAATTGGGCATCATCCTGATAAATCTTCTAATGGTTCTCAGTTTATGATTATTCACGGACAACCTCTAAAAGGATATCAAGTCAAAGAGCTATCTCTAAAAACGAAGGTAGATTATACGCCAGAACAAATTAAGTTGTACGAAATGTACGGAGGCACACCACAGTATGATAATATGTACACTGTTTTTGGACAAGTCATTGAAGGAATGCCCGTTCTAGAAAAAATTGTCCATGCTAAAACCCATCGTTCTGTAGATGCAACCCTTCCTGACCGTCCGATTGAAGACATTCGAATGTCTGTAAAAGTTATCGATGATCCAAAGGTCGAGTCCTAGAAACTTATCTTTTAATGCTCTTATTTAAGAATTCAAAAGAAATAAGTTAAATTAGTGTTGGTTCATTGAAAATTTTATTTCTTTTGAATCCTCAATTTTAGTCCTTCCTGCCACTTTACCAAAAGCAAGTTATGAGTAAGAAAAAAAAATCTCAACCTAAAAAAAGTACAGAAAAAGCTACTTCTAAAAAAACTAAAGTTAGCACTTCAAAGAAAAAAGAAGCAAAGCCTGTTCAAGAAATTAAGTTGGAAAATTCTTTCTGGGTCAATCAAAAAATGCATTTGCTCTTCATCTTCTTTTTAGGTGCTGTTTTGTATGCAAATACGCTAGGGCATAAATATGCGGTTGATGATAGCATTGTTATTTTGCGCAATGAATTTACTAAAAAAGGCTTTAAAGGCATGTCAGGTATTTGGACAGAGGATACCTTTTCTGGTTTTTTTGGAGGCAAACGTAATTTAGTAGCAGGAGGACGTTATCGCCCTCTTTCTTTAGCAACCTTTGCGATAGAGTTGCAATTGTTTGGAAAGAAAGTTGTTGATGGAAATGGGAATGAAATTTTGGATAAAGATGGGGATGTAAATTACGATGGTCGTCCTTTTATTAGCCATTTTATCAATATGTTGCTTTATGCTTGGCTTTGTGTTGTCATCTATCTGATGCTCTTACAAATGTTCAACCCTAAAAAGGACCAAGACAACCTAAAAGGTTATTTTATTGCCTTGGTGGGTGCTCTACTTTATGCTACCCATCCAATTCACACAGAAGCTGTTGCTAACATCAAAGGACGCGATGAAATCATGGTCTTGTTAGGTTCTGTGTTAGCTATTTATTGGGTTTTAAAAGCGGCGACAGAAGAACACAGCAAAGCTCTCTATTATGAAATTGGAGCCGTTATAGCTTTCATCTTTGCTATTTTTTCCAAAGAAAATGCGATCACCTTTTTGGCTATCATTCCAGCAGCACTCTACTTTTTTACTAAAAAAGAATTGCCTGAAATAGTAATTAAAACAATTCCCTATGTGATTATTGTAGGGGTGTTTTGGTTTGGAATTCGTGGACAAATCCTAGGCGATGCTGCTTCGGTTGTCTCAACAACGGATAATGGTCCTGCAACAGAATTAATGAACGATCCATTTTTGAAGATAGAAAACAATCGTTATGTTCCTTATTCAACAGAAGAACGCTTGGGAACTGTCCTATACACTTGGGGCAAATACATCAAATTACTAATCTATCCAGATCCATTGACCAACGATTATTATCCAAAACATATTCGTACGAATATGGATATCATTCCTACTTTCTCGATGCCAGAAGTCTTGTTATCAATACTATTGCATTTATTTTTAGGTTTGATGCTTGTTATTGGAACACTCAAACGAAAAGCCTATGCCTTTTTTATTTTGTTCTATTTAGCAACCTTCTCTGTTGTTTCAAATTTAATTTTTTCTATTGGAAGTAATATGGCAGAGCGTTTCATGTTTTTACCCTCTGTTGGTTTTAGTGCCCTTTGTGCAATGGGATTATATGAATTCGTCCATCGGGCCTTGCTTCAAGAAAAAAACTTGGCAGATGCTCTGAGAATCCCCACAGTTATACTAGGGATTGTACTCTTCCTTTATTCTGCCAAAACAGTGGTTCGAAACTTCGCTTGGTACGACGATTATACCTTATTTACAACAGATATTGAGCATTCTCCACACAGTGCCAAATTAAATAATGCTGTGTCTGGGGTCTTGCAAGATAGTGCCAATAGAGTCACTAATTTCATGGAACGTAAGGTAATGATTGAAAATGCCTTAAATTATTCCATCACAGCAACTAATTTACATCCTACTTATAATAATGCTTGGTTGTTGCGTGGCAATGCCAATGTTATGCTAGGAGGGGTTAAAAAACAGGAAGGGACTAATAATACCAATCCACAAGCAAAAAGAACACTTTTTGAGCAAGCCTTGAAATATTATGACGCAGGGATAAAAGCTTATAATGAAGTACTTCGTTTGCGCCCCAATCATCCTGATGTTAATCGTAATTTAGGCGTTGTCTATCGAGATCGGGGTAATTTATTAGGGCAATTTCTTCAACAAATAGATCCCTCCATTGCTTCTATAGAAAAGTCATTGACCTATTCCAAAAAGGATTTTGAAAGTTTCCGTTTATTAGGAATCGCCTATGGTATTAAGGGGATGCAATTGCAACAAGCAGGAAGATTACAAGAGGCTACTAATTCGCATTACACTGCTATCAAAAATTTAGAAAAAGCACTTGATATTAGTCCTAATGCTGTTCCTATTCTTTATAATATAGAAATTGCTTATCGACAATTGAACCAACCTGATAAAGTAGAAGAATACCGTAATCGCTGGAAAGCCATTGATCCTACTTATGATCCTACAAAACATCAATAAAATGATAAAAAAAACAGGTCCATTAAACCTTTGATAAATACTTAAGTCTTAGTGTTGTAAATAAAATTCTCCCAAACACTAAATTGTAATTATCATGAAGATTCAAAATTTGTTATTCGTATTTATTGCTATGTTTGCTTTCACATTTACTACAACGGCTCAAACTACAAAAAAAGCAGTGGTAAAAAAACAAGTAAATCAAGATGCTCGAATTAATCAAGGGGTTCGTTCTGGAGAATTGACCCGTGCTGAAACTAAGCAACTAAAGCAACAGCAACGAGACATTAATCAAACCAAACGTGCCGCTAAAGCAGACGGAAAGGTTACTGCTAAAGAAAAGGCTGTCATCAAACACAAGCAGAATCATGCTAGTGCAAACATTGCTCGCAAAAAAAACAATAAAAAAAGCAAGTAAGCTCTTTTTTCCATAAAAAATTATACAAAGGTCAATTTCTATATTAGAGGTTGACTTTTTTTTATAAAAAATTCCTATATTTTGTAAGTATTCCCATTCGTTTTTAAAATATATTCAAATCTATCTCTTTATTAATTTACTCAAAAATGGATCTGATACTCAAGAAAAACACCTGCCTCCTAATTGCTATTATACTCCTATTTCCTTGGTTCATTTTTGCACAAGAACCATTCCTTATACCCTCTGACATTCTAAGGGAAACGAACGATTCTATTAAAATGATTCAACTATTTGAATTAGGAAAAGACAAATCTATTACCAATAAAACGCAGCAATTATTCATCTACAACAAAGCTTTGAGTATTGCCAAGAAAAACAATTACTTCCACACACAGTTTTTAATCTCTACCAATCTTAGCTTAACACATATCTATAAGGGTCAATACGATAGTGCCATTCATATCCTTTCAAATAATTTAGACTTATTAACACAAGAAAAGCTCCCGATTGATTTAGAAATTATTGCCAAAAATTATAACAATTTAGGCCATTCTCATTATACCTTAAAGGATTATCCCAAAGCACTAGAAGCCCACCTAAAAGCCTTGAGTATTCGAGAAGCTAAAAATTCACCCAAATTGAGTTCGTCTTATAATAATATAGGCTTAATTTATATGGATTTACAACAGCATCAAAAAGCCATTGATTATTTTGAAAAGTCACTTGTACTAAAGCGAAAGAACAAAGATGCAAAAGGCATTGCAAACAGTATAAATAATTTGGGGATCATCTATAAGAATATGCAGCAGCACCAAAAAGCCAGAGAATACTACCATGAGGCACTGCGTATAAGTAAGGAAATTGGTGATATTGATAAAATAGCCAATGCTTTGGCGAATCTTGCCCAAGTTGCTTTTTGGGAAGACAAATATCATCTTGCCATCAATTATCACAAAGAAGTTTTGGGTTTGAGAAAAAAACAAGCTAACAATTATTTTATTACTGAAACCATGCTTCGTCTAGCTCAGATTCACTTAAAAATTCACGAATTACCAGAAGCGTTCAATTATCTAAAACAAGTCACTAGCATTATCAATGAGGCGCATTTAGATGTTTCACTTTCAGAAGTTTATCATTTACACTACCGATATTATGCCTTGGTTGGTGATAGTGACTTGGCTTCTTCATATTATCTTAAGAAAAAGAAAATTACGGACAGTTTAGCACTCAAAAAAAATGCTATGGTTCTTGCAAACATTGAGGCCAAGTATGAAACCGAAAAGAAAGAACAGCAAATTAAGTTATTAAAACAGCAAAATATTATTGCTACACTAGAATTAGAACGCATTCAAACGCAGCGAAAATGGATTTTTAGTATCTTGTTTTTATTACTTATCATAATTATTGTTTTAGTTTGGTTATATCGATATCGATCTAGAACCAACAGAGAGTTGGAGGTATTAAATTCAACCAAAGACAAGCTATTTACGATTATTGGACATGACTTAAAAAATCCATTAATTGGTTTTCGTTCTATCACTCAATCTTTATCTAGTAATCTAGACACAATGGACAAGAGTTCCATTTTGTATTTCATCCAGAAATTAGAAAAATCATCCAATCAATTGTACTTGCTCATTCAAAATTTATTACAATGGGCAATCAATCAAAGTGGTCAATTAAGTAATAATCCACAACGATTTGCCTTAGAACAATTAGTAACGGATGTCTTTAATCTATTTAAAATCAATGCGGAACGAGAAGGCATCCTATTGATTAATGAAGTACCTATAAACAGCTTTGTCTATGCTGATTTAAAAATAACACAAACAATTCTTAGAAATTTGATTGATAATGCCATCAAATTTACTCCCAAAGGTGGAACCGTCTGTGTACAAGTAGCAAAGTCTGGCAATCGGCTTGAAGTTTTTGTACGAGACACAGGATTAGGGATGTCAGAAGAAGAGCAACAGAATTTATTTCAACAAGTAGCCCCTAGTATTAATAATGATGTTCCTCAAAAAGGAACAGGAATTGGTCTGTTGCTCTGTAAAGAATTGGCAGAGCGTCTTAGCAGTAGCATAAAAGTAAATAGTACAATAGGTCAAGGAACTGTTTTTAGTTTTTCATTACAACAACCAAAAAATGCATAGTATTTCAATTTTCATTGTAGACGATCATGAGATTTTACGAGATGGTATTCGTGCCTTATTATTAGGGTCTAACATTCAGATTTTAGCTGATTTTTCAAATCCTTTCCAGTTATTCGAACGTTTAAAAACTCAACAACCTGACTTAATTTTATTAGATATTTTTATGCCTAAAATGAGTGGATTAGAAGCTTTGGATCAATTAAAAAAAGACTATCCTTATATCCCTATTTTAATGTTTTCTGCTGAAACAGAAGAACAACGAATTCAACAAGCGGTACAAAAAGGAGCCTTGGGTTTCTTGCCTAAAGACTGTACACAGGCAGAACTCATTGAAGCTATTGAAACGGTTGTAAAGAATCAAAATTACTTTGGCTCTTCCATCCTATCCACTATTTTCAAAGGCTATGTTGCAGGGACCAAACAGAACCAACATAAGGAATTATCTGAACGTGAAATTAGCGTTATTCAATTGCTTTGTGAAGGTTTGGGGTACAAGGAGATTGGGAAACAGCTTTTTATTTCACCTCGTACAGTTGAGAGTCACAAACAAACTATTTTTAAAAAATTAAATCTAGAGAATAACGCTCAATTAATCAAATATGCGATCAAACATGGTCTTACAAACTTAGATTAGTTTGATTACAATAGAGAAATGAAACTTCATTTAAGATTATCTCAGTCTGTCCTATATCCAAAGAATTGGCTGTTTTTTTTAGTATATTGCAACATCATTTTTAAAATAAAAACAACATAATGAACGCAATTATAACAGGAGCCACCAAAGGAATTGGTCGTGCAATAGCCGAATTATTCGCCAAAAATGGTTTTAACGTTGCTGTTTGTGCTCGTACACAGACAGATGTAGATGCTTTAAAAGCAAGCTTAGAAGCAACCTATTCCATAAAAGTGATTGCTGAGGCGGTTGATATGTCTGAAAAAAAAGCCGTCAAAACTTTTGTAGCAAGTATTTTAGAGCAATGGAAAACGGTTGATATTTTGGTGAACAATGCTGGTGTTTTTATTCCTTGCGAGTTGGCAAACTCTGATAATGAAGCTGCTTTTGAGATGATGATGGATTTGAATCTTTATAGTACTTATTATATGACACAAGGGGTACTTCCGAGCATGATTGCTCAAAAAAAAGGGCATATCTTTAATATGTGTTCTATTGCTAGTATCATGCCTTATGGTGCTTATGCCGTTTCTAAGCACGCCATGTTAGGCTTTTCAAAAGTGGTACGGGAAGAAGTAAAAGATAAAGGAATTCGTGTAACTGCTATTTTGCCAGGCGCTACTTATACTGCTTCTTGGGAAGGAACAGATTTGCCACAAGAACGTTTTATGAAGGCAGAAGATATTGCACAATCTTTGTTGGACATTTATAAACTAAGTGATCGAACAGTAGTAGAAGAAATTATATTAAGACCTCAATTGGGAGATATTTAAACTCATTTTTAGACAAAAAAAGAAACCTAACTTGGTGGGAGCCAAATTAGGTTTAAAACATACTATCTAATCTATAAAAACACACATCTTAATTCAAAGTTGAAACTTCATTTTCTTGAAGTTGAAAGTAGTTTAGAAAATCACACTTGTTATTCTTAACTACACTTCTTAATGGGAAACAAATTAAAAGTGTGAACATTAAATGATTTTTTTTTTGCATTTTTTTTATAAAAAGAGCAAAAAACATTTTTTTAATGCATTTTGGAGTAAAAATCGACTATAAATAGCTACTTTAAGCCTATTCTTACTTAATTACATACACAATGTTTTTGATGGGAAAAGGAGAACAAGCTGTTTTTATGTTTTCAAAAATAAAAACATCTCCTTTTTGAGTAGTACTTACCATCGCCAATACCGTTTCGTCAAATAGACCATTTTTATTTTCATTTTCATGTATAACACGATTTCCAGCAGCATTAATATGTGTTACTGTGTAACTAGTAGCATTGCAACGAGCAGGGATTCGTTCTTTATGTTGCAGAACTACTGCATTTTGTTGTTGGAAGCTTTCAGCTGTAAATTCAGCATAGTTTCCTTTTAAAGCTTTTCTGTAAGTCCAAACATAGGCATCAGGCGCAGGAATTTGTACGACATCAAATACTTCTGTCACAATAACTCCGTTTGTTGTATCTTTTGCAACTACTTCAACCGCTATACCATGTATTCTCTCCGTATAACTATACAAGCCTTTTGTTGCATCAGAAGTAATTAGTTTTCCACCACTGACAGAGACGTCTAAATGCGCAGTACTACCACCTTCCGCATAGATTTTAATCGTATTTGGCATTCCAACATAAAATATTTTCTTTTTTGAACCAGCATCTATATACACAGGAGGATGTGTATTGTTTTCCATTGGTTTTGTCTCAATCGTTGTTGTCGTGGTAGTCGTTGTTGTTTCTTTTGAATTGTTTTTTTGCACCTTCTTTGTTGCACCACAACTAGTGCCTAAAAAAACCATTCCACAAAAAAACAATAAAATTTCTAATCTCATTTGTCCTGCCTTATTTTATTTTGTTTTTAATACTTAACGCCTCATTAACCTTTTCTTAAGAAGAATAACGCGATTCGTTCCTTAAATTTACAAGAGATTGACAAAGCATCCATTATAACTCGTTCCTTCTATCAATAGATGTCTTTATACCTTCATCTTTTTTTAACAAAAGTGGTCAAACCAATTACCGCTAATAATTCTGTTCAACCACTTGTAAAAACTATACTTAATATGAAAACTTTTTTTAATCAAAAAGCCTGGCTTTATGGTTTAAGCTTGGCTGTTGTTGCTTCTAGCTCCAGCACCTCTATTTTTGCACAAGATAGTAATACTCCTACAGATCACAAAGTTACAAGCATTGAGAAAATTTCTGACCAAGAAGTTTGGGTATCTCCACAGAAATCTATTTCTCAACTTAGCAAAAATTATACCCCTTACACTTCAAGCAATGAGAAAACAATAGACCGAATAAGTCCTCAAAAACCTAAATTGGGAGTCTTGTTAAAAGGCAATGAATCAGGGGTTGTTATTCTTAAAACCTTCCCCAATACTGCTGCTGCAGAAATTGGCTTGCAAGAAAACGATAAAATCATCTCAATTGATGGAAAAAGAACAGAAAGCATTGCAGATTTAACAACAATTATTCAGAATCACAACGTAGGGGATGCCGTAATGGTTAAGTATGAAAGAGATGGTGTTACTAAATCAACGGCCTCTATTCTTCGTGCAACCACAAACGACCATTATTTAAACGCTCGTACAAATTACAACTATAAGTATAACTACTCTAATAACTCAAATTATCAAAAGGAGAATGCTTGTGAAGAATTAGAAAAATTATATGGCAAGCCTTTCTTAGGGGTTTATCTTAGTAATCCACATGAAGAAGGGGGGGATGGTGCAAAATTAACTTCTATCATCGAAGGCACAGGAGCAAAAGCAGCAATTCTAAAAGCTGCTGACAAAATTACTAAAATGGATCAAACTCCAATTAGTAGTAGCAAAAAGGCCATAAAATTTATTCAAAGCAAAAAACCTGGTGACCAAATTACCATTCAAGTCGTTAGAGAAAATAAAACGATGTTGATTAAGGCAACCCTAGGTTCTTGGGCTGATAGTCCGAACTCTACTTTTAAAATAAGTAAACTAGAAGCTTATTGTGAAGCCAATAAATTGGAGGAAAAAGACCTACAAGAGAATGCCTGCGAACGACTAGAGGAACTTTATGGCAAACCATTTTCGCTTTCTATGCAAAAAGCATCTGCTGACCTTGCTTATTTACAAACCATAGGGGAACAAATAACCAGTGAGGAAATGACTTTTTGTGGCGATCCAGCAATAGAGATGTATCATTTTGATCAACCAGAATACATCTTACTAGACGAAAATATATCTTTTAATCCTCAACTCATATCGGCAGGTACAGATTCTGTACAGGTGAACATTACTATTTTAAATATGGGAAAAGCGATTGCTGATTCCATCGACATCGTTGTTGAGCAAACATTTCCCGATGGTACAATTGGGAACATAACTACTAAAAAAGTTCCAAGTCCTTCTTACGAAGAAACTTTTACTATAAATGTTCCTCTGGCTAATATATCAAACCAAGAACCAATAGGATTGAATCAGTTTAAGGTAATCATAGATGGTCAAAATGTGGCATCAGAAGATTGTGAAGACAACAATGCAATCGTTAAAAGTCAGCTTATTTTACCAACGTCAGCTTATCCAATTATGCCTTGTGATTTTGCTATTGTAGGTAATTCAGGTGTCACTTTAAAAGCGGTTACTGCAATACCAGTTCTAGACAATCAAACCTATTTGTTTCAAATAGATACAACCGAATTGTTTAACAGTTCTTTGTTGGAACAAGATGCAGTAGAAAGCATAGGCGGAATTATTAGCTGGGATCCAACTCTTG
>ENA-ORXM01002471-ORXM01002471.1-marine-metagenome-genome-assembly--contig:-NODE-2471-length-21423-cov-4.299072_pt1 | contig 21423 bp, 14 predicted proteins | sample MGYA00237867_ERZ511480 | MGnify/ENA primary metagenome ERZ511480 (study PRJEB26309, sample SAMN06266103) | marine metagenome | isolation source: Algal blade | place: United Kingdom:Sidmouth, United...
ATGCCCCAAATACATACAATCAACGCAATCTTATCGGAAACTCCCAAAAGCGTAGGTACATCGAACATACCACTAATGGCCACAGATCCAGAGTAAAGAATAACCGGTAAGAGCACGACCACGTAACCAGTTAAAAACAAGCCAGAAGTAATTGTTTTGGTAGTAACATCAAATCGATCCGCTAAAAATTGCGGAATTGTAGTAAGGCCACTCTTCAAATATCTCGGCAATAAAAAAACCGCTGTAACCACCATGGCTATTGCCGCCAAAGTTTCCCAAGCCATAACGGAGAGACCATCTTTATATGCACTGCCGTTGAGCCCAACAATTTGTTCGGTAGAAAGGTTCGTCAATAATAATGACCCAGCTATGACGCCGGCGGTAAGACTTCTTCCCCCTAAAAAATAGCCATCAGAAGATTTCTCGTCGGTTGAGCGTGTTGCGAAATAGGCAATAACAGCTACTAATGCAGTAAAACCTATAAATGATAGTATTCCGAACATTTTATAGTTTTGGTTAGATTATAAGGATAAATATATCAGATTATTTATTAAGAAATAGACAATCTAGGGTATTTCTGACCGTATTTTTAATTTTGCAAAAGACCTTGAATCAATTTGACGATCAGAACATAAAGCATACAACCTCTTTTAACTATTTGACAACTTAACAACCGCTTATTTTAACGTAATTTTACAAAACTAATTGGTTTGTTCTTAATTAAACCGTACCCGGCGAACAACTTTTTTTTTAGAAAAGATGATGAAAAAGATATTTTTACTTGCAACCATTGTTTTGTTTTTTTCTTGCGGCGAGAAAAAAAAAGAAGAACCCATTACTGTTTCATCTGAAGAGCTGCATGCCTCTATAGACAAGGTAACGGAAATCATGGTCCATGATATTTTCTCCCCACCGGTTGCGAGTCGTATTTTCGCTTATCCGAATATCGCGGCCTACGAAATCATTGCAATCGATAGCGATGAGTATCAATCTTTGGCCGGGCAGCTTAGTGACTTGACCGCTATTCCGAAACCGGATACTACGGCCATCGTTAATTACGATCTGGCGGCCATGGTTGCTCATATGGAACTCAGTAAAAGGCTTATATTTTCCGAAGATAGAATCGAAACCTTACGTGATAGCCTATATGGTATTTGGGAAGGCAAAAACCCAAATTTGTTCAATGCATCAAGGGACTACGGATTACAAGTAGCGGATCATATCGGCGAATGGATGAACAAGGACAATTACCCACAGACGCGAACCATGCCGAAATTTACGGTAGACGCCGATGACCCGACCCGATGGCAACCCACGCCACCAGCCTACATGGATGGTATCGAACCCCATTGGAACAAAATCCGAACTTTCGTAATCGATTCGGCACAGCAGTTTAAACCGACACCGCCGCCGCCATTCTCTATGGAAGAAGGTTCTGATTTTTATAAAGAATTGAAAGAAGTCTACGATATCAGTAATCAGATTACAGAAAAGGGCGATACATCCGAAGAGATTCAGATAGCTAAATTTTGGGATTGTAACCCCTACGTTTCGGTTACCCGGGGCCATTTGATGTTCGCTACGAAAAAAATCACTCCGGGTGCCCACTGGATAGGTATTACCAAAATTGCCGCCAAGAAAACGGACAGTGATTTTCATAAAACTTTATATGCATATACAAAGGCCTCTATTGCCATGGCAGATGCCTTTATTAGTTGCTGGGACGAGAAGTACCGAAGTAATCTTATTCGGCCCGAAACCTTGATCAACCAACATATCGACGATAGTTGGAAACCTGTTTTACAGACACCACCTTTTCCTGAATATACGAGTGGGCATAGTGTGGTTTCTGGGGCAGCATCCATCGCTTTGACCGATGTTTTTGGAGATGACTTTTCTTTCGATGACGATACTGAAGTACCCTATGGGCTACCTATACGAAGCTTCAAATCGTTTAGCCAAGCGGCCGACGAAGCTGCTATTAGCCGTATGTACGGTGGCATTCATTACCGTGCGGCGGTAGAAATAGGTGTAAAACAAGGGCGCGACCTCGGTAAATTTGTCATCGATAACTTAAAAATGAAGGCCGAAACGAAAATGGCCGTAAACGATAATTAAAAGAGAAAAGATGAAAACTGTCTCTACGGGATGGGCAGGGAACAAAGATCAAAACAGATTAATTTGTCATCCCAATATAGGAGGTAACTTGCGGAATGTTGTGCACTTAAATCAATAAAAAAATAGACCTGTGTTAGCTATCTACATGTAACAATTCTTTTTAGATGCTTCAAGTTCCTCAGGATTCCTCCTATATCGGAATGACAAACTGGAAAGAAAACAAGGCCAAAGTTATACTTCTAGTATATGCCCAAAACATATTTTTTATTTGCGATTCTAATTCTTCATAGCTGTTCAAACCATGGGCAATTGACATATTTGAATAAACTTCCTAAACAACTTCAAGAAAACTCGGGAATAGTTTCATACCTCGATTCTACAGCTTGGCTTGTTGAAGACCGAGGTAATAGTGACGATATTTACAAGATTAATTTTAACGGGGAAATCTTACAGGAACTGGAAGTCAAAAATGCCAAGAACAACGATTGGGAAGACCTGACCAAAGACGCTAACGGAAATCTATATATTGGTGATTTCGGAAACAACGAAAACCGCCGAAAAGACCTTACTATTTACAAACTCCCGAACCCCGAAACGGAACCGGGAGATAAAATAGATGCCGAAAAAATCAAGTTCAGTTATCCTGAGCAGAAAGACTTTCCACCTAGTAAAAGTGAGCGCGTTTATGATGCGGAAGCCTTTTTTCATGGTAATAACCATCTTTATATTTTTACGAAAAACCGGGCCGACCCATTTACGGGTGAAACCCTAATCTATAAAGTACCTGATAAAAAAGGAACGTACGAAGCTGTCTTTCTTGGGAAACTCAATACCTGTACCGATTGGGATACTTGTAAGGTGACCTCTGCCGACATTTCAAAAGACGGAAAAACAATTGTTTTGTTAGGATATGGAAAACTGTGGATTTTGACCGATTTTACTCTTGACGATTTCACAAAAAGTACTCTCCGTGAAATCGATTTAGGCCTCCGCACCCAACTGGAATCCGTTTGCTTTATCGATGAGAAGACTCTTTTAATGTCCGATGAAGAAACAGGTAACGAAGGAAGGAATCTTTATTCTTTTGAGCTCTAGACCTCCAAGGTGTTCTGCACGCCGTTAAGGCTATTTACAGGTCTGATTTGAAATTGTCTAGGGGGTTCACTTTTTGCTTTGTTCATACATCCATAGCAGGGGAAGGAGCTTTTCAATAGTTAAAGTGATTTCAATATCGGGGCGAATCTTTCGGCATATTTTTTTATGACCGCTTTGTCAAAAGTCTTTTCTTCTTCGATACGGCCAATTAAGGAGACACCTGTCTTATGTAGAATGATATTCTCTGTATGGGGGTTCGCATCACCGCTAAAAAGTACAGAAACATCATACCCTTTTTGTACCAACCAATTGATAGTTAAAAGTGTGTGATTGATACTGCCTAAATAATGTCTTGAAACTACCACGACCTGGTAGGTAGGCATAATAATATCTAAAACCGTATCGGTATCGTTAAAAGGCACTAAAAGGCCACCGCACCCTTCAATGACCAAATAGTTATCGGTCTTGGGCTCTTTAATATCATCGCGGCTGATAAAGACGTCGTCTATCTCGGCAGCAGCATGCGGACTCATAGGTGAGGTCAATTCATAAGTGCTTTTATGGATTACCGTTTTATCATTCGAAATCAAGGCCTTAACCTTATGGCTATCGGTATTGTCTAAATCTCCTGCCTGTACGGGCTTCCAATAATCGGCCTCCAGAGCTTCGGTTATAATGGCCGAGGCTATCGTTTTTCCTACTCCCGTTGATATGCCGGTTACAAAAATTTGCTTCATTTCATTTCTTTTAAAAATCAGACCAATGGACAGGTTCACATCATTTTTTACCTATTCATAGCCCTAAAAATAGACGTGGTTCTTTCCGTTCTATTCTTGACTCGTAATCATGCCACAATTTAGGCATTTGTATTTTCTTTTCTCAAAAAACGGGAAAAGTTTATTGAAAATCCCCTTACGCTCGTAATAAACCTCAGATTTTTGTGCTTTGCAGTTCGGGCACGCAATAGGCTTTTCATCATCGTCTACTGCGTAGGCCCTGATCTCATTATAGATGGCCAAAGCTTTTTCGCTATCATCGGCGTACACTTCCAATTTTACACCTCCAATAGCACCACTGATCAAAGGGTCTGAATTGATGGTATTCTCATCACGGAGAAAAACGGGAATGCCTTCGGATTCCAATTTGCCCTTTAGTATTTGAACATCGGCAGGGTATTCAAAAACTGCGATGGTATAAAACTTTTTATTCATTTCTATATCAAGCTCACTAATAGTTCGAGCGCGGTCTGTATTTCTTTTTTCGAATTAAAACTATGCAAACATATACGCAATCGTTCTTCCCCTTCGGAAACTGTCGGCGAAAGAATCGGTCGTATGTCAAAACCTTTTTCCTGTATTTTTTGGGCGATGGATTTTACTTGTTCATTTCCGGAAACCACACAACAATGAATTGCCGACTTACTTCGGATGAAAAAAGGTTTGAGGTTTAACCCTTCGGCTTCGCTCAGGGCAAGGGTTTCAAGTTTCTGGTTAAAGAAAAGAATGTTTTCATTTAATTTTTTTTGCTCCCCTTTACTGGACTCAAGATAGGAATATGCTGACGAAATGGTCGCCACAGCATGTGGCGGAAGCCCTGTAGTATAAATCAAACTTCGGGCAAAGTTGACCAAATACGCTTTTAAATCTCGACTACCCAAGATAGAGGCACCATGGCATCCGATGGCCTTTCCGAAAGTGATAATCCGGGCGAAAACATCGTTCTGTAATTCTAATTGCTGCACTAAACCTTCTCCCTTTTTACCAAAAACACCAACGGCATGGGCTTCGTCTACTACTAAACGGCAACCGTTCTCTTTGCAGAGTTTGACAAAAGCTTTTAGGTCGGGCGAATCACCATCCATTGAAAAAACCGATTCCGTTACGATATAGATTTCGCCATTTTGAACCATTTCATTTCGGCTTCGCTCAATGCCCGAACTTAAATCTTCTACATCATTATGTTTGAACTTGTAACTTTTGGCATTCCCCAATTTGATACCGTCACGAATACTGGCGTGTATATATTCATCATAAAAAACGATATCCCCCCTTTGTGGTACCGCACTAAAAAAACCGATATTGGCATCATAACCGGAATTGAAGACCAAAGCCGATTCGGTCTGATGGAATGTGGCTAACATTGTTTCCAACTCACCATAAAGTCGATGATTACCAGATAGCAAACGTGAGCCTGTTGCCCCATTTTTGATTATGCCAGATTCATAAAGTATCTTGGTAGCGTTCTCGGTAATTTCTGAATTTTTTGAAAAACCTAAATAATCGTTGGACGAGAAATCGATCGACCCTTGTTCTCTTGGTAACCTCCTTAATGCATTTTGGACCTCTCGCCGAGCGAGTTTTTGCTGTAGTTTTTTCGGAAATTGGGTCATGCCCCAAAAATAACCTCTTTATTAGAAAGTGGATAGCAATCCTCCAGAGAAAAAATCAGTTTTCTGTTACTGTAAATTCAGCTTCCATTTCGTTTTCGGGTGTTTGATTATGCTCGATCTCTACATCAACTTGTCGGTTTTCGAAGTCGTAACCGTTACCGGAGTGCAACGTAAAAAAGTCCATATCGATCTTAAACCGGCCGGCCTCGACCAAAACAATACCTACTTTAGAGGTGTAGCCTTGCTTATCGGCATCAATAAGAGCGGCCATACTACCCCCGTAATAACTGGAGTAGCCCTCATCGGTTCTCGCACCCAAAATAAACTGTTGGTCAATATTGATGCGTTCGAACGTATTGGAGAAGCCAGAGAATTTAGAGACCCCAAAATTATAGCCGAACTGTTCGGATTCGGTAGTTTCGAAAATATCTAAAAGCGTTGTAAAACCCTCTTCTTTCAAATACCTGCTGAATTTGAGTTCAAAGACCAAAGTATCTCCGATTAGATACTCTTTTTTGGTATTGAACAGCACGGCATCGGTAATCGATAAACGCACGTTTCGGTTATAATAATCGTCATCTCTTGAAAAACATCCTGAGAGTATTAGACCTAAGGCAAAAACTATAATTATGTATGATTTTTTCATGTCATCCTTTTTAAAATCGATACCCTATTTTAATTCCCGTGCGTACCAAGGCCGCGTTCAGAACGAGAAAATTGATATCGAAATTGGTGCGAAGTCCGAATTGCGCCTCGACCGCCAATTTATTTTCAAGAAAGAGAAATCGGTACCCGTAACCGACGCCTAACCCACCTCGAACATAGCTTTCGGTACCAAAATCGTAAACTCCAAAACCTTGATCATTGTCCGAGCGCACCAATCTGCCTGTTTCATCGACACCGCTAAGAGACCCGAAAACCTCTAAAAAATGGCTTCTGTTTTGGTTTCCTCCAAAATATATCCTGCCAAAGGGCATAATCTCGTATCGCGTTCTCAGATCAAGTTCGTTATATTCATCGTCAACGGAAATCTCTTCGATACGTTCACCGTAGATCGCGCCTGCGATACCGAATGCAAATTTTTTGCCCAAGGTGCGTTCGTAGCTTAAATCGACACTTTCGAAAATTGGCAGTAAAATATTAGTGGAAACTTGATTTCTAAATATCTTGGCTTCACTCTCTTCTTGCCCCATTGCTGCGTAAATCGCAATGAGAAAGCATAAAAAGTAAATTACAGATTTTCGCATGGGTTCGTTTCTAGATTTGGTCGTCTTGAACGTTCTTAGAACAATTTAAAAGACGTTCACCCTACCCTAAAACATATATTATCACCAAAATTAAAAATGATCGCGTTTTTTATTGCCCAGAGACAGTCTTGAAGTGTATATTAGATTTTCAAAAAAAATCTGCTCATATGCCATACCGAATACCATTTTTTTTCTTGCTTTTTGTATATGTACACCTGCTTGCACAGACCAACTCTTATGAAATCTCTTTCGAAAATGCGGTACACCACGAAGCGGTTATTAAAGGCGTTTTTCCCGATGTAAAAACCGAAACGATTTCTTTTCGGATGAGCCGAACCTCGCCAGGGCGGTATGCCCTTCACGAGTTCGCAAAAAACGTCTACGGTTTCAAAACAACCGATAGCAAAGGAAAATTTTTAGAAGTCTTTCGACCCAATCCCTACCAATGGGATGTCGTTGGCCATGACGGAACGGTAAACATCAGTTACACGCTGTTCGCCAACCGTGGGGGCGGCACATACGCACAAATTGACGAGACCCATGGCCACCTTAATATTCCGGCAACGTTTATGTACGCGCCTGCCCTGAGCGAGCGTAAAATAGAGGTCGATTTTAAAGTAAGGAAAGATCTGAACTGGAAGGTCGCCACCCAATTACCTTTGGTTTCCGGCACCACCTATTCAGCACCCGACTTACAGTATTTTATGGATAGCCCTACAGAAATCAGTAACCATGCCGTTCGAGAATTCGAAGTTGATTCCAACGGAAAAAATCAAAATATACGTTTCGTACTTCACCACAACGGAACAGATGAAGAACTGGACACCTATTTTGAAAAGGTCAGAAAAACGGTTTTGGCTGAAAAGGATGTCTTTGGTGAACTGCCCCATTTCGACTACGGCACCTATACTTTCTTGGCCTGCTATATTCCCAATGCTTCTGGCGATGGTATGGAGCACCGAAATTCTACTATTCTGACCAGCACAAAAAGTTTGGCCGATGGAGGAGGTATGGAGGATAATATCGGAACGGTTTCCCATGAATTTTTTCATGCGTGGAACGTAGAGCGCATCCGCCCAAAATCTTTGGAGCCTTTCAATTTTGAGGAAGTCAATATGAGCGGGGAACTCTGGTTTGCGGAAGGTTTTACCAGTTACTATACGGATTTAATACTGTGCAGGGCTGAAATTATAACTCCCCAAGAATATGTCGAGGGATTGGCTGGAACGTTCAATTATGTTTGGAATTCACCTGCGCGGCAGTTCTTCAACCCCATTGAAATGAGCTATCAGGCACCGTTTGTCGATGCCGCTACTTCGGTCGACCCCGTAAACCGTGAAAATACCTTTATTTCCTATTATTCCTATGGTAGTGTACTCGGTCTGGCCTTGGATCTATCCCTTCGCCAAAACAACCTCAATCTTGACGATTTCTTGAAATTGGTCTGGAAAAATTATGGAGAACAGGAAACTCCTTGTACCATACAAGACCTAAACAAAAGCCTTGACCAATATGCGGGCAAAGCTTTCGGTGATGAGTTCTTCAACAACTATATTTATAAAAGTGGAATGCCGGACTACGAAGCGCTTTTAGAATTGGTGGGGGTTGTTTTAAAGCAAAACCTGGAAAAAGCCTATTTCGGAGTTACGGCTTCTCTCGATGGCGATGGTAACGGGAAGATTACATCGAATCCGAAAATCGGTAGTCCGGCATACAAAGCGGGGCTTGATAAGGGGGATACCATCACTTCAATTAACGGCTCAAATTTTCCCGATGGGAAGCAATTCAATGCTTTTATCGAAACATTCAAAGTTGGCGATACCCTGCAAATCGATTTTGAAAGGTTCGGGATGCAAAAAAAGACCTCCGTAGTGCTGGAAGCCGACCCCGAATATACAATCCATCTTATGGAAAAAGAAGGTGGGAAGCCTTCAAAAAAGCAGTTACAACAGCGGAAGGATTGGCTTAAGAGCAAAGGCCTTACCCGGAACTGATAAAAAAGTCAGTTCCGACCTTGTGCATTTCTCTCCCTGCGGTCGTCGGATGCAAGAGGAGAAGTGAAATCCAATCCCAATATAAAATCGTAAAATCTTTAGAGGGCAATGATAACATACCAAAGGGCCACATCTGACAAAGAATTGGAGCAAATCTTAGAACTTCAACAAAAGAATCTGCCATCTGCCGTTTCATTGGAAGAAAAGATCAAAGAAGGTTTTGTAACGGTCACGCACAGCTTTGAAGTACTGAAGAAGATGAACGATGTCTGCGCACATATTATCGCCAAATCAAACAATAGTGTGGTGGGTTATGCCTTGTGTATGCACCCCGAATTCGCCAACGAAATCGAAGTGCTTAGACCCATGTTCAATGAAATCGAAACCATCGTCCCAAAAATCGAAAACTATATTACAATGGGGCAAATATGTATCGATAAAGCGTTTCGCAAAAAGGGTATCTTCAGAAAACTTTACGAACACATGCAATTAGCGTTAAAACCTGAATTTGAAACAATCATTACCGAGGTCGACGCCAAAAACACACGTTCGCTTCAAGCACACTACGCCGTTGGGTTCACGGACTTAAAAGTTTATACCTCAGGAGGTCAAGATTGGAAATTAATTTCTTTAAGCTAACGCAATAACCTAAGAACATTTTTATTTGAAAATCAACATGTTAGAACATGCCTGTTTCGATCTAAAAAATGAGCACTTCATCGAAAATAGTGTAGTGTTTTTCTTGTTTTAACTTATATTTAACGGTCATAACAACCCATCTTTTGAGCCGGTTATTAGTTCCCTTTTTTATGTTCTGCACGTTTGGCTTTTCCCAGAGTATCAATTTTGACCAATTGGGCAAGGAAAAATGGCTGCGCTATAATGGTGGAATAGCTGCCAACGCGGTCTATTACGACGGCACGGCCAATAGGCAAGACCTCACCTATTTCTTGACGGGAAGCTTGAATTTCAATATCGCCGGGGTATACAATATTCCGCTTTCGTTTACCTATTCGAACCAACAGTTCAATTTTCCGAATCCGTTTCAATTTAATCGGCTGAGCTTGCACCCCTCCTATAAATGGGCGACGGCGCATATCGGCGATGTGAATATGACGTTCTCGCCCTATACCCTAGCCGGGCATCAATTTTCAGGAGGTGGTTTCGATCTCAATCCTGAAGGAAAGTTTCAGGTTAGCGGAATGTACGGGCGTTTTTTAAAGGCAACGGAATACAATGAAGAAGTACCTGAAGCCATCACCGCATATAAACGTATGGGCTATGGTATGAAAGCTGCCTATGACTTCGATTTTATGAAGCTGGGCGTTATTTTATTTAAGGCCAATGACGAAGAGAATTCATTAGCAGAACCATTCCCGATAGAATTGGGCCTTGCTCCAAAAGACAACGCCGTACTCTCTTTCGAATCGGAATTCAGGCTCTTCGAAAAGGCCCAAATACGTATTGAATATGCTATTTCAGGAGTTACCGAAGATACACGATTGACCGATCCCCCAGCATCAACAGGACTTTTATCCTTCCTCCTAAAAGAGAATATCACCACCCAATATTATAATGCCTTGAACGCCTCTTTTGATTATCCCGCAGGTAATGGTACCCTAGGTGTGGGCTATGAGCGTATCGACCCCGATTATAAGACATTAGGCGCATACTATTTCAATAACGACCTTGAAAACATTACGGTCAACGCCAACCAGAACTTGTTCGAAAACAAATTGAACCTGAGCGTCAATGCCGGGCTGCAACGCGATAACCTAGATAATGCCAAATCGTCAAATCAACAGCGTATCGTAAGTGCTATCACCGCCAATTATACGGCATCGGAACGATTGGGCATCAACGCATCATACTCCAATTTTCAGTCGTACACCAATATTCGCGACCAATTCGATTATATTAACCAAGTCGGTGCACTTGATAATGTCGATACCTTGAACTATCGCCAGATATCACAAAATGCTAATTTGGGTATGAATTACATCCTCAAAAAAACGGAGACCAAACAGCATAGTACCAATCTTAATCTCGTATATCAGAACAGTACGAACCAGCAAGAAGGCGAAACCATCGAAGGCGGTGAAAATAGCTTTTATAACGGTGTGGCCGCCTATACCTTGGGCTACCCCGAACAGGCATTGAATATTTCTTTTGCAGGTAATGTTTCGTACAATACCGTGGCCGAAGCCGATAACCTGACCCTTGGGCCAACGCTTGCCATCGGAAAACAATTTTTTGATAAAAAGTTACGCACTAATTTTTCTAGTTCGTATAATACAGCCTTTACCAATGGTGAACGGCAAAACAATGTGTACAACTTTCGGTTGGGCAGCAATTACGCCCTGTTGAAAAAACATAATCTTAGTCTGAATTTCTTGATGCTCTTTCGAAACTCCGTTTTGAACACCGGCCGCGACCTTACCATAACTTTCGGCTACAGTTATACCTTCGATAATTTTAAGTTGGATATCGATAGGGACAATCGCAATCTTTCGGATCGCGAACCTCGAAATCGTGAAAATACCTTGAGCTTCCGATATCGTGATGTTTCGTATAGCGGTACTACTTCCGAGTTGAACGAGCAGCTCACCAATGTATCCGAAAGCTCGCAATTCGCCGATATTCCCCAATTCAAAAAAGATGACCTTAAAATACTTTTGGCAACGGTCAAAGAGCAGAAAAAAGAAGAAAAGTATAAAGAAAGTGCACTGATTTTTTTAAGGGAACTTTATGCCTTTGGAGATTTCAAGGGAATTTACGACGACGCTCTTTACAGTGTAATCACCCAAATTCAAGACGATATGCGTAAAATTGATATCGCGTTGGAACGGCTTTTCGTGGTCAAAAAATTGGAAGCCGATAAACACGCCTTAACCGGAAAGGCCAAGTCGGAATACACCACTAAAGACCAAGCAATGTCGGCAGCATACAAAGACCTTTTGGTCGAACGACAGACTCGATTGGAAAAACTGGTCGGCCACCGATGGATGGAAACCCAATTTGCCGAATTCACATCAAAAGCGGTTATTGAAAATCCTGTTGGCTTTTTAAAGGAATTTAAAGATACAATGGCAACAAAAGCCTATCAGATTTATGATAAATCGAAGGATATCAATGCCTTGGAAACATTTTTAGAAAACGGAATCATCGATTTCTATTATAAAAAATCGTTGGGTGTCGTGAACCCCGAATTATTCGAACTGAAATATATTAATAAGAACTAAAAGGAAGTACGAAGCTAGAGGCACGAAGTACAAAAGAATAGATGAATAGAACTTTGGATATATTGAGGACTTTAATTTCCTTTTTGGGGATGGTTTTTGGGTGGAGTCTCTTTAAAAAGTCCTCCCCTAACCCCTCCAGAGGAAGGGGATTTCCCTTTTGCCGAGTTTTGAATTTTATCGGATACTTGAGAAAAACTAAAAATATGGTCCCTCCCCTCCTTGTCTCCGACGAGCGAAGCCTGAGTGAGAGGAAGATATGGCTACGGTGGGGACTCTGCCTACTGCTCATTGCCAACTGTTTGCTGGCAACGGCCCAATCCTTTCCCGTACAGGTCATTCCGCAGGTGACGCCGCCCCCACCGATTTATTTTGCCGATTATGCCGATGCGAGTACGGTCAGCAGTCCGCTTCGGGTGCAAATCATACTCAACGATTTTGAGATTGCCAATCGCGAGATCCGCTTGCGTACCTTTTTTGAGGGCGGCGGTATTGCTTTTCAGAGCAATGATGTCGTAGTTGGAGCTAGTCAGTTATTTTTAGAAGGTGGGGTTCCTTTGGTTCTGACCAATGTTGAACTCGCCCCATACTTCAGGTTTGAAAATATTAATGGTATATCGCCCAATGTATATGGGCAGGCCATTCCCGAAGGTGCCTATACTTTTTGTTTTGAAGTGTACGACGTTCTGACCGGTAATCGCATTTCGCAAAGAAGCTGTGCGACGAGCGTAGTTTTTCAGAACGAACCGCCCTTCTTGATTTCCCCAAGGGATAAAACCAATGTGGAAGAAACCAATCCGCAGAACATCGTTTTTCAGTGGACTCCACGGCATATCAACGTCACGAATGTTGAATACGAACTCAGTATCGTAGAAATCTGGGATACGCAGGTAGACCCGCAACAGGCATTTTTAAGTTCGCCTCCCGTATTTCAAGCGACCACTACGGCCACGACTTATGTATATGGGCCTGCAGACCCCTTATTCTTATCCGGAAAAAACTATGCTTGGCGGGTTCAGGCCAAAGCAAAACAAGGAATAGAAGAAATCGGACTTTTCAAGAACCAGGGTAATAGTGAGATATTCTCTTTTAGCTATTCCGGTAACTGCGATTTGCCCATCGGTATCAACCACGAAGTAAAAGGGAGTACCAATGCCAATATTTTTTGGGAGGATTTCTCAACGGATGTGCCTGAATACTCAATTCGATATAGGCAAAAAAATGTTCAGGATGCCGAATGGTTTCCTGCAAAAACGACGACTAACGAATTGACCCTTTGGGATCTTAAAGCGGGTACTACCTATGAATACCAGCTTAGTAAAAAATGTAACATCACCCAAAGCGATTGGAGCTTTACCAAAGAATTTACCACTGCTTTGGAGTTCGAAGAAGAAAGTGTACTCGACTGTGGGGTTTCACCTGATATCAATTTGACCAATATGCAGCCGCTTGCTAGTATTGGTTCTGGAGCAACATTCAAAGCCGGTGATTTTCCTGTAAAAATTTTGGAAGTAAGTGGTGCAAACGGAAGATTTACAGGTAAAGGTTATGTAACACTCCCCTATTTAAAGAATATCAAAGTTGCCGTTGAGTTCACCAATATCTTAATTAATACGGATTCTGAAATGGCTGAAGGTTCCGTACGTACCGCCTATGATGCCGATTGGGGTAATATTTTGGATACTGGGGATGTGGTGGATGTACTGGACGACATGGGAGATATATTTACTGGTGGAGATAATATCGACTATGATGTGGATTTCGAAATCAACGCTGTTAATGATATTAAAGTCGAAGATGGTGAGATTACTATAACAGGACCAAACGGGGAAACCAAAACCCTAGACCACGACGACGGCGATACCTATCAAATCAAAGATGCGAACGGCAACACCTATAATATTGATGAAGATGGAAACATTACGAAAGGAGCCGAAGCTGCTGAAGGTGGCGAAGTGACAGCGCAAAATACAGATGGAGTTTCAGGAGGCAGCGGAACTGCAGATGCCCCTTCAGTAAATGAAATAACGGCCAACGGCGTTACGGTTACATTCAAAAAATCTTCCAATACCAAATATGATCTCGATATCGCAGATAGTGATTTTGAGCGTACTAAATATCCAAAAGCGCAATCATCAGATGGCACGGACTATTACCCGATTCACAAAGCAGTTGTTGATGGACAAACAGAGGAATTTCTTGCCGAAATTTCCATTTCAAATGCGAACATCAGTATTAATGACCTAATTTTTAAAACGGTTTCTGGCAATGAAATAGAAACTCGTACGGAAGGTAATTCTAATGTAATTATAACACTAAAAGGAGTTAATAGCTACCGTAGCGAAGAAGCCATAGTTACTTATAAGGATGAAGGCGGTAAATTCAAAATAGCAGCAAGTTTCTTTATTCACCATATCAAACAACAAGAGCTGGTGAATGTGGTTGTGGTTTCAGTGAATGGTACGAATCAACTAGCAAACATAGAACAAGAACTGAATAGTATTTTCGGAAAAGCAGGTGCTCAATTTAAAGTTTCAACGGAGACATTCAGCCTCCAAGCCTCCGATTGGGATGATAATACCAATGGCAAATTAGATTATGATGGCACTGGCCTTTTATCTGATTATCCACAAGAATTAAAGAACATACAGCAAAAATATAAACAAGATAATCCTAGCTGGGACGCTACGGCCTACCATCTATTTTTGTTGCCCAATACTATTTCTCTAACAAAGCCTCTAAGTGGCTTTATGCCCAAAACACGACAATGGGGCTATATTTTCAATGCACATACTGACGACGCTCTAGAGAACAAATCTTCACAAAACCTTGTTGCGGCACATGAATTGGGTCATGGCGTATTCAAGTTGCCCCACCCGTTTCAGAACGACGAAAACAAGAGTGGTAGCGGTAGCAATTGGCTAATGGACTATAATAATGGCGACCAATTACCTTATGCGCATTGGGCCGCTATGAGTGATGAAAGTTTGCAACTGTTTTTGTTTCAGGATGAGGAGGATAGTGAGATTGCAGGAAAGATTTGGTTTACCCCGGAATGGGACCCTTTTAGTTTTACAGCACAAGAAACCAAAACAATTTATATCGGAAATGTACATTCCAGACATGTAAATGGTACTGTACCAGGCTTTAATTTAAATGGTAATACATATTATGCAGAATACGACGATTCAGGGAAATTTTCGGGGTATAAATCAAATGCCGCCGGATATGCTAACGTTGAGAAACTTGAAGGGTTAAAAGATAAAGACGAAGTATACTTATTCAAAAATAATGGTGGATGCAACAAGGATACTTATCATATTATTGATTATCAGACCTACAAGCAACAAAGCGATAAACAGAGCTTTATTAACTCATTGGCTGATGGAACTGTAATTAACTGCTCTAAAGACTGTGAAGAAGGTGAAAAGTTCATTGAAAAATACAAGGACATTTCAAATCCACAAACTCAAGACATTATTCAAGAAATAGCAAATCTTATTTGTGATTCGCCAAGTGATACACTGTTTTTAAAGGAAGTTACCGAAAAAGGAATCGCTAATCTTTATAATTGGCAGCAATCTGAATACTTCGAAGGTAACTGGGACAGAAGTACTGAGGCTTTTGAAAAGTTCCGAGACTCCTACAAGGCCTACGTGGACTATTTCTTTGCCGCTAAGGCATACATAAATACGGCGACAGATAGAAAGGCAATAATACAGATTGCTTATAATCTGTCAGAAGCGCAACTTGGCCTTTTAACAGTCCCAGAAAGGTTGCATATGCTCAGACTAATTGCAACAGGGCCTATGTTAGGATATTGGACTAGTTCGAATTACAATATAGAGACATTGGCCATTAAGATAATTCGATCTATTTCCTACGGAGAAAGCCAAGAATTTATAGGTGGATTAACTAATGAAGTATATTCAATTGATAATGAGCCCTTATATCTTTTGCTATTCAAGAGAATAGATGATTTTTTTGGAGCGAGCAATTTCACACAGCTTATTCTTCATTTAACGGATCTTGCCTTGAATAAAAATAATATCGATAAACAAGCTGCTTCTGATGCATTGATAATCGAGAATAACGCCCAAGAACGTTTCGTTTGGGACGTTCAAAATGAAAGTTTTCTTTGGATATTCAATAAAGTTCAGGACAATAGCAAGATTCTAGTAAGCAAAGCCGCAAATGGTCAAATAGGTCTAAAACAAGGATGTATTGATGAGAAAATCTATACAACTGGATACTATGGCAATACAACAAATACGATTTGTGCAAAATATGCAATTGAAACCCAGTTGGAACCTTTTGATTTGGTATCGCTTCAAATCATAAAAGACATCACATTTGTTGGGTCACAAGGTGCATGTAATTCTGAAGAAGCAGTGATTTGCGGTCAAGAGTCCTTGGTCCCTGCAATTTTCATGTTGTTTTTGGATAAGAAAAAGAAAAATGCCATAACCCAGAACATTATTACCAATACTTTAACCGCTGCCTCAATCTATTTTTCAGGAGCAGAAATTATGGTTGCAAGAGGAGCGTTGACCTGGGCCACCTTGCCGGCGTATGCTGACATCTTCGTTACTTTTACAGATCCTTATTTCTCAGGTGCAAATTTTAAGAATCATACCTCAAGTTTTATACAACGTAAATTTTATTTAGATAAAGCAGAAGCTGATGAGATTTCAGATTGGTTACAAGTAAGCTGGACGATTGGCTCAACCGTAATGACGATTGATACTGCTCGAAAATTACCGGACCCTGAAGAACATATAAAAGCTCTAGCGACCTATAAGGCCTTGGTAAAAAGTTTGGGGGAAGCCGAAGCGAGAAAATTACTCTCAGCCGATCCAAAATTAGCCGAAAAGACAGCTAATGGTTTTAAAAATGTTGAAGACGACCTTATAAAGCAAGGCAGAAGTGATGAATTGGCAGAAAGCACAAAAAAGGCAGAAGATGAATTGGATGCCCTCCTTTTAAAAAACAACAACTACGAATTAGGTAAAGTAATTAAAGGAAAACAAAACATTCTAAATGATGCTGAAGTTTCAGGTAAATTTCGCCAGTTTACAATTAATTTGGAAGGTCAGAAAGAAAAATTCCAAAGAGCAGGAACCTTTTGGAATACCAAGGGGGAACTGAACCCCGACTTAGTACAATACTTTAGCAATGATGGAAAATATTATTTGAAACATGACCCAAGGGATGGTCGAGTATTATTCTTTGAAGTAGCAACAAAAAAATGCCTCGGCTTCACCAAGGATCAAGATAAGCTTTTCGAAAAAGTACTGAATAACGATTACGATAGATTAATAGAAAATCTAAAACAGATTCACGGGTATAAAGAAAATTATATTCTGAATTTATTGAAAGGCGATTTACAGTTGTCAGATACCAAGGCTAACATAGTTTTAGGGAAATGGAACCCAAATGCTATTGAAGGCATCTCCAATCAACTGGGTACCGATGATGTCATAGAGGGATTGACCATTTTTAAAAATTATGCATTTGCCGATGATGTGCTTGAATTGCGGCCAGGAAGCGTTCATTTGCTAAATATTCCAGAAGGCATGTACGTCCCAGAGGCATTCTTTCATGAATTCAATATTGACTTTTTAGATATGGCCATTACGAATAAAAATAAAATAGAAGTCATTTTAGTAACAAATCCCAATCAAGGAGACCTTCTGAAGATATGGAACAAAGAAACCAATAAGTTTATAGTAAATCCAGAAACTGGATTATACGAACCAAGTTCGTTTGCGAAAGAAATAAAATATCTGCGAGACAGAAATATAAAAGTAGTTAAGTTAAGGGACGGGAGTAACTTGAACCTTGATAACATAGATTTAGATGAACTTGACTGGAGTGCATTCTGAAAAACGAAAAATCATGGAGATAATTGGAAAAGAATTTAGATGTAAAAATAGTTTAACACTTAGCACTGAGGTAGGCTACCAAGATAAATATTACGATTATTTAGGCTATATATATATTCACATTTATAACGCAGAATTAGTTTTCATAATGCAAGGGAAAAAGGATAGAGCCCACATTATCGGCGATTATGGAAAAATCAACCCTGACGTAAGAAAAACCAAAATTGAGAATATAAAAAAACTATTTAAAAATGGCATTCATCCAGCAGCCTCATATTATGTAAGAGAGGGGATGAACATATTGATAACTGAAAAAAATAATTTTGAAAACGAAACTGAAATAAACTTTAAAGGAGAAATCATGTTAGAGGGCGATGCTATAAAAGGCGCTTTTTTTGTTAAGGGTGAACAAACAATTCCATCAAGGGTCTATTACAATTTAGATAAACCTTTACCCAATCCTTTGCTCGAAGAGGAACAAGATGATGATGAAATAGTTTAAAAGTATGCCTTCCAAAAAAGAAAAAAATAATGTGCTGTTCCCCAAGTATTGGGCTACTCGTACTATAATATTTTCAATTATTGGATTGGTTCCATTACTATCTGGGATAATGTTTTTGATGATGGGTTTTGAACTAAATGAAAAGGTATATAAAAGTGATGATTATGACATCAATGCCTTTGAACTTTCCAAAAACCTTGTGCAGAATGATTTTGAAATGGTTATAAAAATAGAGGGGCAAACTATAAGAGATACTTTGGAATACCATGACGACTGGTACAATCTATTGGATGCTTATGGTAAACCTGGTATAAGACAAAGGGTCTTAAATAACGAAAACATAGAATATGCTATCAATAAAATTAGAATAGAAAAACCCCTAATTAAGATTCACCAAAATGAGCAAAACAAGACGTTCACTGGTTTAAAAATAGATAGAAACACGATTATTCCACGCTATAATTTCTTATTGATGGGAGCTCTTTTTACTGCGTTCGGAATCTTTCTGGTTGGTGGGTCTTTATATATAATTATTAAAGACCCTAATAATTGGTACGGGAATAACAAACTTCCTCGTTTTAAGAAATAATATAAGAATAATGAGAATACAAGCCTCACATATAATCCTCTCTCTTTGGGCCGCCTTACTCTTCTTAAGTTCGGCAATGGCCTCTTCTGAAAATAGCCTAGATTTAAACATCGAAGTATTTACAACCGTTAAAGACTCCCAAAAAACCAAAAAATCAGACACAACCAAAACCCTCGAAGTAGCCGTCGAAAACCCTTTAATGGCCCGCTGGCAAAAAGAAAAAACAGTCAAAACAGAACTGCCTGTAGCCTTAACAGAAAAAAAATTCAAAAACTTCCCAGAACTAGATAGCTACACCAAAAACCTATACCTGCCCCCAAGCGACGGCAAAGCAGAATTTACCCCTGAATATGTAAAAAGCCTTTTTAAAGTAGATAATAAAACCCAAGAAGTTTTAGATGCGGGCGAAGAGGTAATGGCCATCATTGAGCAAAACCAGCGCTTTATTGATATTATTACGGGCCAGGAAGTAATTGACCTACCGGTTGGTATCAAACAAGATATTTCAGACAACTCCTATATCACTTTGGGCATTATCAGTATGGAGTACCACCCCAACTATACGGTGGTCGACATATTCGCCAAAGTAAAATTAGGTGAACTAAATGCTGAACTTTTCTTCGGTGCCAATGATGTGAAGATTTCAAGAGAAGGGGGTATTTACGATGAGGCCAGATTGAATTTGTTGGCTGATTTTCCTGTGGGTCAAAACGGTGGGCAATGGCTACTCACCTTCAAAGGGGGTTTGAATTCACAAGGTGGCGGCAATAATCAAACATATATCACCATCAACTGCGAGGGCAAAATCAAAGAAATGGCTTTTAATGCCGATGTGCGCATTGCAAAAACTGTTGCCGTACCACTAAATGAAGATGGCAGTCTGAAATATCCTGCAAAAATAGAACCGGGCACAGGTGAAAACCCTTCCGGTAATGACAGTTATGTTGGCGCCAATTTTAGTGTAAAAGCAGCGGGTTTAGAAGATTTGTTGATTGAGTTAGATCTTCCTCATTTCGAATTGAAAGCCTTACCAAAATGGGGCTTTAAAATGGAGAACGTTGTTTTTGATCTTAGCGACACTAAAAATGCCGAGGGTATTATATTCCCAGATATTTACCGCAATCAAGGGCTGCTGCAGGGCAATGATAATCTTTGGCGTGGTTTTCATGCAAAAGAGGTGAAGGTTACGTTGCCCCCGGAGTTTAAAAAGAAAGGCTCTGAAGAGCGAATATCCATTGGGGCCAAAGATCTATTCATAGATAATTTTGGTGTTTCCGGTGATTTCTATGCGACCAATGTGCTCGATATCAATGAAGGCGATGCTAGCAAGTGGCAGTTTTCCGTTGATGAAATCAATGTAGACCTTAAGGTCAATCGTTTTATCAGAGCTGGTTTCAAAGGGGAAATTGTTCTTCCCATAAGCGAAAACGATGATTCGGGCAAAGGGCAATTGGGTTATACGGGTATTATTTCTGCCGACCAGCTATATACAGTCGAAGTTAGTATTAACGATGATGTCGATTTCAGTATTTTCAAAGCAAAAGGGAAGCTACAAACGGGTTCTTATATTAAACTAGAGGTAGAAAACAATCGTTTCTATCCAGAGGCGAACCTTACAGGTCAAATGGCTTTCAATGCCAAGCAAGAGGGGCAATTAAATGGTACCGATGATGATGGTGTAGCACTTGAATTTGAGGGGCTATCTTTTGAGAATTTCAGAATACAGACCAAACAAAGACCTTATCTTTCGATCGGTCGTGCCGGCTTTAAAGATGATATAAAACTCCCAAAACTAGCAGGGTTTGAATTGGGTTTCTATGACGTAGAAATTACATCGGATCAAAATGATAACGCCACCCTAGCTTTGAATTGTTTTGTAAACCTAGATGATTCAGGTATTCATGGCGACGTAGGTTTGAACATAACTGGTGAACTCCGAGAAGGTGATCTACTGAAATGGCAGTATAAGGGCATCGAGGTTACCGATATAGAAGTCGATGTTAAACGAAAGTCGTTCGAGTTTTATGGGCGTGTTGAATTTTTCAAAAATAACCCTGTGTACGGGAAAGGATTTGCAGGCGAATTACAACTATACGCTGAAGATTTAGGCATAGAAGTCGGCGCGAGGGGGCTTTTTGGTTCTGTTGATGGCTACCGCTATTGGTTTGTAGATGGTCATGGTCGACCAACTAAATCGAACAATGATAATTTTACAATTTTCGATATCGGTGGCGGGGTTTATCACCATATGCGTAAAGCAGGTATGGATGAAACCGCTACTTCATTATCGGGTATTAAGTATCAACCCGATATAAACACCTCATTGGGTTTCAAGGCCTTGGCCGCTTTTGAAATTAAAGGGGGT
>ENA-ORXM01002472-ORXM01002472.1-marine-metagenome-genome-assembly--contig:-NODE-2472-length-21414-cov-12.930449_pt1 | contig 21414 bp, 21 predicted proteins | sample MGYA00237867_ERZ511480 | MGnify/ENA primary metagenome ERZ511480 (study PRJEB26309, sample SAMN06266103) | marine metagenome | isolation source: Algal blade | place: United Kingdom:Sidmouth, United...
ATTTTTCGCTAAACATCATCTAAAAATGACGATACAAGACTATTTGAAAAAGGTAAATGAAAGATACTTACAAGGCAATTCAACCGAACATTCATACAGAGGTGATTTACAAAATTATCTTGAAAACTTATTACAAGGTGTGTCTGTAACCAATGAACCCAAAAGAATTGATTGTGGTGCGCCTGACTATATAATTAGTACAAAGGAAATCCCTATCGGTTATATTGAAGCTAAAGACATTGGTAAAGACCTCAATTCAAAAAGCTACAAAGAACAATTTGACCGCTATAAAAAAGCCTTAGATAATTTGATAATTACAGATTATGTTTGGTTTCAATTTTATCAAAATGGGGCTTTAGTGTATGAGATTAAAATTGCAGAAATAACCGAAAACGGCATACAAGCACTACCCGAAAATTTCAGTCAATTTGAAAACCTGATACAAAACTTTTGCAGCTTTAGAGGGCAAACAATTAAGTCGGCTAAAAAGCTGGCAGAAATGATGGCAGCTAAAGCCCGTTTGTTTCAAAACATTTTAGAAAATGCCATAAGCAGCGATGAACAAACACAAGATAACACCACCTTACAACAACAATACAAAACCTTTAAACAAGTATTAATTCACGATTTAAACCCTAAATCATTTGCCGATATTTATGCACAAACTTTGGCTTATGGAATGTTTGCCGCCCGTTCGCAAGATGAAACTATTGAAGATTTTAGCCGACAAGAAGCCGCCGAGCTTGTACCAAAGTCAAACCCTTTTTTACGTAAACTGTTTAGCTACATTGCTGGTATTGATATTGACGAACGCATTAAAACACCAGTTGATAATTTAGCAGAAGTTTTTAGGGCTGCCAATGTAAACGAGCTATTGAGCGACTATGGTAAAAGCACCCAAACGCAAGACCCGATTATACATTTTTACGAAACCTTTTTAGCAGCGTACGACCCCAAATTACGCAAAGCAAGGGGCGTATGGTACACGCCCGAACCTGTTGTAAATTTTATAGTACGTGCCGTTGACGATATTTTAAAAACCGAATTTGGTTTAGCGCAAGGTTTGGCAGATACCAGCAAAGTAAAAGTTAAACGTAAAGTTAGCCATAAAAAAACTGCCGATTTGCGAAGTAAAATGGTAGAAAAAGAAATTGAACAAGAAGTACACAAAGTTCAAATATTAGACCCTGCCACCGGAACGGGTACTTTTTTAGCGGCTGTAATTAAACACATTTACAATAAGCAATTTAAAGCAATGCAAGGGGCGTGGAGTGGTTATGTAGAAAACGACTTAATACCCCGTTTAAATGGTTTTGAGTTGCTTATGGCTTCTTATGCTATGGCACACCTTAAAATGGATTTACTGCTAAAAGAAACAGGCTATACCGAACGCAAAAGCAATAAACGCTTTAATATATTTTTAACCAATAGTTTAGAAGAACACCACAAAGATACCGGCACACTTTTTAGCAGTTGGTTAAGTGATGAAGCCAACGAAGCTAATCGGGTAAAACGGGATACGCCTGTAATGTGTATTATTGGCAACCCACCGTATGCAGTTAGTAGCTCAAATAAAAGTGAATGGATAATGAACTTGATGCAAGATTATAAAAAAGAGCCTGGTGGAAAAGAAAAACTAAAGGAGCGAAACTCAAAAACTATCAATGATGACTATGTTAAATTTCTTAGATATGGTCAGTATTTTATTGAAAAAAATGGAAGTGGAATTTTAGCATACATAAACCCACACGGATATTTAGACAATCCAACTTTTCGGGGAATGCGATGGAACTTATTAAAAACTTTTGATAAAATTTATACAATAGATTTACACGGAAATTCAAAGAAAAAAGAAGTATGCCCCGATGGTTCACCTGATGTAAATGTATTTGATATTCAGCAAGGTGTTTCTATAAATCTTTTTATAAAAACAGGAAACAAAAAGGTTAATGAATTGGCAAAAGCTTTTCATTATGATTTGTTTGGAAAGAGAGAAAGTAAATATGAATTTTTAAACAACAATTCAATTGAAAATATACCTTTTGTACAATTGTTAAACAAAGCACCAATGTATTTTATTGTTCAAAAAGATTTTGAGAATGAGGACAAGTATAATAAAGGATTTAGTTTAACTACAATTTTTAATAATTACAAAAGCGGTCTTAAAACTCATCGTGATGCTTTTGTTGTTGATATTGAAAATGATAAACTTTCTGAAAGAATATCTAATTTTTATAATGAAAATTTAAGTAACGATCATATATTAACTAACTATAATCTAAAAGCAAAAAGTCTTTGGCTTAATGAAAAAAGGAAAGGGGAATTTAAGGCTGACAACATCAAAAAAATATCTTACAGACCATTTGATGATAGATTTATTTATTATTCCAATGACTTAGTAGATAGAGGTAGAGAGGCTTTTTTTAAGCGATGTATCAATAAATCAAATGTTGCAATATTGACTTGTAGGCAACAAAGCACATTTGATTTTCAGCATATTTATTCAACTAAATACTTAGCAGATATGTGTTCTGTTTCATTACAAACTAAAGAAGGATGCTATTTTTTTCCACTATATTATTATCAAGAAGCTATTAATCAAACCACCCTAACTGAAACCCCAACCCGAACCCCAAACCTAAACCCCGAAATTGTACAAGCCATTGCTGATAAATTAGGCTTACCATTTGTGCCGGAAAAAGAAAATAACATTAACACTTTTGCCCCTATTGATTTGTTAGATTACATCTATGCCGTATTACATTCGCCCACTTACCGAGAAAAATATAAAGAGTTTTTAAAGATAGATTTTCCACGAGTGCCGTACCCAAAAGATGTAACAACTTTTTGGCAATTGGTAGCATTGGGTAAACAAATTAGAGAATTTCATTTATTAGAAAGTCCACAAACCGAAAACTATTTAACCAGCTACCCCAAACCTGGGGACAATATCATTACCCGAAAAATGACAAAAAACAGCATCGGTTTTGAGTTAAGCAATGAACAAGAAAAAACGGGTAAAGTATGGATTAACGATGAACAATATTTTGAAGGTGTACCCGAAATAGCCTGGCGCTTTTACATCGGCGGTTATCAACCTGCTCAAAAGTGGTTAAAAGACCGCAAAGGGCGTGAACTCTCTTTTGAAGATATAATACATTATCAAAAAATTATAGTTGCCCTTACCCAAACCCATAGCCTTATGCAGCAAATTGATAAGATAGAGATTGAGTAAAGTAATGCCTAAGCTGTAATAATTGAACTAAATATTTTGCATTTTGGCTTATATTTTGTTATTTTATTACCTTAATAATTCAACTATTATTCAATAATACTGCTAAAAGCAAGTTAAATACTACGATGAAAGTTAGCCATAACATAGACAGGCTTAATTACTTAATTGAAATGTATAAACTCTCTATCAATGAGTTTTTGGAATTAATAAGCCAAAAATTGCAAAATGCTTTAACCAAAGAAGATATTTTTTCTAATGAAATAAAAGTTGCACATCTTAAACGCATTGATAAGGTTTTTGGTAAAGGCATTCACTATTATTTAGACCCAAGCCCACCCATCAAAAACAAAAATTCCAGTATATTTTTTAGAAAAAATTCCTTTGGCGAAAACCTAAATTTTGAAGCAAAAAAAGTTGTAGAAAAATACGAAAAAATAAAATTATCAATTTCAGCAACTCAAAAAATTATTGGGTTAAAAGCAAATAGAAAACTCGCAAACTATACAATTAAAGACATTCCTAAAGAGGTAGCTAAAGAGGTTCGCAAACTATTATATCCACAATTTAATAAAGACAAGAAGTTTTTTTTAAAATCATTGATAGAAAAGTTATCAGCTTACAACATTTTTGTTTTTGAATACATTGAACATCATAATAAAAGTGATAAAATTAATATTGACGGTTTCTTTTTAAAACCTAATTTTATAGTAGTTAAAAGAGCAAAATATTTTAGTAGAGAAATATTAACATTAGCTCACGAGTTAGGGCATTTTCTTTTAAATGAAGAAGATAGCTATTCAGTAAACTTTTCAAACCAAAAATTATCAGAGGTGGAAAAGTGGTGCTGGAATTTTGCACACTATTTTCTTATGGGCAACTATGCTGATGAATTTGAATTATTGCCAAATTCAAGTGTTTCTAATGATTATAATTGGGCTGCCATTAAAAACATTTCGACCAATACACATATTAGTGAAAAATCCTTATTTACAACACTTCTCTTGAATAATAAAATTTCATCAGCTAACTATAAAAAAGTGAGTAATGAAATTGATGCTAAGATAATTGCCTTTGAAAAAGAATTAAAGGAAAAGAGAAAAAAAGAAGGTGGAAAAGGCAGAGCACCAAAAGCCATAAATTCCCCATTATATGAAACCTTAATGCGTACCGCTTATTATGAAGGGGCTGTAAGTGAATATGATGTTATTAAGAACCTTAATCTTGAAACTGCAAAATTTGAAGCATTTATTGAATGACGGCTGCTATTGACACTTCTTCTTTGCTTTCAATGGTAAGATATTATTTACCATTTGATGTTGATTATAATTTGTTTGATTTGTTTAAAAATTATATTCAGAAATCAGAAATTGTTGTTATTGATAAGGTTTACATGGAATGCGATAGGGTTTCTAAAAAAATAGTTACTGAAACATTGAGTTATCTAAAAGACCAAAAGTATAAAAAACAAAATACACTTTATGTTGAAAAAACAGAACTCTTATTACCACCAAAGCAGAAACAATTTTATAGTTGCGTTCAAAATAAATTTGTAAACCATAAGGTTAAAAAAGATAAAAACATAGCACCAGCAGAATTTGAAACTCAAAAAGAAAATTTCCTAAAAGGTGCAGATGCTGGTTTAATATTATATGGCTTAAATTTTAATCATAAAAACCCTACTGATGAATTTTGTATAGTAACAGAAGAAACAAGTTCACCAAACGACAATAAGTTATTTAAAAAAATACCTGCCTTGTGTGCATTAAATGAGATAAATATTAAAGTCGTCACTTTGCCAAACTATTTGAAAGACATATTAAATGTCAATATAAATTACAATTTTTAACAATTGTCCAAACAATAAACATACCTAAGTTTGTACTTGACAAACCAAAAGCGTGCCGATTTTTCCGTAGTCAAAAAGGGTATCATGTTTAATTTCAAAAATTACTAAATTTGTAGTGTGAGCAATACGAAAAACAAGCGCAAGCATAATGGCACTTTTGCCAACGGTAATCAATTTTGGAAGCATAGAACTAAACACGGTCGTAAAACAGCCTTTACACCAGATGAATTATTAGACCGCTTCTTTGAGTATTACCAATGGATTGAAGATAATGACATAGTGATTAAAGAGGAAACAATTGTAAAGCAAGACAGGGTTATCACCAAAACTAAAACGGGCAAAAGACCAACGAGTAAAGAGGGCTTTAATGTTTTTTTAGGTAAAGGCAGGCAGTACTTTCAGGATTTAAAAAAATCGCAAGCAATGAAAGAAGATACTGAATTTGTTTCAGTTGTCGGCTGGATTGAAAACTTTATTGAAGCTGAACAATTGGCAGGGGCTTTATCCAATATCTTTAAGCCTAATATCATTGCTCGACTTTTGAAAGCAAATCAGCACTAAGTAAAAATTGATTGGTCAAAGGGTAAACAATATCAAACCAAACCCGTGTAAGAAATTCAGTTTACACTTATTTATAATTCAAAATATTTCAATATCTAAATCATTGCACTTTAAAGGCATTGAAAATACACTAATATTTAAGCACAAGCAGAACCGGAAACCAAAGCCACTTTATTACAATTTGTTACAAAGTTTTGAAGTGTAAGAAATTAAATAGTCGTACCTTTATAGAAATGAATAATAGTAGCACTAAAAGATTAATTAATTAATTTTTATTAATTATGGATGGTAGAAAAAATAACGGTGGTCATAGTACAAAAGGCAGGGCTGGAAGACCATGTAAAACAGATGAACAAAAGATAATTGAGAAACTTAGCCCCATAGAACCAGAAGCATTAAAGATGCTTAAAAGTAAAATAAAAGATGGTGAAGGTTGGGCTATAAAATTATACTTTGAATACCTATGGGGCAAACCTAAAGCACAAGTAAATTTAAGTAGTGATTTTGATATAAACTTAAATCAAATAACTGGAATGGTTGTTACTTAGCTGTGATAAAGCTGTGATGAAATGGCAAATAATAGAAACAACATACAAAATTTAAAGCCCTTTAAAAAAGGCTATGATAAGCGTAGAAATGTAACTGGTGCAAACCGTAAAAGTTGGTCTGCCTTTAATCTGAAATGCAAAGCTGAAGGTATTGAACCGTTAACAAAAAATGAATTGATAACAACGTTAAATTATATTTTCAACTTAACAGAAAATGAAATTGAACAATTTAAAAACGATGTTGAGCTACCTTATTATTTAAGACTATTGTTAGCAGATTTTACAGATAAAAAGATAGGGCCAAAGATAAGGCAGGATTACCGAGATTATATTTTTGGTAAAGCGCAGCAGGATATAGACCACACAATCAAAGGCAAATCATTAATCGACTGGACAAATTAAAATGAAATTACATTTTAGAAAATGACAAAAAACGAAACATACATCAATTTTATAGTTAACGAATTAAGAAAAGGAAACATTAAATACACAGATGTTAGTTTAGTTTTCTTTAGTAAATTTAAGGTAAGCGAGCCAACATTTGTTAAGTATTGGAATACAGCCAACAAACGTTACACAAATGAACTACAAGCAATAGAAAGCGAAAAGACAGCATTATACAGCGAAAGCCAACTACAAGCCGCTAAAGATGAAATTGCAGACGATATAGAAACTAAAAAAGCTGCAACAATAGCTTAAGAATGGCAATTAACGAATTAACAAAAGAAGGTTTAAAAGATGAACCAGATATAAAGCTAATTGCTGCAGTATCTAAAATTGTTATAGACACTCGCAAAACATTAGGCTATGAAAAAATTAACGTGGCAACTATTAATCACAACATAAAAGAAATGACACCAGAACGAGCAAAAGAGATAGAATATAAATTTAGGCAAATGATAGCATAATGAGTAAACAGGAAACATACATAACATTTATAGTTGATGAGCTTAGAAAAGGCAATAACTCGCATAAAGAAGTTTTTGCCGTAGTTTGCCATAATTTGCCGTCAATCGTTAGACGAACATTTGATAAATACTGGAAATTAGCCAACGAACGTTATACAGATGAACTACAAGCAATACAAAAGCAAAAGACAGCTATACACACCGAAATAGAGTTAAGTACAACCACAGCCAACGTATTAACCAAAGTACAAGCAAAAGAAATACTATCACAAATTGCCAAAAAAGAACAAAGCAAGCCAAGTGAAAAAATACAAGCCATTAAAACCTTAGCAGATTTAGAAGGTTGGAACGACCTGAAAGCTGGCACAACAATAATAACTGTAAATCCTGTTACAATAGATATACCAGAGGACATACCAGATTAAAAACAACTCTATTTCATTTAAGTAAAAAAACAATTTGCGTTGTATTGTCAAAGGTTAAAAATAGTTTTGTTCCTAAAAAGAAAAGTTTAAACATGGGTAAACGGTGGGGAACTTTTTTTAACTCCACCAAAACCCCATTTAAACCCCACCGAAAATAATAGTTAGTTTGCAGTTTTAAATTAAACTTGCAAATTCACTTATAAATGAATAAATTTGTAGCCATAAATAAAGTACAATCGTTTAAAAAAGTAACTTACTATACCGTAAGCCTTAATAACGATTTAGATTTATTTACCCAGTTCATTAACAAGTTTTCTTTTAGTAACGACTTAGCTTTAATAAGGCAATTTCTACTAAAAATGGGTAAACAAACAGGTGCTAAAGAAAATTACTTTAGGTTTGAAAATGTTGCAACAGCATTGCCACCCCGTTTTATTGAGTTAGAAAATGCTTTGCGTTTGTATTGTCACCGATTAAACGACCATGTTGTTTTTCTGTTTAATGGTGGTATTAAAACTGCTTTAAAAGTACAGGACTGTAATAATGTAAAACATCATTTTAAATTAGCGAATCAACTGGCAGTAGCTATTGACCGTTTATTAAAAGAAAATGAAATCAACTGGATTAATGACTTTACTGATATAGAATTTAGTACCGACTTAATTATTGAATTATGACAGCAACAAAAAAGGTTATTTCATCTAAAGAATTTTTTGAAACAGAAAGTCCAAAGGATGTTGTTTTGTATGTTGATAAAACGATGGACATAGTAGAACGCATTATGCAACTTCTTAAAGCTAAAAACTGGTCGCAAAAAGATTTAGCCGAAGCCTTAAATAAACAACCAAGCGAGATAAGTAAATGGCTTAGTGCTTCACATAATTTTACTTTAAAAACCTTAACCAAAATTGAAGCGGTTTTAGATGCTGAAATTATTGCTATTAAATAAGTATTAACTTAATTACCATTAGTGAAAACCTTTAAAGATATAGTAACTGGGCCAAAAAAATGCTATGATAACTTTAAAGCAAATTAATCGTATCTTTGAATAAATTACTTACCATTGGTAGCCATTAGAGACATAACACAAATAAGTGAGCAAATAGGCATTAACAGCTATAAGGTGCATACCATAACGTCACAGGCTATTGCTACTAACCAAAACATAAATGAAGTAATAAACCTTTACAAACAAGCCTTAACTGATTTGTGTTGTTTAAACTATGCCTTAGAAAACTTGTTTATTACAATAAACGAACCTAAGCAACAACAACTTATTGGCCCATTACACACCGCTATAAACTTTGCTAATTTAAATATAGGTTTAGCAGAACAATATACCCTGCAACCACAACTGGCCCACATTACTACCGAAATAAAAGAACAATTAGAATTTACTGCCGAGATTTTAAATGATTTGGTTTTGGTGCATCTTCAGATGCCAAAAATGAAGCCTTTTAAATACTCAAAAGAATTTAGAGCAACGTTTGTGTAATGGTGATTAATGAATTACTATTACCTACTACAATTTAAGGCCGATGTAAAGAAGCTGCAAAAGAAAAACCACTACAAACAAGTTATTAAAGACATCTTACAATTTCTTACCAATAAGCCTAAGCAGCAATTAATACAACAAAACATCTTAATAAAAGAAAATGACGGCATAGAACTCTACAAATGCCGTATAGCAAATTCTTTATCTAATAAAGGTAAACGAGGTGGGTATAGATTTTACATTGCTTTTGATGCTTTAGATAGCGAAAAATTGATAGTGTGTTTAACCTATCCAAAAGATGGGCCAAAAGCACAAACCAATTTAACCGATAAGGGTGCAGAACAATTACTAAAAGCTATTGATACCACAACCGTAAAACTGGATAGTTTAGATAGCTTAAATAGTTGGTAAAATAATTTGCTCTAAAAAGTAAAAAAAAGGTAGATTTTTTAAAGTTTGCGTACACTATAACGGATACGAATTTTACAACTTGTTGATTATCAACATAAAAACAAGTCCTAGTGGGACCACATTTTAAGCCCTTGTAATTCAATAGATTATAAGGGTTTTTTTAGTCTACAGAGGTTTGATGGGAGAGCTAAAATTGTTTTAATTGATGAAATGGATAGGGGGAAATGGCTGGAGGAAAGTTATCATAATATAAATTGGCTTTGTTATAGTTGTTTTTTAATTATTAATTTTGAAGTAGGTATTATGACATAACAGCCACGTATAATTTGATATAGAAATAATACTATTTTTGCATAAAATCAACTGTGAAAAATTGTAGTCTCTACCAACTGCTATCTTATTTAATACCTGGTTTCCTATTTTTAAAACTACTCACTTATTACCAGTCAGATTTTTAACTACAATTTTTAAGTAAGTTTGACGATGATTTAAACAACTATATTTTCTTATTAGTTGTTCCATTGATAATTGGTGTTGCTTTACATCAATTTACATTTATAATTAAAGATTGGTCTTTATATCGCAACGATGTTTATGCTTCAGTTGATAAATTGAAAGAGGAAAGCGAAGAACTTAAAAAACTTATTCCTTTGATTGAGGATATAATGAAAACTAAAATTGGTGAAAATCAGTTTGATAAAATCTATTTATTTGATATTGCTTATTACTATCTTTAAGTAAATAGTAAAATCGAAACCTCAAAAAGCTTTCAAAGTTTTTATTTTCTGTTTAGAAACATATACACCGTTCTTTTGTTAACGTTTCCATTTTTGCTTATAAAATATGGGACATTGTTTGTAAATCACCGGACAACCGCTAATAACGAAATACTTATTTTAATTTTCATTACTTTGCTCTTTCCAATTTCGGTTTGGTGTGCCCGTTTTATGCGAAAGAAAATGTTTGAACGTGTATTCTGGAGTTATTACGTCGACAATATTCATAAAAAATAAAACAATAAAAATATAAATGACACAAACAGCAACAACTAACTCAGGCACTTTGGCTGATGACAAACAAACTTATTATTACCATTTTTTAAAAAGCGATAAATTCTTTTTTGGTAGCTTTTTTAATCTTGCAGATAACAATTTAAAGGCAACGTTTAACGATTTTGAAAAACGATTAGGCATTAAATCGGCCAATGGCTTAGTTCAAAAAGTAGAACAATATTTTCCTGACAATTTACTATTAAGCGAATTTGAAAGGCGAACAGAACTATTGACAGAATATCTACCCATTGTTCATAAACTTAGAAAAATAAACAAAGAAAGCGCCGAACCAGATAGAAGCTATTTTAGGGATAACTTAAAGATGCTTATAAAAGCGGTAGATCACTTACGAAATTTCTACACCCATTATTACCATAAGTCCATAATATTTGATGAACGCCTGTTTGAATTTTTGAATGGCGCACTTTTAAATGTTTGTTTTGATGTAAAGAAGAAACGAATGAAGTCGGATACGAATAAAGCCTTCTTAAAAAAACATTTTGAAGAAAATTTTATCAATAAAAGCAAGGATAAAATAAAAGAAGCTTTTGATGAAGCATTTTCTCACCTTAAAGTCAGTAATGATGGTAAAAAATTTAGTTTAACTAAATTTTATCAAGCGAAGTTAAGTCACAAACAAAAATTTAGTGTAAAAAATGATTTAATTTTCGACATAACAAATTCAGACTTTGTCTTTCTATCAAATAGTGGACTATTGTTTTTGTTATCCTTCTTTTTAAGACGTGAAGAGCAAGAACAACTTCTATCAAAAATGGAGGGCTTCAAAAATCAAAATGAGTTAAACTTTATCGCCACTCGCTGGGTTTTCACACACAAATGTTTTAAAGGCTTAAAAAAAACCATTAAAAGTAGTTACGATAAAGAAACCTTATTAATGCAAATGGTTGATGAATTGAGTAAATGTCCGGATGTGTTGTACAAAAATTTATCTGATAAGCAAAAGCAAGAATTTGTGGTAGATGTAAATGAATTTTATCAAGAAGCTAAGGAACAAAATGAGGAAAATAAACTGGTTAGTCATACCATTATTAGAAAAAGATATGAAGATAAATTTGCCTATTTCGCTTTGCGTTTTTTAGATGAATTTGCCAACTTCCCGACTTTGCGTTTTCAGGTGGTAGTAGGTAATTATTTGCAAAACGAACAAGAAAAACAGATTAAAAACACTACAACCGTACTCAAAACCAATCGCCAAATAAAAGAGCGCATTAAAATGTTTGGTAAGTTGAGTACCTTGAGCAGTAAAAAAGCTGCCTATTTTAAGGCAATTTTAGAAGATAGAACACTTACCGCAGAAGAAAAAGGCTTAGACCCAAAGTGGGAGATTTTTCCTAACCCCAGCTACGGTTTTAAAGGAAACAATATTCCGATTTATATTAATAAAAAGGGATTTAAAAACATGCTAAGTGTTGATGAAGCTAAAGTGCGAACCAATAAAGATAGAGCTGCTAAAAAAGATATTATAGAAAAAATATTTGGTAAAGATAATTATTACGGTAAGCCCATTGCTTATTTAAGTTTGAATGAATTGCCTGCCTTGTTGTATGAATTTCTGGTAAACGGTAAAAATGGTGCGGACATAGAAAACATCATATTTAATAAAATTAAACAACAAGTTGTAGCAATTAAAGCCGCAGATAAAACAAACAAAGGCATACCCAATAAATTAAGAAAAGCAAAAGAAGAAAACGATTACGATCTTAATAAATTGAAAGGCAATATTAAAGATCAAATTGATGAGTGTAATGAAAAAATACATTTTATAAGAACTTGTAGGGCAGCTTTTGATCCAAATAAAACCAAACACTTCTTTACTTTAAAACAATTGGGTGATGAAGCCACTTGGTTAGCAGACGATATAAAACGTTTTATGTTGCCTGAAGCCCGCAAAAACTGGAAGGCTTATGAACATAGCGAGTTTCAACGATTGCTGGCGTTTTATAAAAGGTTTAGGAAAGATGCACGTCAACTTTTAAAAAACAAATGGACAATGAACGATACATTTGGTGAGATGGTAAAAAGATGCTTTAGTCAAGTCGAATTTGATCAGTTTTATGAAATGTACTTAATTGATAAAATTGAACAATTAGAAGTTTATAAAAACCAGTTAGATGGAGAAGCTATTCAATCGCATCCTAAATTATTAAAAAAAGTATTGAAAGAAATATTTAGATATTTTAATGAAAGATTATATTTGATAAAACCTGCCGGTAAGCAAATTGAAGAATTGCTAAAACACCCCATTAATTTGCCAAGGGGAATTTTTGATAACAGACCAACGTACATAGAAAATGCAAATCATACAGACCACAAAGACCAATATGCTGCATGGTTTCTGCATATTACTAAAAACGAAAATGAGCTACAGCAATTTTACAGTTTTGCTTGGAATATTAATAATGATAAAACGCTTGATTATGAAAAATTGACGAAAGAAAAAATGAAGCGGTTGGAGAAAAAAAGAAAACGACAAGGCAAAACAAATCAAAATTTTAGTCAAAACAATTCTATCAATTTTAATAATCTTAAAGAAAAAATAAAAATACGTTTGCAAAAAGATGCCAAAGCAGCTATTAATAAACAAATACGCAGCGATGTGTTTATAAAAGCCATGGCAGATTATGTTTTCGAAAAAACTTTTGATAAACCTTATCAAATTCCATTAAACGAAATATACCAAAATAAAGCTCAAAAAGAGCAAATGAGAAATGAAGCAGCAGCACAACAAAGCAGAGCGGAAGGTGATAAAAGTAGTAATATTTACAACGAAACTTTTATTTGGAACAAGGTTATTTCTTACTCAATATTTGGTGGAAAAATAAAAGAAGAGAAACTAAAGCTAAAAGACATTGGTAAGTTTAGAGCTTTAGAGCAAAACCCCAAAGTTAAAGCAATAGTAACTTATCCACACAATGATGATTGGAGCAAAACGGAGATAGAAAAGGAACTGACAAATTATGAACGCATTAGAAGTGAAACCTTGCTTAAAAGTGTACAAGAAATAGAAAAGAAAGTATTGCAAAAATTACAAACTGGTACAGTACATCCTAAAATTTTAGAACACAAAGGCAATCCTCAATTTAGAAAATATGTAGTAGAAGGTTTTTTAAAGGATATGATTGCCGAACCAGAACTAACTTTTTTCAATAATAATAAAACTATTGATAATTTTAGCATTTCAGAAGTTGAGGAACAAGCACTTTTAATACAGCAGGCATTTTACTTAATTTTAATAAGAAACAAATTTGCACACAACCAATTGCCAAATGTTGCTTTTTTTGAAGCAATGATAAATATATCAGGTATTGAAAAACGCAATGATAATTTTGCAGCACAATTGAATCAAATTTTTGATACCTTTAAAGCCGAAATAATAAAATGAAGCTGCTTTTTTAAGCACAAACTAAAGATAAGTAAGTTACAATCAATACATTAAGTTGTTATAGGTTGTAACTGCCCTCGGTTTGGGGGGTGAACACAACCGTTCACTGCCGAGAGTCCGCCGGCACAGGGTTGTAACTGCCCTCGGTTTGGGGGGTGAACACAACGAACCTTCTAAGAAACTTCAATTGTTCAGCGTTGTAACTGCCCTCGGTTTGGGGGGTGAACACAACTCTGTTTAACTTGGTTAAGTGCATCACTCAGTTGTAACTGCCCTCGGTTTGGAGGGTGAACACAACCATTGGTTCGCTCAATAGTTACTCTTATCGGTTGTAACTGCCCTCGGTTTGGAGGGTGAACACAACAGGATAAACGTTTACTGCTTGTGGAAAATGGTTGTAACTGCCCTCGGTTTGGGGGGTGAACACGACTTCACATTTAATGAAAATTTCATTATGGCCGTTGTAACTGCCCTCGGTTTGGGGGGTGAACACAACCCTGGCCAGTTTCATTGCAAGTAATTGTTGGTTGTAACTGCCCTCGGTTTGGGGGGTGAACACAACTCATAAGCATATTGTTTCAAACCTCCCAAAGTTGTAACTGCCCTCGGTTTGGGGGGTGAACACAACTGAGTTCTTAGTTCGCCATTTTCTCTTCTTGTTGTAACTGCCCTCGGTTTGGGGGGTGAACACAACGGTAATTCAATTTCAAATGAATGTTCGGGTGTTGTAACTGCCCTCGGTTTGGGGGGTGAACACAACATTAAGTAGTATTTGAAAACTTTGAGGCTGGTTGTAACTGCCCTCGGTTTGGGGGTGAACACAACAATTATGTTTGACATTTCACCAACTCCAGCGTTGTAACTGCCCTCGGTTTGGAGGGTGAACACCACTAAATTTAAAAAAATTGTCCATGGTTAGTATTCGGATTGAAAATTGACGTTTCTCAACTCAAGATTGGCTTGGTTCTAATTTTAGAATTTTCTTTTTGTGTAGATATTGCATCATAAAAATAACTGCACAAATCTGGCTCTCCTAAATTTGGCAAAATGTATTTAAATATTTTGCGCTACTTTACAGTCAATTTTTTAAAGCAATGGTTAAAAAAACAGGCCTTATTATTGGCCCTATACTATTTTTAATATGCTACAATTTGCCATTCACTATTATTAGTCCAGAAGCCGACCAAGTAATTGCCGTTGCTTTATGGATGATTGCCTGGTGGATTACCGAAGCCGTTTCTATATCAGTCACCGCTTTAATTCCATTAACCCTATTTCCGTTGTTGGGCATTATGTCTATGAAAGCAGTTTCTGCCAACTATGGCAGTCCAATAGTATTTCTTTTTTTTGGCGGCTTTGTAATGGCATTGGCACTCGAAAAAGTAAATTTACATAAACGAATTGCTTTAAACATAGTTAAACTTACAGGCACTAGTGCCAACAAAGTGATACTCGGTTTTATGTTAGCTACTGCTTTTTTAAGTATGTGGATAAGCAACACCGCAACAACAGTTGTAATGTTACCCATTGCGCTTTCTGTAATTGTGTTATTAATTAATGATGAAGATGGCTTTACTAAAAACGACAAAAATTTTGCCCTCGCCTTAATGTTGGGCATCGCTTATGCTGCAAACGTTGGTGGTATTGCTACCATAATTGGCACACCACCCAACACGGTTATGGTTGGCTTTATAGAACAAGAATACCAAACCAACATTTCTTTTTTAAAATGGATGGTAATTGGTGTTCCTTTTAGCGGTATAATGCTTGGCACTATCTATTTTATTTTAACCAAGTTGGTATACCCAAATAATTTAGGTAAATTAGAAGAAGCCAAAGCAATAATTGAGCAGCAGTTAGCCGATTTAGGTAAATTACAAGCTACCGAAAAAAGAGTGTTGATCGTTTTTGCCGCCACTATTTTTTTATGGATGTTTAGAACTTACATTAATGAATGGTTGCCCATTTTTAAATTATCAGATGCGGGCATAAGTATGTTAGCTGCTTTTGCTTTGTTTACTATACCTTTTAAATTTAATAAAGGCGAGTTTATTTTAGAATGGAAAGACACCACAAAACTACCTTGGGGTATTTTAATATTGTTTGGTGGCGGGCTGGCTTTGGCTAGTGGTTTGTCAGGTGCTGGGGTAATCAATTTTATTGGCGAAGTAGTATCAAGCAATAAAACACTAAGCGCCGTAATAGTAGGTTCAATATTAATTGCCATTATGTTATTTATGACAGAGCTTATGAGCAACGTGGCATTAGTAGCCATTTTTGCACCAGTAATAGCAGGTATTGCAATTGGTTTAAAGCAAGAGGTGTTGCATTTATTAATACCAATTACTATGGCGTCCAGTTGTGCTTTTATGTTGCCCATGGCCACTCCACCAAATGCCATCGTTTTTGCAAGTGGGCATATTAAAGTACACGAAATGGCTAGAGCGGGTATTTACCTAAATATAATATCCATATTTATTATAATAGTGTTTATGCGGTTTGTTATTCCTTTGGTGTTTTAAAAAAAAATTATGGCTGTTTATTTTTTAGATCTTTATAAAGGAAATTTATAGCTAAAAATGTGGCGTTAAAACAAAGCTATCAATTCAATTTCGTCGTCTACAGCAACCTTCTATACATCATTATAGTATTTTCTAAACCTAAATAAATGGCATCGCACCAAAGGGCGTGGCCAATAGAAACTTCTTTAAGATTGGGTATGTTTTTGGCAAAGTATTTTAGGTTTTCTAAATTTAAATCGTGACCAGCGTTTATACCCAACCCAATTTCGTTGGCATATATGGCCGCTTTTTGATAAGGTTCAATTGCTGCTGTTGGGTGAGCGTTATATTGTTCTGCATAAGGGCCAGTATATAATTCAATGCGGTCTGCGCCCAGCTTTTTAGCCATTTCAATTTTGTTTAGATCGTTATCAATAAATAACGAACTACGAATGTTGGCTTCCTTTAAAGATTGCAAAACCTCTTTTAAAAAGCTTTGGTATTTAATAGTGTCCCAACCTGCATTGCTGGTTAAAGCTTCTGGTGGGTCGGGTACCAGCGTGGCCTGTGTGGGTTTTGTTTTCAATACCAATGCTAACCAATTGTTGGTTGGGTAGCCTTCAATGTTATATTCAGTTGTTGCAACTTGTTTTATGGTTGGCACATCGGCATAGGTAACGTGCCGTTCGTCGGGGCGAGGATGAACCGTTATGCCTTGCGCACCAAAACGTTCGCAGTCTTTTACAATTTGTGACAGATTAGGTAAATTACCTCCACGGGCATTGCGAATCAAAGCCGGTTTGTTTATATTTATTGAAAGCTTAGTCATAAATAAAAATTACTGGATAACAATTATCTTTCATAATTCTTTAAACTTCTTCAGCCTTAACCGATTCATTTTCAACTATAGAATTATACAACTCATTAGGCGAAGTAATATCAAGATAAATTTCATTAATAGCATAACCTTTAGTTTCACAATATATAATTCCTCTTGAGGTTGAATAAGACAAGGCGAGTATATTTAATTGGAGGGCTTTTTTCAAATCAGGATCTTGCAATATCTCTTGAAGGTTTGGAACATCGAAGGTGTAAACAATATCAAAATGACCCAATACAATGTTATTATCATTGTGTTTTAACTCATAATGGAAATGAGAAAAAAATTGAACATAGTTTTCGCGGTAAATAAATTTTGATTCAACGTCTAAAATAACATCCTTTAAACTAAATTCTTCATTAAAAACTATTGGATGATCTCTTACTCCACTTCTTAAAATTTTGATATCTGCTAATCTAAGTTTTATAGGTTTCATATAAGTTCGCTTTCATCAAATTGTTTTTCAATCTTCACTTCGTCATAACTATTATTATCCATATCTTTCTTAATGCCCAAAAAATAAGCTAAACTATTGTGGTCATATACTTCTGAATCACATATTGGATTATTATTGCTACAAGTAGAATGATACCATGCATTAGAATTTCTATAAGAAGCTTTTAAATTTTGTTCCTGTAAGTACTCATTTTGATCTTTTAACTCTAATACGGGCACTTTGCCTAATGCAAGGCAAAACTTTACAATTTTCTTCCAAGTAGGGTTAATTTCAGATTCACCACTTAAAATTTGCGATACATAACCTGGTGTAGCACCAATTTTTTTTGCAAGCTTGGCAGCATCACCTCTTTCACTAACATTTTCATTTAACATTTGGTGTATTTTTCCTTGTCCTTTAGCGATCCAATAGTATTTTGACTTAACTGTTTTATTGAATTTGCTCATTTTTTTTGATTTAGATAGTTGGTTTTTAAATTTCTAAATTTATCTATGTATTCTTGTTGATCGTCTTTTTTCTTATTATAATGCCCTAGTACAATAATATTTTTATTTGGATGATCAAAAAAGAAATATACTCTGGTTCTCTTAATCCTAACCTCAAATTCATTACTTCCTATTGTATGTAATTTGTTTGGCGGTATTGGATCACCTTGAATCAATAGGGTTAAATAGGCATCCAATTCTTCTATAATATCATCCTTCTTATTTACTTTTTTCGGTTTTTCATTTAAAAAGTCATCAAAATGGCATTTGCCATTAACTTCAAGTTTCATTAGCCTAACTTTTTGTTCTGCCTCATTAACTTCCACATATTCAGTAGTTATATCTATTGTTCTAATGCTAATAGGCAATAGTTTATGCTTATCTTAATTTATTAAGTTTCAAAGATACATAAATGTTTAGTTATTGGTAAATATTTAGTTATAAGTTAACAAATGTAGTATTGTTTTATGTATTTTATTTTATGATTAAAACTTATTTTTTAACACAGCTTGTTGATAGCATTAGGAAAAAGAGTGTTTTAGTATAGTTTGCAGCCTATTTATGTTAAATTCTAACGCACATAATTTTTTTTGTTCTATTCCTTTATGTTTAACTTAACCCCTAACTCTTCCAAAGCGGTTGTTGGTACTTCGCTTGGTGCGTCCATCATTAAATCGCGCCCGCCAGTTGATTTTGGAAAAGCTATTACATCGCGAATTGAGTTGCCGCCAATCATTAGCATTACCCAACGATCGACTCCAAGAGCTAAGCCGCCGTGTGGTGGTGCGCCGTACTTAAATGCGTTTAGCATAAAACCAAATTTATTGTCACGATCTTCGGCACTTAAACCAAGTGAGTTAAATACTTTTTCTTGCATGGCTTTGTCGTGAATACGGATGGAGCCGCTACACAATTCGTTGCCATTCATAATTAAATCGTAAGTTTGGGCACGCACTTTTAATGGTTCTGTATCCCAATATTTTAAATCCTCTTGGTGTGGTGCGCAAAATGGGTGATGGGCAAAAGTAAACTCGCCTGTATCTTCATCTTCTATAAATAATGGAAAATCGATTACCCAAAATACCGACCAGGCCTTTGGGTCAATCCAATCTTCTTGTTTGGCAAGTTGCAAGCGCAAATCGCCTAAACATTTTCTAACTACGCTTTCTTTGTCAACAATAATTAGCAGCATATCGCCAGCTTCGGCGCCGCTTGCTGCTTTTAATTCTGCTACTTTTTCGGGCGTTAAAAATTTATCCATTGATGATTTGTGTGTACCATCTTCATTAAATTTTAAGTATATCATACCGCCTGCACCTCTATGTGGTTCTTTCACAAAATCGGTTAGTTGGTCAATTTGCTTACGCGAATAACCTGTTGTGCCCTTTGCAACTATACCAGCAATTAGTTTGTCACTTTCTAAAGCGGAATTGAAAACCTTAAATTCTGTGCCTTTGCAAGCCTCATTTAAATCTACAATTTTGCAATCGAAACGCAAATCGGGTTTATCAGTACCATAATATTTTATGGCATCGGCGTAAGTCATTCTAATAAATTTAGGCAAGGCTACCTCAATGGTTTTTTCAAAAGCGTATTTTATCATCCCTTCAAAAGTACCCAACACATCATCTTGCTCTACAAACGACATTTCGCAGTCTATTTGTGTAAACTCTGGCTGGCGATCGCCTCTAAAATCTTCATCTCTATAGCATTTTACAATTTGATAATAGCGATCCATACCAGCAATCATTAACAACTGTTTTAATATTTGTGGCGATTGCGGCAAAGCATAAAACTTACCATTTTGCAAACGAGAAGGCACTAAGAAATCTCTTGCTCCTTCGGGCGTTGATTTTATAAGATTAGGTGTTTCTACTTCTACAAAAGCTAAATTATCTAAATATTCTCTAACCGCCTTTATTAACTTTGCCCGCAACATTAAAGTTTTGGCCATTACTGGCCTTCTTATATCTAAATATCGATATTTCATGCGCAATTCTTCGCCACCATCGGTTTCATCTTCTATAATAAAAGGCGGTAATTCTGCTGCGTTCAAAACCGTTAACTCATTTGCTTTTATTTCAATCTCACCAGTTGGCATTTGGCTGTTTTTGGCACTACGTTCCAACACTTCGCCAGTTACTTGTATCACATATTCTCGGCCTAATTTATTAACTTCGTTATTTAAGGCAGCGTCAATATCGTCACTAAAAACCAATTGTGTTAAGCCATAGCGGTCGCGTAAATCAACAAAAGTCATTCCGCCTAATTCGCGCACACGCTGCACCCAACCTGCTAAAGTTACTGTTTGACCTTTATGTTCTATACGAAGCTCTCCGCTGGTATGTGTTCTATACATATCAAAATTTTAGAGCGCAAATATAAGTAGTAATTATGAAGGAACAATTATGAAATTGAAATGAATTTTAAAGGAGCGTTTACACAGTATTACACTCATATTTATTTCAAAAGCATAATTTTAATTTAATTCAAGTTGCTCATAATCAACAAATTAAACCAATTTAACACAATTAGAATATTTATACTAAAAAATTTTTATTGATTTTTGCTATAATTTGCCCTATTTTTTTGTCTTATATGGTTTATACTAAAAAAATAAAGTGGTAGCAATTAGTGAAATAATAAAATCAATAAAATATGGCCCGCACCTTAAAACTGTTGAAAAGGGCGAAATAAAATTTTTAAAGGGAAATCATTTTGATGAAGAATTTGATTTGGATAAAGTTGAAAATAGTTTTGTTAGCAGCGAGCATAAGTTTTGTGATAAGTTTTTACTAAATAAAAGCGACATTATTTTAGCTGCAAAAGGGTTTAAAAATTTTGCTTGGAGATATACAGGCGAACAAGGCTGCTGCATTGCTTCTTCTCTTTTTTATGTTATTAAAATTAATGAAGATTTAATATTAAGTGAATATTTTGCGCTTGTAATAAATGCACCAAAAACTCAACATCAATTAAAATTGATTGGCTTGGGTGTTACTACTCCTTCTATACCTAAAAGCGAATTGCTTAAAATTAAAATACCCATACCTACAAGAGAAGTTCAAAATAAACTGGTTCGACTAAACAACACTTTAAGCAAACAGATAAACATAGAAAAGAAATTAATTGATTGAATTAGGCATATAATTTCCCAAGGTAAATTACGTTTTATTTTTAATGGAAAAGAAGTTTGAAAGTTTAAGT